>TARA_B110000261_G_scaffold150853_1_pt1 | contig 11652 bp, 14 predicted proteins | sample TARA_B110000261 | Tara Oceans TARA_B110000261 (sample SAMEA4397705) | marine metagenome | biome: Polar Biome; feature: [DCM] deep chlorophyll maximum layer (ENVO:01000326); material: water (ENVO:00002006), including particulate matter (ENVO:01000060) such as... | depth 20 m | reverse complement strand
CACTTGGTACAGAATAGTCTGATATCTCTGTAGCTTTAACAACATACCAATCTGTTGGTAATAATAATCCTGCAGCTTGTGTGTTGAATTGATTTTTATAATTAGTCTTTAATCCATAATTAACAACTTGATTCCCATCACTATCTAATAATGCTTCACCATCTTCATCTACTGCATTAACATCTGCTATAGCTTTAGCTGTTGCTGTTCCATAAGCTGCTGTAACTGTACCACTATCAAATGTATAAGTTTGGTCTGTATTAATATAAAATGTTTGGTCTTTAAAGTTAGTGTTATCTATTATAATTGTATAAATACCAATGGCATTTCTTTCTTCTTCAGTCCATAAATTATATATAGCTTTAGGATATTTTAAATCACCAATTTGTATTCCTTTATTTCCTTTTGGAAAACTTGTTATTGTTCCGTCTATTACTTGTGCAAACATATTTACTCCTATGATAATGTTAGGTTAAGATTTCTACCTACCTCTAAAAACTTTGCTCCATTGTATCTAAATACAAATAAATCACCCTTAGCTGCAGTTGTTGTTAATGTGGGTGCTGTGTCTTCTGTAAATTCATATGCTGCGTTAAAGGTAATAGTTCTTGAACCTGTGCCGTCTTGTATAAATAATATGGATACAAACTGTCCTGTTTGTGGGCTTGAACCTAAACCTAATGTTCTATTACCACCAAGTTCTACTTTAGCTACAGGTTGTGTAGAAACATTCCATGCTATTGTAGTGGCATCTGTTAGTGTGGCTTCTGCGTTGTATGTACCAACATTGAATTTTGCGTTAGCTGAAGATAATACAAATCTATCTGTACCACCTGTTTTAAAATCTATTTGGTCATCTGTACTTGCATGAAGACTAGAATCACCATCTGCATCTAATATTAACTCTGAACCATTGATGTCAGAACCTAGAGGTCCTCCAACTGCACCAGATATCTCTACAATAAAGATTGATGCTCCATTTGCAGGTGCTGTAGTAAATGTAATTGCTGTACCGCCTGTAGATAAAGTATAGTCTGTTCCGGGTTTTTGTAATACACCATCGTGAGACACGAGAAGTTGTGCAGGTGAACCTACCTGTGTACCTAGAGCAAAGGCTGTATTAGAACCATTGTAGGTATTACCACTTGTATCTAGTGTGGTAAATGTTCCGTTTTTAATTGATTGTCCTATGTATGCCATTATATTCCGAATGTCTCCTTAACTTCTTCTTCAGTTAATCCTAATGCTATAAGTTTAGCTTTACCTGATGCTCTCTTTTCTTTTTGAGCATCTTCAATAACTTTTATTCTAGCAAATTCTATTTTATCAATTTCCATTTGCTGTAAATCTTCAGCAGTTAAATCATATAAAACACTATCAATCATTTTCTTTCTCATGTTGCCGTTACTCCATATAGTCTCATTTTTGTAGGAACTGCTATATCTCCAGAATTAAAAAAGAAATTAATTCCCGCCATAGCCGCTGTACTATGTAACCAACCTGAGCCACTCCAAGTATTATAATTGTTTCCTGTGCTTGAACCTGATGCTGTTGACTGCCATTGAATACATTTTAAAGTGGTTGTATTTTGAGGATTTAAAATATCTATAATCATATTTGTTGCATACTGGTCATTATTACTAAGGTCAGCATCCCCATTCATTCTTATAAAAGTTCCTTCTCCTGCGTTATAAGTAGTTCCTGAAGCATCGGTATCTATTCTTCTGTACGCTCCATCAACTACATGAACATAATTACTAGATGTAATTACTCCTGAAGAACCTTTAAATCTAGAATAGAAATTTGTGCTATTTCCAGTCGGTGTTAAACAATCAATATAAATTCTATAGTCAAGATAAGCTGAACTAAACTGTGTAAACTCTAATGATGATGCTCCACTACCTGAAGCAGTTTGTGTGTGTAATAAAGTTAAACCTTTATCTGTACCTGATATACTTCCTGTAAATGCATAGTCAGCATCTAAAGCTAATTTTGTATTGCCTATTGCATCATCTGCTATTCCACCCGTTGATATTGTTGTTTTACTCATTTTATACTCCTATAATTCTAAAACCTGAAAAAAATGTGTTTGCTGCTTGAGCATTTTGAGCGGCACCTTCATTGTGATGTACGAATACTTCTGCATAATCATCTGCGTCTAAATACATAAAAGTAGAAGTTGATAAAAATCTTTCACCATTCGAATCATTACCTTGATGGTAGTGTTTACCAAATTGATAATCTGAACCATTTTTATAAAAAGTTATTTGTGCTATTTCTGCACTATCTACATTTGCTATTTTTGTTCCTGCTGTTAATTGGTAATAACCTGCAACAGTTGGAGTAAACCTATTATTTGCAAATTTTGCATCTGAATCCAAAGTTTCTGTACCAAGCACTAATTTAACAAATGTGTTATTAGCAATTGATTGGTCAGTAGCAGATATAGCAAAAAAAGCAGGAGTGTTACTTGGAGTACCAGTTACTGTACCTGAAAATGTGAACGTATCGCTTAAATTTATTGATTGTCCTTGTATTTTACTAATTGCCATATATTACCCCTTACTGTTTGCATCCTTAACTGCTTTAATATGTTTAAACCATTCTCCAGTTTTATCACCTTTGTCAGCAGCCATATCGTGATATAATAAATCTAGTTGGTCACCTATATTTCCATAGGATTTTTTTCTTGTAGCCCTAACACTATTATTATTTTCTTCAGTATTAGCTGCTGTTTCATAAGAAGCTATTTCACTATCTGTTGGTTTGGTTAGTCCATCTACATTCCATGTTTCAATATAATCACCTGAACCAATATTAGCTAATAAAATATTGCCATTATATAGTTCTGCTTCAGTTTTAGAATTTGCTTCTAAATATAATTTTAATTTGTTATGTAATATTGCCATTTTATACTCCTGCTAATTTAAATCCTAAAATTCTTGTACCTTGGTCACCACCATAAGATGTAGCTGTACCTGAATCATCTGTTGTCATTGTTGCTGACGCACCTATTACATTTCCTTCAGCTAAATCTGCAATTACAGCACAAGATATATTTAAATGATTTTGTGTATTATTTGAATTGGCATGAACACTATAAAGACTAGAAAGTTTTGTTCCATTAGTTCCCTTCCAAATATTTAATATTCCTGAAGATAAATTACCTTCAGCATCATATAAATTTAATTGTGCAAATATATAATATTTTCCTGCTTGACCTGATGGAACTGTAAAAACATTTGATGCAAAAGCACCATTACTATCAACTTCTTCTGTAGCAAAATTTAAATTAGTATGGGTATTATGATTTAAAGTTTGTTGTCCTGATTCTCTTGCACAAAAAGCAGGAGCATTAGATGCTTTTATAAGTGAATAATCAATTCTTTTAATAGTTCCTGCATCTGATACTAAAAACTCATCTGTGTCCGCAGGAGTTGCAGCTAAAGCTGTTTGTCCTGATATGATATTATTATTAAGATGTTCACTTTCTACTGCATCATCTGCTATAGAACTAGCTGTAACAGAATCATTAGTTGGATTAATTGTGCCTACAGCCTTTGCTTGATGTATTACATAAATATTATTTGTTCCTGCTCCGGGTGCTGCTGTAAATGCTAGAGTAGTTCCTGATAAAGTATATGCACTATTAGGGTCTTGTCTTACATTTTCTACATAAACCTCTATGTCGAATACTGAACTAGGTGCTATATCTAATGTAAAATTAGTTGTACTTGCATTACCACTAAATCTTTTACCTTGTAAAGACTGAAAAGTATTATTGGTATCTATTGGTGTACCAAGATAACCCATTCTATGTAATCTCCATTACTGATAAAATTATGTCTGCTGCTGCTGAAGCTGTTAGTGAAAGAACATCAGTTGCTTCCATCACAACTTTATTCCCTGCCAACAATTCCAAAGTTCCACCAACTGGAACGGGTGCATTGGTTACTAATTCAACTGTTTCGTTAGCCTCATTATTTGCTCCTGCTCTGTTGGAAGTATTTGAAGCTAAGCTAACTGTTACAGTAATCTGACTAGTTGTTGTGTTACCTATCATAATACCAAGAAGTACTGTTGTTGTACTACCTGCTACTGTATAAATAACGTCAGCACTAGTTACACCTGCTTTAGTTATTGTTTTAAACGTATTTGCCATTTATCCTCCTGTTATCCTAATGCTATTGCTAGTGCAGTTGGGTCTTCTTGTGAAAATCCTTGTGCCGTCATTAAAGTTATTACTCTTGATAAAGCGGCTTTTCTATTTGTACCACCTGCTCCATCATCCACTACAATTAAATCAGATGTAGATAAATCTGCTCCAATATCTGTACCACCATCAATATCAACTGCTGTTAAACTTACTTTGTTAACTGTTGCTATTGTTGCTAATTTTGTATCTACTATTGCTGCTCCTGCTGCTACACTTGCATTGACTACAGCATCTGCTGCTAATTCATCTGCTCCTACTGCATCATCTGCTAACATTGAATTAACAATAGTTCCTGCACCTATTACAAAATCTAAAGTGTTGTCAGCATCGTCATAAGTTACTGCAATACCTGTCTCTGTATTAGAAGTAACCATTGCTCCAATAGTATCAGCAATAGGTTCTGATAAATCTATATTAGCTGTACCATCAAATGATACTCCATGAATAGTTCTAGCAGTTGCTAAAGCTGTTGCTGTTGCTGCTAATCCTACTGCTATGTTAGCTGTACCATCAAAACTTGTTCCACCAATAGTCCTAGCTGTTGCTAAGGCTGTAGCTGTTGAGGCTAAGGCTACTGCTATATTTGCAGAGCCATCAAAACTTGTTCCACCTATTGTTCTTGCTGTTTCTAATATTGTAGCTGTAGCGGCATTACCTGTAGTATCTTGATTAAGAGTACCAACTGTAAAATCTAAAGTATTATCTGTATCATCATAAGCTACTGTAATACCTGATTCAGTATTAGAAGTAACCATACCTCCAACTGTGTCTGCAATTGTTTCTGCTAAAGTAATACCACCAATGGTAATAGCATCTGCTTCTAATGTACCATCAATATCTGCATCACCTGATATATCTAAAGAACCTGCATCCAGTTCTCCTGTTAAAGTTATATGTCTAAATCCTGATATATCTTTATCTGCATCTGCAATAACTGCTAACGAAGCTGATACTGTACCTGCTGTAATTCCATCTAATAAATTTAACTCTGTAGCTGTTGAAGTTACTGCTACATCTTCATTAATTTTAGGTGAGGTTAAAGTTTTGTTTGTTAAAGTTTGACTTCCACTTAAAGTGGTAATTGTAGAATCAATTGCAAAAGTTACAGCATTACCACTACCTGTTGTGTCAATACCTGTGCCTCCTGTAAATGTTAAAGACTCTGAATCTAAATCAATACTTAAAGCACCACCACCATCTGCTTGAAAATCTAAATCACTACCTGTTAATTGATTATCTACATAAGCTTTAATTGATTGCTGTGTAGCTAAAGCAGCATTACTATTAGAAGCTAAATTATCTTCATCAAGAATATCTGTAATTGTTGTTGAAGGTAAAGCTAAACTATCTGTGTAAATAACACCATCAAAATAAGCATTTTTAAATTCTAAAGAACTTGTACCTAAATCAATATCATTATCAGTAACAGGAACAATAGCCCCATCCTGAAATCTAAATTGCTCTACGGGATTTGAAGATACTTCTACGAATACTCCAAATCTATTACTTGATGTGTCTACTAATATTTTATTTTTTGCATCAGCATCTGCTACAATAGGTACATAACCCCCTTCTCCCGCAGTACCATCATGACTATGACCTGTACTAGCTGCAAAAGCTGATTGTATCTGATTGTATTCATTATTAAGATGTGCTGCCTCAATAACTGAACCATCTGTAATATTTCCTGATTCTTGTCTTGTATATGTTGTTCCCATTTATCTCCTTCCTCCCGGAATAAATTCTAGTTGATATCCTTTAAAGGATATTGGTAAATTAGTAGATAAATCCTCTACTCTTAATGCTACTGTAAATCCACTTCCTTCTACTGACTGTCTAAGCAAACTTGCTCCTGATGAACCATAAACTCCTACTCCATAAGTAGATGCATTTAAACCATAAACAGCAATACCTGAACCTGTGGTTAACGCATAGGCAGAAGGTTGAGGTATATCAGGACTATCAAAATCATAACGAACTTTAAAATTAGCTGTAACATTTCCATCATTTTCATAGTTCCAAATAACTCTTTGCATACTTTTTCTAATACCGGGGTCACCCATAGTCATGTCAGGCGTTCTATAAAAAGCATTAATATTTTTTTCCGATGTTGCTCTAGTAAATGAACTTCCGGATTCTTGTTTAAAAATAAAACCATCATATCCTCCTGATATAATAGTTTCTTCCAAATTAATAAAATCAGAATCAGAACAAGAAACTTTTAAACCTGCTATTTCTGAGTACTCAAAACCTGTTCCACCTTGAGCAGTACCTTTAATTACACATATAATTCCTTTTGAGGAATCTTCTGCTTGGTCATTAGAAGTAGGATAAAATAATCTGTACTGAGATTTTTTTCTAATAATTATAGAATTAAGATTATGAGATGTTACTGCATCTGTTATATTTTGTATTTGTTTAGATATAGTACCTAATTCTACGTCACCAATTTTATCTGTACCTGCAATAGTCCTTAATCCATCAGGTGCAAGAAATATAACATCACCACCAAATTCTTGTATACTTCTACCATCAATACATCCTATTTTTCTAGTAACAGGTTGTAATTGAAAATCTGAAGAAGTATTACCTACAAGTTTAAATATTTCATCTTTACAAAAAATAAATAAACTATCACGAAAACCTTTTAATCCTGTTATTGTAGAGTCTACTTTAATTTCTCCACCACCACTATTAGTTGTAAAGTCATTGGTAGCAAAAGGAGCCATAAATTTTAAACTTTGGGGATTACTGGAATCGCCTGAAAAAAATATGTGATTTTTAAATACTTCTACAAATTTAAAATTAGCACTTCCTGTAGCATTTACATTAGTAACACTATAGCTTGTATTTATTATTCTAGGTGTACTTGTTGCTGAACAAATAACTATTTTATTTGTACTGTCAAAATTAAACTTTTTAAACTCATAATTTGTTGTAGGTGTACCTAATCCTGTAACTACAGAAGTCCAACTACCACTACCTGAAGATGCTCTATGTATACTTCCACCTCTAGCACCTAATACTACATCATTAAATAAAGCAGACATTACCACTCTTTCTGTAGAAGATGAAACTTGAGGAACAACATTAGTATTAAATTTTGTAGTACCTAATATTTTTTTATATCCACCTGTAATATCAGGCTCAAAATTCTTTAATTCTAAAGCTTCACCGGGAGCCATAGAAAATACATCTTTGTTAAGTGTAAGACCACCTGAACAACTAACTTTAGCAGGGGTAATAGAAGATGTATCAGGCATTATTTAGTTAATGCTCCTGAAGACACAGTTCTAAGATTAACTCTTAAATCTCTTACATAGTCAGGTTTATTTAGCATTTCTATTCTAATTCTTTTAACACCATCTTCATATTCTGCATTAGCTATATTTGCCATAGGAACATCAGAACGTAATTTATATAAATAATATTTTGCTCTATTTACAACAGTTTGATGATACCTTTCAGGTAATAAAGGTGTGTCATCAAAAGCACTTAACTCTGTATGAGTTTTAAAATATTCATAGTTAATTGCATAATTATCTTTATCAGGAATAGGAGTTAATCCAAAACTTGTATGATTTTGTGTTCTATACACATAGTCAGGTCTTTCATAATTTACACCTATATCAAAATCTTTATTTGTATAATTTCTTAAAAAATCATCATAAGAAATATATTTTAATTTATAAGGAGTAAAATCTTCTGCTACTTTAACAAAATCTACATAATAATTTGCAGAACTACTATTAGCTAAGCCTATATAAATAGTAGAAGTAGTTGGAGTAAATACAGTATTATAAACAGAACCTTCACCTAAATGAGTAATATCTATATTAGTGTTAATAATGCTAGAGTCTCCTGAAGAAGTTCCTACTTTTAAATTTACTGTTCCTCCCATTACTCTTATAGCAATTTTATATTGTCTATTAGTTGTAACACTAACAGCTTGAGTAACTTCTGAATTATTTAGTAGTAATCTACCATTACCTAAAGCAGAATATGAAGGAGAACCTGATACTGTAGTCCAACTAGATATAGCACTTGTAAATTCACTATTTGCAATAACTTGTTTAGGTTGTAAATAAAAAGATTCAAAATCTACTTTTCTCATATTTGTAGGTAAAGTATATTCTTGTTGACCTACTATTGTATCTTGAACTGTAGACTCATGTAACCAAGCCCATTCTACTTCTGCATTATATAAATCGCTTATTGCTTTATTAACAAAATCTTTAGTAGAAGTTTGTACTCCTCTACTAGCAGAAAAAGAACTACTAGATAGTTCAACTTCATTTAATTCTCTTAATACACTATTGCATAAAGTTAAGTAATTCATTTATATCCATTTCCTTTTTTGTTGACGTTTAATTCTGCTTTCTTTTTCAGAATTAGAAACTTTTATTAAACCTTTTTTTTCTAAGGTATCTCTTTCTTGATAACCTTGATTAACCATGTTACCAATTCTATCTCTTAGTTTATCTTCACTACCTCCACAATCACTAATGCGAAAAATCTTAGGAGCAGAGGGTAAACGTATAATATTTTTTTTGACTGGAAAGTCTCTGTCTTCATAAGACAAAAGTTCTTCCCAAACTTTTTTTGTTTTTATATTTTCATAAACGTATATTGGCATATAATTTTCTATATATTTAAAGGGGGAGTTTAATCCCCCTTAATTAAATATTAGTTACGCAAAAGTTGATGTTTGTGCATCAGCATCAGCAAGTGTCGCACCATTATCTAGTGAAATAACACAAGCCCATACTCTTACTTTTCCATTTACTGCGGCTGTAGCAATTGTTGCTCTAATGGCATCGGCAGCAGAATATGCATAGTTAGCATCTACTGTTACTTTTTGCCCTGCAGCTTGTAAATTTACTGCGGCTACATACTGGTCTGCATCTACACTATCTCCTAGTGAAATTGTACCACTTCCAGTACCTACTGAAAGAATATCAAAACCTGCAGCTAAAACTAAAGAATTAGCGGGAATAGGTAAGATATCTAAAGTATCGCCTGAAGCATTTGTAGTAGAAGAAAAATCTACTACGTCTGATATTACTCTTGGTATACTAGAACCCCTTGATGAAGGGATGTTAGTAGAAGTAATACTACTATTGTAAGCTGTCATAATTTATTTTCTCCTATATTAATCGACTAAAATATGCTCTGCAATTAAAGCATCTGAACGAAGTACTTTTCTTCCGAATACGTGTAGTCCACGTACAACGTCAGCAAAAGAATCAGGGTCTCTTACAACTTCAATTTTTGCAATATGATTTGCAGTTGAAGCAGCAGACATATGACCTGACATTACTTTTTCATAATTAGATGTTGAAGAAGCAGGTAAGTTATTGCTCATATAAAGCATAAAACCACCAATATTTCCTTCATACACTTTACCATTTCTTAATACTCCACTAGCGTCTCCTGAGAAACGAGTGTCTAGTAATTTAGAATCGGTTTGCTGTAGTTGCTCATAAAAAGCAGGTGAACCTATAAACCATCTGTTTTCAAATGGAATATCGGATGCATTAAGTCTCTTACCATGGTTAGCCAATAAATTTAATGGGTCAACCTCGGAACTTCCAAAACCTACATCTTGTCCTGAGCCGTCTGAACCAATAGTTGTTCCGGCACCTGAGAATAAGTTTGTTAATACGTTTTGGTCGTAAGAGTTTTTAAGAGCATATGCACCTGAAGAAGTAGCAACACTCTCAAAATTAACGTGAGAATGTCTTTCTTCAATGTCATCTACTTTAAATGCAAACGCACTAGCTTGGTCAACAACCAATGTAATTTGGTCGTCAGCTAAGTTTTGTGGGTTTACGACTGAACCTCTTGTGTAAGCTTGTACACTTACTACAGGTTCTTTGATAATTTTCACAGTATCGCCAAAATTCTCAATTTCTCCGGCATAGTCTGTATTTGTGATATCCTCAACAACAGACGCTCTTCTGAAGAACTTTTGAACTTTTTGACTATATATCTGAGGGATAAAATTATCGTTGGGCAAGTTTCCGTAACCGGAACTTCTTGATATTGCCATATTAGTTACCTCCTAATGGTATTTATATAGTGTTAAGTTAAGTTGTAATCCTACCTTCTCTTTTAGCAAGGTCGATTTCTTTTTCTAACTTATCAAACTCATGAGGTTTTAGTTTAGAGATTTCTTTAATACTCCAAACTCTTTTATCCTGCATTTTGTTTTCATCGCCTGTTCGAGTTTTGGTAACAGCTTTCGCTGCTTCCGCTTTAGCTTCTGCACTAGATACTTTTGGTTTTCTAGATAGACCTGAATCCATCTTATATAAATCAATTGCTCTAGCAGCAAGTTTAGAATTATCAAAATTATTGTATAACCAATTTTTTATCATATCATCTTGCTTATCAGCCCACTCATGAAAATTATCGCTATCTTTTATTTCATAAAAATCAGGGTGTAATTTTAATAATTCCACTTCTGCTTTTTCTCTTGATAAATTTAGTTGAGCATTTTTAATCTCTTCTAATTTAATCTCGACAGCTTTTGTTTTTTCATCAGCTTCCTCATATGCTAATGTTTTCATAACATCATACATTTCAGGATTATCTTTTCTCCAATCGTCTAATTCATCTTTAGACATATGGGGTAGATAGGCTTTCTTAGTAGCTTCCTCAACTTGCTTTTTAAGTCTTAAAAGTTCATCCTTGTGTTTTGATAGTGTAGAATCATAGTGGCGTTTAAGGTCATCGTACCTTTTTTTAAACACCTTATCTTCAGCACTTGCAGGGCGTTGGTCATCGGGAGTAGCCTCTGAATTTTCTTCGGTGTCCGTACCATCGGTAGCTGCAATCTGAGTGTCGTCATCATCTTTGTACACTTCCTCACGATTTTTATTTTTATAAGGTCGTGGACTAGCTAATGATTCTGATTTAACTTCAACTTTTTTATCAGTTGATTCTAAATTTTCTTCGACAGCTTCAGTTTGCTTATTTTCTTCTTCGTTCATGTTAACTCCTTAAAGTTACGTGGGCTGCGAACGGAAACAGGTAGCACTTATTTTGTAGTAAAAATAAGGGGGTTAGGTTATCCTAAGTAGCCCTTGAAACATTAGAGAAATTCTAATGCTTTCCTACGTTTGTAGAAACTTGTTATTTTGCTTTAGTATATATAGACCCTCTACCGGAAAGTCCTGAAGATGTTTTATCATCTTTAGGTTTAGCATTATTTTGACTAGTTGCTCCGGTAGGTGTGTTAACAGTTCTAGAAGGAGGACCTGAAGTTTTAGCTTTTCCTGAACCTTCCGTAGAACCTGTTATAGAACCTTTAGCTTGTCTATTAGGTTCTCTATCTCTGTTTTTATCTTTTATTAAATTATCTAAATCTTCTATTAATTTTTTACGTTCTTCATTTTCTACTGATGTAGTTGTAGATGATGTACCGGGAGGTC
>TARA_B110000261_G_C13097459_1_pt1 | contig 11718 bp, 15 predicted proteins | sample TARA_B110000261 | Tara Oceans TARA_B110000261 (sample SAMEA4397705) | marine metagenome | biome: Polar Biome; feature: [DCM] deep chlorophyll maximum layer (ENVO:01000326); material: water (ENVO:00002006), including particulate matter (ENVO:01000060) such as... | depth 20 m | reverse complement strand
ATGATAGGGATGACGGAGGTGAAGGAATGTGTGTTGGACCAGTTGAAGTTTCTGTTGTGCAACGATGGCAAGACGGACGGTCATTTTTTGCACACGGTTATTTCTGGTCCGTCGGGTTGTGGCAAGACGACGTTGGCACGGGTCATGCACGAATTATGGTCGGAGCTCAATGTATTTACAAACAACCAGTTCACGGTGCTGCACCGCAGTGATTTAGTAGCGTCCTACATGGGTCAAACAGCGAACAAGACCAAAAAGGTGTTGTCCAAGTTGGTGGGGGGTTGTATATTCATCGACGAGTTCTATTCATTGGTGTACGGCGAAGATTCGTACGGGAGGGAGTGTGTGGATGTGTTGAACACGTTCATGTCGGAGCACGAGGACACGGTGGTGATCGTTGCCGGTTACGAGGACCAGATGCAGAGGGTGTTCGAAGCTCAACCGGGTCTGAAGCGTCGTTTTGCCTGGTCGTTCCACATCAAGAAGTACACTTCAACGGAGTTGATGGAAATTTTTCAGAAGCAGTTGGCGGTGCACGGTTGGTCGCTGGCAGCCCCGTCGTCTGTCCAGGTGCTGTTTGACAATAACTACCAGAAGTTTCAGTTCCAGGGTGGCGACACGTTCAACTTATGTTTGAAGAGCAAGATTGAGTACTCCAAACGGCATTGGAAGAACGGTGGGTCCAAGAAGATTACGACGGAGGATGTGTCAAGGGCAATGCAAGTCCATTTCACAAAAGTGGGGGAGCACAACAGTATGTACATCTGATTTTTAACTTTCACACTTTCACATTGAGTCTCGACCAATCATGTACAAATCTTAAGTACGTTGCATGTATAAAATGCACATTTGAAAATTTCTCCAACGCTCGGGTTCACCTAGATCAAGACCAGGTCTTGGTCTGTATCCACTGTGACTTGGTCAATACCGACATATGTCGGTTCGTTCTTCAAATATACCCAAAACCCTTTCAAACGTTTGTTCAATTTGAACTTGAACTTCCACGGTAAACACTCAAACATTTGGTACCCCCTTGTACATATATATACTATACAAAAAATCACCAGGATTGTTGGATTGTATATTCAGTTTGGCTTCGTCCGCTGTATGCGATGGCAAGGTAAATGGTTGCAGCGACCAACATGATGCCAAACACGACAATTGCCATTTTAGTTAGTATGGCGAGGATGGTTATAATGTGTAATATTTCCAAAAAAAAAAATGTCAAGATCTGTTGCCATGTTGGTTAGAGTTCAGAAAATACAGCTTGTAATTCGGGAGGAGGCAACCCAACAAGCCCTTGAACAGGAGAGGACGGAGCTTGTCAAACTCATCAAGCTCGCTGTGGAGACGGAGACGGAGACGGAGACGGAGACGGATACGGAGCAGTTGTGGTCGCGTTGTTGTAAATGGTTGTCCGATGTGGCATTTGTCAACGATGTACCGGAACCTCTGTGTGACCCGGTACCATTGGGGTTGCGTCCTGGTGAAACAATTGGTCCAAAACGCAAACGTCGTCGCACAGTGGAGTACATCCCTACCGAACACGTGCAGGTGGAGTCGGCGGAGGAGTCAACGGAGGAGTCTGAATCTGAATCAGAAGTGGGTTCGGACTCGGATTCGGAGTACTGTCCTTCGGATGACGAATAGATGTAGAATGTTTTTGAAGTATGGCGACTATAAATGATTTTATTTTTTTTACTAAATATATGGAGGTGGATTCATTTGTCCATGCAGGGAATACATTTTCAAACGATGCCTTTTCTCGAATCAATAGGGTGAAGGTACATACGGGTGTTGACAATTTCCTGCATTTATGTTTCTCATTGTCTCACGACCATTTGTTCCAGTCTCCGATGAAGTTTAGTGACTTTCGGAACACGTCGGAAGCGAGTGCGATGAAGAACTGTTTCACTTTTTTCCTGGACTTCTGTTACAGCATCGGTGCCGCCAAGAAGAAGGAAGGTTTGGCGTTTGACGACATTGTGTGCGTGCTTGAAGCTTGCAAGCACAAAGACAAGGATCGGTATGTAGGTACTCGGGTGCATGTGTTCACGACCAGATGCCATTCGGAGCGCAAAAAATTGCACAGTTTCCTGGAGCACAACGAGGAGATCTACCGCCGGGGCAAGTTTGGGGAGTTTGAGCGGCATCGTGTGGTCAACAACGCCTACTCGTACGCCAGTCGAATTTGCAACGTGTACATGAACAACGTGTCTGGTATTGCGTCGGTGGACAGCATGTTTCTTGACTCGGACACGCAAGAGTTGTCCCCATCCAACGTGTTCAGTCTCGAGCATATGAGCCGACACATGTCCAACGCCAAATTCAACGAACCTGCTGACTACATGCAAAACGGTACGATTGTCTTCCCGGACGAAGCTAACATTCTTCGCATCTCTCCTGACATGTTGAAACCGGACATATTGATGGGCAGGTACTTGGTCGACTACTTGTTGTACCGTGTCAATCCTCCGGAGGCTCACATTCGGTTCATGGGCGGGTTTCCCAACAACTGCCAGTACCGGTTGACACTTATGACACACTCGTTGCGTGTGGATCCCCCGGCGTTGCAGTTGACAAACAGCGAGTGCACCTTCCCCGCCGAAGCCAAGGACGACATTGTCCAGTTGTTGAAGCATTTCCGAGTCCTGGAAATTGACCATGTCAACGATGTCCAGTGTTCGTTTGGGTTCTTTGAGTATTGCAGTTTGATCACCAACACCGAAAAGATCAACAATACGTCGTACATGTCGATGGAGGCGGTCGGCGACAAGGTGTTGTACCACCCCATGCTCATTTCGCAGAGCAAGTTGAGTGACATTGACTTGATCAAGATTCGGGGGGATTTGCTCAAAGGTGATCTTGAAGAGACCAAGCGCAAGCAGTTCATATTGGGCGAGTTCATGCAGCGTTGTTGGGGCGATACCGACGCCAACATTTCCAAGCCTCTGAAAAGTGTCCAGCGGTGGTACAACCACGACTACAACGACGAGGTCTTTGGGTACCCGGTTCATTACAAGGGTCTGTCCGTGTTTGCCAACCGCGCGATTCGGATCATGAAGATGTACGACAAGTTGTTCTGCATTTCTTCGGCGCACCATGCAATGTTTCTGATTAACCATACCAAGCACGACTCTTGGCGGCACGAGATGGACCTGCACTTCAACGTGTGTTCCACGGGGGACGGTGCGACGTCCAAGAGTTTCCTGTTTGAGATGATGATCGAGACATCGATTCCCGGGACCTGTCCAGAGTTCACGTACGAGACCGCAAAGAGCAATGCCCACGACGACAACAACAACCATCTGCGCAATGTCTTCCAGGAGGCACCCCAGGGAATGTTTACGTCAAACAAGCACACGGATCCACAGCAGGAGGCGGCGTTCAAGGAGCGTTTGACGTCTCAAAAGACCAGCCATCGCCGTCTCCACATCGATGAACAGACAGGGGTGCGGAGTCAGATATCGTCGGTGTCGCAGGCAATCGGTTGCTATTTTGGTGCGTCCAATGACCCCAAGTCACGGAGTACTCCAGCAATGATCACACGTTTCCACTGGTTGGAGTCTGAAAAGGTGTACAGGGAAGGGCGCAACATCCACGACTGCCAACGTGCCTACGACAGCATGGGTCCGGTGGCGCAAGCGGCGAGAGAGCGGTCGGTGGTCTACCACAAGCTGGAGGACGCCATCATGGCAATGACGTTTCAATTTATCCGGGTTGGTCTATTGGAGAAACCGGAACTGGTGGTGGCAGACATTGTCATTGACAATTTCACAATGCTGTTGAAAAAGTACGGCATCACCTACGAGGGTCGTACTATTGAACGCACCAAAAAACTTTGTACGATCATGACAATGATCAACGCAAAAGAGCAACTGTTCCACACTCCTGGTGGCAAGTACTACCAGAAACCATTTCGTCTGGAGTATCTGATGGACATGCAGGACTTGATGGTCTGCACGGAAGAGATTGCAATTTTCTGTGTTGGGTTGATGTTCAACAGTATCGAAGCCGAGAACCACAAAAAGGTACTGCGAGCCATCTGGAAGCTACACAAACGGTCCAACGAGTTTCGGGGCGAGGACAGCCAAACCATGGAGATCGACTACAGTTACATCGCCGTCGAGGGCATTAAACGCCTGAAGCAGCAGATCCATGGTACGATTCATGAGTCGGAGGGCAAGATTGGTGAAAGTGCCATAGAGAGTGTGTTGGAGGAGCTCCGCAAAGGTCAGATCATGTGTTCGGTGTACGAGAAGACGGCGGGGGTGTTCAGCGACGGGCACCCCGAGCCTACCAATGCCAGAAAGTTTCGGTGTGAGCGCATCATAGTAGGACCCGCAAAGACATATGTGCACATGGAGAACTTCCGGGTGTTTCGAGAGGGTACATCTTCTGACTTGTTCAAGGAATGCCTGAAGGAATTGTGGCACATGCATACCCCGCGCCACCAGATTTTGATTGGTAGACGCATTCGTAGTGAGAAGGGACTGGTGGTGCACCCTCATTTGTTTGACACCGTCATGATGCAGCCGAAAAACCAGTCTCTGATGGTTTCGGGTGGTACCATCTACGACGAAGACGACATGGACATCATTGACATAGACAATGTCACCAACCTTGAGGAGGAGATGTTGGACGAAGATCTGGATTCCTATGGCAGGAAACAACGGTCTGTGAAACTAGGGTACAACATTGATATGTTTGAAACAGAATGTGTATCAAACCGTAAGTACCCAGGTAACAATTTGAAGACCCTGTTCAAGAAGAGGAAGCGAGTAGTAAAACATACATAGATACATCAAATATTAAACTTGTATGTGTATGGCGTGTTCGTTTGCATGTGTTCGTGTGTCCATCAACATCATCAACATGAGTACTATGGTTGTGAACCCTTTGTTTGTCAAAGTCCTCCGGAACATCTCGGAGGTCACGTACAACCCTCTGTATACCACCCCCAGTTGTTCGATATGTCTAGAGCTCGTAGAGGGCAAGAAACACCAATGTAAAGTATGTAAACAGTTTACACATAAAACATGCATGTACAAATGGCAAAAAGAATGCAAGAAATTGACTTGTCCAACTTGTCGTTCGGAAATACAAATAACAGGCAAAAAAAAATGAAAATTTAGATGTTACAGCTGTATTAAATGATACCACAATCGTTTTGAACAAAAAAATGTTTAAAATCTGTATATGGTATTTTTATAAAAAGATTTTGATAAAAAATCATTTTTAACAAAAAAAATGTTTAAAATTTGTATAAGATATTTTTAAACTAAATAATTTTGGACAAATAACTGTTAAAATTTTGTACACACCATTTTTGGGTCAATTTATTAATAAAAATTTTTTTTTTTCACACTGAGGAATCTGTATAAACATTTGCTTGACCTTTTGCTTGACCATAATAGTACGGCAATTCTGGTTTCAACAATTTCCTTACGTGTCCATACACGATTACAAAAGCTGTAATGATCATGACAGCTTTGTATAATTTGTCTCCGTGAGACAGAGCGCTTACACCGATCCCAATGCCCATTACAATCGCCACAAACTCTTGCCAAGTTTCCCATGCAAATTCTTCATGTCGACAATACCTATAAAATGCAATTACAATGTGTATGGCAATAAGCACTGATATAATTCCCAACACCACAAAGTCATTGACAGCTAAAGCAAAATACCACAAACTGGGCAGTGCAAATAACAAGAACATATCAAACATATTGATCAACATTTAATACAGGTGCTGCAAGCTTATAGTTGGTAGCACCTGCTTGGAGTACATCTTGGTGGTTTGGATCATTCGTTTCCCAACATGAACCAATATTCTTCTAGGATTTTTTCCCATTCTGGTTGGGGTGAATGTTTCTCCCCCCCCTGTTTGTTTACATTGTTTACATTGTTTACATTGTTTACATTGTTCACATTGTTTGCTTCTACTTCCACTTCGTTCACTTTGTTGACATTTTGTACAGGGTTTTCTGCATTGCATTGCATAGCTCGTACAAAATCAAACACTGGAGTATCCATTTGTAACCGATTACATCCACATAAATACCACCTGGATTTCATTTGTCTTTGGGGGTTTTCTTTCCTGCTCTTGATTTTTCCAAGGCTCTTTTGCCTTCTGCTTCCTTGCGCTTCTTTGCTGCCATTCTGTCTTGTTTTTCTTTTTCTTTCAATAGTCTTGCTTGTCTTTTATTTGCTGTTTTTCTTGATTTTGTTGCAACCTTTTGGAATGACTTTGTTTGTTCTCTTTTTCTTTGTCTGAATGTTCTGTTTTTTGTTTGTGATTTACCCATTCTTTAAGATACGCGTTTGCTTTTATATGTTCATTTTGATTCAACAAATAGATACCTGTTTACTTAAGTAAACTGTGTTGCACAAATGATTCGCATGAACTCTATGCATTGCATGGATGACCGTGCACCTTTTGTAGTTGCAGGAATCAAGTACCATTCGGTGTGGCAATGGTTGGCTTGTGACAAAGCCCTGTCGGTCTCTGATGTCAGTGGTTTCATGATGCTGCGCAAAGTGGCTCGTTGCTCTGATTGCAAAGACCTGTTGAACCACATCCATGCACCCGGCTGGGACCTGTTCACAGCATTACTGGCTGTTGCCAAACACAAAGGTCAACATGTACCACACGCGATGTACATGGTGGATGATTGTGTGGTGGGGACTGGGGTCACCCTGGAAGAGTTCGAGCATGGGCTTCTTCCCACCGGTTTGAATTTGTGGGGCAAAGCTTTGCACAGTGTTGCAACGACTTCGGTAACTTCCAATGGTTGATGTATTTGTATGGCGAGTATTGATGTAGATCCATATGTACACAACAATGACTGAACAAATGGATGAAATATCTAGACGTCAAACTGCAAATGCCCCCGATCCGGAAGTCATTGTTGAATCGTTGTCACACACCGAGCAAGGGTGTAACTACATCATGATGACACTGACACACACCGGTACCACAAAACGACAACATCGGGGCATTGCATTGGATTACTCTGGTTCAATGTCTGAAATGGTTGCCATGCAAACTAAAACAGCAATACTGATCAATGCAACGGAAATTGCTTTGAACCAGATGAACGACGACGACATGGTAACAGTTGTTGTTTATGGGTCCCACGCAGAATGTGTGATTGAAAAGGTTCGTGTGGGTAACCCTCAGACCATTCCAACCATTGTCAGAAAACTTAAACACCGCGTGCACATGGGGTGTACGAACCCTGGAGCGGCGTTGCAATTGTTGAAGGAATGCGACCAAACCTTGATTCTCAGCGACGGTCAGTTCAACGAAGGACCGACGGACGCCAGGATTTTGCATTCGATCGTCAACCATTCCTTGTTGTGTGGCAGTATTTTTCCTGGCACAGACATGCATGACCTTGCTGACATCAGCGACGGTACATACTTCAATCTCAACTGCAACGACGTTGAAACGATGCAAACTTTACTGGCGTCATCGTTGGCAGCCCCTCCGATCAAACTGTCCAACATCTCCCTGGTACACAATGACATTACATACAATTTGCCATGTGTAAGAGCCGGTTGCAGTGCCCGGTATGTCTTTCCTGTACTTGGAGACACCGTCAAGGTTTCCTACATGGACGACATGGCAAACATGGTTACCATGGATCATATTTTTACAGTCACTGGTAGCATTGACAACAATGTAAAACACGTGTGGACGGTCCAGACCGCCACAGACCTTGCGGAGGAAGCTTTGCGCACAAACAACACTGCGATGAGAGCAGTATCGGTGACAATGTTTCAACATGCTGGGTTGGACGTCACTACTGACGAGGACATGAAGAGAGTGAGTTCATCACAACGTCGACAGTTTAGTATTGAACCGGGTTCGGTGCACTGTCCTCAAATATGTAGAGATGCATCCCAGGTTGATCTTGATGGTATGTTTGGAGTCGATGCGAAATAGTTAATATAATAATTCATTGTGTACCTTCCTTGTGTTTAAAATGTTTCTGACCATGTCTTTACCATGGTTGAACATCTTGTGAATCTGACCAACGTTTTGAGAGGTGAAACTAGAGTAGTACCCAATTGACGGTGCAAAAACTCGAACCCTGCCTGATTTACAGTTGAAGACTCTGTTTGTACGGATATCGGTTTGGAAATAGTCGTTGAGAATATTGATATCATTGACCATGTTGTTCCACAGCATGTTGATCACAGTGTCCGTCATGACATTGACCAGTTTGAAGCGTGACCGGTCATACTCCGTTTTTTTGAATTGGTCGTATGACAATGGGTAGCACATCATGATGTCCAGGGTCTTGCCCAAGCCGGCGTTCTGTTCACACCACTCTTTGATTTCAATCACTGGGATGATATGACGGAGCGCACCGTCGACGTACATGTCCCCGGAGATCAAACGTGCAGGGAATACACCAGGAACACTGGCGGAAGCACACAGGTGCTCCATCAGATCGGTGTTCCCAGTCACTGTCTCGTACTGACCTTTGCTATTGTTGTACATTCCAACATGCAGTACCTTTCCAGAACATTTCATCTTCTCGTAGTCAATGTGGTCTGTGACCATTGAGGTCAGTGTATCTCGGTACATGGAGCTTTTGAAGAGGAATGAATGGATACTATTGAAAAAGGACCCCAAGAAGGACCATTCCTTGACCAGTTTCTTTTTACACATTGTTTGATACAAAGAGTCGACGGTGTTGATGTATTCCGTGTTGGTGGATGTCTGTGCAACCCCAGCACATATGAGTGCCCCTGCGGATATGCCTGCCAAGTCTTGCCAATTGCATTCATTGGGATTTTCTATGAAAAGTTGTTCCATCATACCAAACACATAGGCACAATGGTTACCCCCTGCACTACAAGCTAACATTTACAAGAAAAAAATATACATTATATACTCATATATATGTGACAGTACACTGATAATGCAAACAATGCAAACAATGCAAGCAATGCAAGCAATGGAAGACCGAACTGACATCACCCTGCTGAGGTCACAATACATCATGGTCCAGCACCAAATCACAACAAACTGCCTTGAGGCGGTTGCACTGGTTGACAAACTGAAATCAATACACCATCAGATTCTAGAAGAACATATGCGCAGCAAAAGAGAACAAGGTCTACAACAGATGCAGACCCAAAAACGTCTTGAAGCAACAATCTTGCAGTTGCAGTCCTAGAAATCCTAGAAAAAATCCAATAGACTGATTGTACAGAGGCATATCCCTCCGAAGAACGAACATGCCATGATGGTCAGCACTTTGAGTTCGGTCGTCAACCTTGCGACGAAGAGAACAAGCAAAAGCAAAAAAGAAGCGGCGGTTTCCGCGTGCAACAGTGCGAGTTTGATATGTTTGGTTTCGGACAACGAGAGCACTATCGTGGTACAGTTAAGCCCCAACATACAGGCGACGGTGAGCCAGTACACTGTATTGACAAACTGGTACGTTTCCATCATGGCGTTCTGTGTGAGTCCTTTCTTGTCCATATGTGTGTGGTACTAGATCACCTACATACTTATACATCGCGTGCGGCACGCTTGCGTTTGACGGTCAGTTTGTACTTTGCACTGGACGTACAGTCGTCGTTCTTGTCCAGAAACGGAAAAATAATGTGTTTGTATACTTTATGGAAGATTGTATTAATTTCTTTCTGGTTCTTTGCACCGGTGATGACAATTTTACCACTGCGGAACAACAAGAACACGACTTTAGGTTTGGAAATCCGCAACACAAGTCCTGGGAACAGTTCGGGTTCGTAAGAGATGTTTGCACCATGTGCTTCAGCCAATTCAAACAACATGAGTGGGTAATTCACCGCTACGGACGCAACAATGTTTTGTATTTTGAATTTGTGGAAACATACTTGGAGTCCGGCGTTTTGCAAGATACGGGTATACTTGCGGCATGCAAGTAGGCACTCAGCGATGTTCTTACTGCCCGTGCATACCATGTTGCCGGAACCGAAGGCTAGTGCCGTTGTTTTGGGGTCACGCAGCCGCAATGTCATGGCTGCAAACCGTTGTGGATTATAATCGCAGTATTTCAGACGCAGTGCAAGCGCTTTGAGGTTAATGTTCTGCACGCCCAGGCTGAAGGTTGCTACACAGTTCTGGATGGTAGGTGCAAACTCGGTACAGGGTCCGTCGGGTAGATTTGTAATGTCGTAACGGTCCTTCATCCGTGGGTACCGTTTTTGACATTGATCAACGCCATACTTACTTCTGTATGGCGAGACTCTTGGTTCAAGTGGTTCGCTTCAATCACCATGTCTACCATGTCTACCATGTCTACTGTGTCTACCATACCCGTTGACTCTGAAGACGAATGCGAAGACGACATGGATTACGCACAGATGGAAGCATGCAGGCAGGAACGTATGCGCGACGAAGACATCACCAATTTTTCTTTCTGGATGTCTGAACACAATCTACCATTGCCAATCGAATCGTGGGACGAAAGCAAGCGGGCTATGGTGGCACACCCACCCTTACATCGTTTGGAGTTGTTGCAAGAGGCGGCGGAGTACTACGTCAATATTTACGGGGGTACACTCGTGTCTGTATTAGCAGAGATGATTGTATACTATAACTAAAATCTAAATGTTAAACGGTCAGTTTTTTTCCCAAACTTGGTTCCTAACAGATGGATTGCACTCTGTTCTTTTTCCATCTCCAACCGACGGATTTCAATCCGTTTATCTTTCATCTCCTCTGTATCGTCGGGCTCGTCGTCGTCGTCCACGTGGGAGTCGTCTGGAAAACGCCAATAGGGTGGTCCAGGGTTTAACATGTCTTCTTTTTCTGGTTGTCCTTTCCAGAAACTTGTTTCTAGTAAATCCTGGAAATGAACTAACGTAGAATCACCATCCGACCATTGAACGCTGAACTCCTTTCTCTTTCCAGAACCATTCCATCCAGTGATTGTACCTGTGTACCAGGCTCTGCCAATTTCAAGATCGTCGTTGTCATACTCGAAGAAAATTTTTTCTATATCATCATACATATTCGGTTGGCGATATTTTGGGTAACCCATTTCAATGTTTTAAATAGTTTGTATATAGTACATTTTTTTTGTTTGACCGTAACCGCTGTACTTCTCTGGATCGACATATTTGACATATACTGTGATTTTTTATGATTTTTTAGTATAAATAGAATGTGTATTCCATGCATATGAACGTGTACAGGCAGGTGATGATCACGGAAAGGCAGGAGGCGGAGGGCACTGCGAAGATCTGTATAAAGTGCGCTGGATGGTCTTCGTTTGGCAATCTGCAAACCCCAATGTACATTGCACTCCATGGGGACATCTGTTGTTGCAACGAGCATTGGCACAAACTCAATGCGATCATCAAACACAAAGCAAAAGAATAAAATTGGGTGAGTATGGCGTTCAATGTCCAATGTCCAATGCAACCAGATCAAAATGTCAATCCTGGACGCAATGAGTCGCATACAACCTTTATCAGAACTGAATAGTACGTATACGTTTGACCACAATTCGTCCGGGCAACTGCAATGGAAAATGGACACCAAGTTCAGAGAGTTCCGACTGCCAAGGGGGTTTGGCGAGTACTATTCTGATTTGGCTGATTTTTTATTCGACCAACGTAGGGTGTTTGAATTTTGCCTTCTGGTCGAGGGGTGCAAGAACCATGGCATCGCCCATGGGTATGAGTGGTGTGAGCGGCGGGTAGCAA
>TARA_B110000261_G_scaffold164664_1_pt1 | contig 11836 bp, 18 predicted proteins | sample TARA_B110000261 | Tara Oceans TARA_B110000261 (sample SAMEA4397705) | marine metagenome | biome: Polar Biome; feature: [DCM] deep chlorophyll maximum layer (ENVO:01000326); material: water (ENVO:00002006), including particulate matter (ENVO:01000060) such as... | depth 20 m | reverse complement strand
TTTGTTATTGATGGTAACGTCATTGCTAAATTGTACTAATTTATTTAAAATAAAATTAATAAAGATATATAAATAAAATTTAATATTTATTTGTACTATTTAGTTTGTTATAGAATATACTTAAAAATTATACTATGCCTCAACTCGATTTAATGCATTTTTTTACACAATTTTTTTGGTTTTCAATAGGATTTACTTTTTTATATGCTTATCTTTTGCATAATGTTGTACCAGCAATAGCCAAGAATTTGAAATTTCGACAAAAGAAATTAGAGTTGTTAGCTAACGATATTAATAAAGGAAAAGATGGTGTTTCAGATTTACTTGGGGTTTATGATAGTCTTATTTCTCGTTCATTCCAATTGTGGAAAACAAATATCTCTACTATTACAGATTATGGTACTAATTGGTTTAGTTCGAATATTCAAAATTTGAATAATTCTAGTTTTAATGATGCAAATAAAGAATATTTGAAAACTGTTGGTGAACAACATTATAGAAATTTAGTTGTAAAGTCATTTGTTCCGAAAAAATAATAAATAAAATAGACTGTTATGAGTTCAAAATACTTGTATATAATTTTATTAGGGTTAGTAGCTCTTTCTAAAGAATTTTTAGTTTTCAATGAAGAAGTTTTAGTTTTACTTGCATTTGGTATATTTATTTATTTGATGGTAAATTATGGTGGAGAAATGATTGCTGGAGAATTAGATTCTAGAAAAGAAAAAATCAAAGAAGAATTTGATCTTTATAAAAATCTTCAAGAAAAGACTTTTACACATTTAATTAGTTACCATAAAAAACAACAGTCATTAAGTACAGAAATAAAAGAAGTATTTGATATTTCTAAATCAGAGATAAATAATATTGAAAAGTATTATGAAAATTTGTTTCAAAATTTTCTTGTTTCAAATTTTGAAGAAAGATTAAAACGAGTATCAATTAATGAAAATAAAACGAACTCAGCGCTTCAGAAAGAAATTTTCGTTGATTTGCGAGCACATCTTATGGATTCTTATTCAATTGAGAATGGTAAGATGAGTAAAAAAAACAGAAAGCAATTGTTAAAGGATTGTGTTGAACAATTAAAAACTTGTTCATAAATATATTATAATATAAAGTTTAAGATAGTTTTTATCTTAAACTTTTAAGAAGGGTGTATAGCTCAGTGGTAGAGCATTTGGCTTTTAACTAAATAGCCGTAGGTTCGAATCCTACTACACTCAGTATATGTAAAAACAAAAATTGTAGTGTTAGTGATTTACATTTTTGACAATTTATTTTGTATAAGTTGTAGAATATGTTAAATTTTTATATTTGTTAAGTAATTTAATCTCTAGTAGCTTAGCGGTAAAGCGTTTGGCTGTTAACCAAAAAATCATAGGTTCAAATCCTATCTAGAGAGGTCTACGTTATTACTTTAATGTTTTTGTCATAAAAGTTTTTATTTTTGCGCTGATAGTTTAGTGGATAAAACTTTTGCCTTCTAAGCAAAAAATCGTAGGTTCAAATCCTTCTTAGCGTTATATACTGCGAGTATAAATTAATGGTAAATTGTCTGCCTTCCAAGCAGCTTATATGAGTTCAAGTCTCATTACTCGCTTTTTTATCATTACTAGATTGCCTACTTGGTGGAATTGGTAGACACGAGAGACTTAAAATCTCTTTCTTATTTTAGAGTATTGGTTCAATTCCAATAGTAGGTAGATAATGTTAAAAATAATTTAAAATGACTAAACGTTTAGAGTCTAAATTTCATATTTGTAAAAAATTAAACAAAAGTTATAAGAATATATGGGGTTTACCAAAAGGAGAATCTTTGAGGTCTGTGAAGAATAAAAAAACAAAGAAAAAAAAAGTCTCTGTTTATGGTAAATTATTAGGTGTTAAACAAGCTTTGAAATTTTTTTATTGTAATATGCAAGAAAAAGCTTTTAAAAGAGTTTTAAAAAGGTCGGCAAAATCACCTTTAACAACTTTAGACCGTTTTGTAAGCTTTTTAGAAGGGCGTTTAGATGTTGTATTGTTTAGGAGTTCTTTTTGTTCATCTTTGTATAAAGCGAGACAAATGATCAATCATGGCAACGTTATCGTTAATGGCCTAAAGGTCAAAGATCCTGGTACTCAGCTTTTTCAGTTAGATGTTATTGAATTAAAAAAAAGTTTTATAATTGAAAGTTCTGAAGATAATTTGATATTAAAAGGTATTAAAGATAATTTTAGTTCACGGTTTTTGCCTCCTCATTTAGAAATCGATTATAAAAGTTTAAGTATTATTTTTTTATGGGATCCTAATTATAAGGATACATATTATCCAATAAAAGCTAACTATGGAATTATACATCGATTTTATAGATAAATGATCAATTTTAAAGAGGTGGATTTTAATCTCATCCGTGGGTAATAATTTGTATACTAACTTTACTCCTATTTCTATATTAAAAATAAATTTTATGAACAATCAAATCATGTTACAAAGTGCTAAACAAATTGGTGCTGGTTTAGCTACTATCGGTCTTGCTGGTGTTGGTGCTGGTATTGGTATTGTTTTTGCAGCTTTAGTTAATTCTTTCGCTCGAAACCCTTCGTTAAGACAACAATTATTTGGATTTACAATTTTAGGTTTTGCACTTACTGAAGCAATTGGTTTATTTGCTCTCATGATGGCATTTCTTATTTTATTTGGATAAATCTAATTTTTGTTATAAAGATAAAATAATTATGTACGACTGTTTTTAGGTCTTATAAAATTTTTTGTTTTTCTTTTTCGGGTTTAAAAAATACGAAAGTCTGGTTCATAATGTATGAACCAGATTTTTTAATTTTTTATTATAAAAAAAATGAAAAATAGTTACTCATGGTAATTTAATTCATTAAGATTTTTATATTTTTTAAAATGGAAGTTTTTCAATAAATTGTGAAGAATTATTTGCTGTTTTATTTTAAAGGGGATGGCTGAGTGGTCAAAAGCGATAGGCTGTAAACTTATTGATATTATCTTCGTAGGTTCAAATCCTACTCTCCTTATGATTGAAAAAATGTATTCATTAAATGTAATTCTATGAAGTTTTGCGGATATGATGAAATTGGTAGACATGTCAAGTTTAGGGCTTGATTTTTATTAGTAGTGGTTCAAGTCCACTTATCCGTAAAATTGCGAGGTAGAGCAGTTCGGTTCAGCTCATCAGGCTCATAATTTGAAAATCGTAGGTTCAAATCCTACCCTCGCAAAAATATTTAAGGGTAAATGACCGAGTGGTTTAAGGTGTCAGTCTTGAAAACTGAACTATTTATTTTAAATAGCATGAGTTCGAATCTCATTTTGCCCTTTTTTAGCATTACTTACTTAACTTTTTATATAAAAAATTGATAATGTTAATAATTTTAAATCATTGGTACGAAGTAAAAATTAGGTTATTCTATACAATTTTTTCATTCATGACGACGTTTACAATTTCTTATCTTTATTCCGATATATTGATGTATTTTTTTGTATTACCTTTTGTTAATAAATTTGATACAAAAAAGTTTATATTTACTAATTTGTCGGAAGCTTTTTCTAGTTGTTTGTTAATAAGTTTAAATTTTGGTTCTCTATTGACATCGTTTGTATTGATTTGGATGTTATTATGTTTTTTAAAATCAGGTTTATATCAAAAAGAATTAAAGATTATAAGACTTAGTATGAAATTATTTGTATTAAGTACCATTTTTTGCTTATTTTTTGTTTATTTTCTTATTATACCAGGTATGATAAGTTTTTTTGGTCAGTTTGAGTCTTCAAAACTATTTGAATTAACACTTGAAGCCAGAATTTTTGATTATTTAAATTTGATATTAAATTGCTTTTTTTGGGTTAGTTTTGTTTTACAATTACCTACAATGTTTTTTTTGTTGATTTACTTTAATATTATAAAGATCAATCTTTTTTTACATAGACGAAAAGAATTAATTGTATTCTGTTTTATTTTAGGTGCTTTATTTTCTCCTCCGGATATATTAACTCAATTATTGATAGCTTTCCCATTATTGGTATTGTCAGAGATTGCAATTTTGTTTTTTATTGCTATTGATGAGTATACTTTAATTTATTTGGAGAGTTGCTCGAACGGTAAGAGGTCGGTTTGCTAAACCGAAGCCTACAATTTTGTAGAATAGGTTCAATTCCTATACTCTCCATGTATAAAAAAGACATTTATGAGTTTTGCAAATCAAATAGTTGAAACTAAGCATTTAAAGAATTTTACGGTTAATTTTGGTCCACAGCATCCTGCGGCTCATGGTGTGTTACGATTAGTTTTGGAATTAAATGGTGAAGTTATCGAAAGAGCAGACCCACATATTGGTTTGCTTCATAGAGGTACTGAAAAGCTTATAGAAAATAAAACGTATTTACAAGCTTTGCCATATTTTGATAGATTAGATTATGTTTCAATGATGGTTAATGAACATGCATATTCTTTAGCCGTAGAAAAACTTTTACAATGTGAAGTTCCTTTAAGAGCTCAATACATAAGAGTTTTATTCTCAGAAATCACTAGAATATTAAATCATTTATTGGCAATTTGTTGTCATGCTATGGATGTTGGTGCTCTAACTCCTATTTTGTGGGGGTTTGAAGAGAGGGAAAAGTTAATGGAGTTTTATGAACGAGTTTCAGGGGCTCGTATGCATGCTGCTTATGTTCGTCCTGGGGGAGTTGCACAAGATATTCCCCTTGGTTTATGTGAAGATATTTACAAGTTTGCTGAGCAGTTTAGTTCTAGAATTGACGAATTAGAAGAGTTATTGAGTGAAAATAGAATTTGGAAACAAAGACTTGTTGGAGTTGGGGTTATAACACATGAGCATGCTTTAGATTGGGGTTTAACAGGACCACTTTTAAGAAGTACTGGGGTTGCTTGGGATCTTAGAAAGGTTCAACCTTATGATGTTTATGATAGATTAGAATTTGAAATTCCCGTTGGGACTAAGGGAGATTGTTATGATCGATATTGTATTCGTGTTCAAGAAATGAGAGAAAGTTTACGTATCATTTTGCAATGTATAAACGACATGCCTGAAGGTAGTATCAAATCTGATGATAGAAAGATTTCACCACCATCTCGAATAGAAATGAAAAATTCTATGGAAGCGCTTATACATCATTTTAAACTTTACAGTGAAGGTTTTTATGTTCCAAAAGGAGAAGCTTATAGTGCTGTAGAACATCCCAAAGGAGAATTTGGTGTTTCAATTGTCTCAGACGGTTCAAATAAACCTTACCGTTGTAAAATTAAAGCCCCTGGATTCGTACATTTACAAGCTTTAGATTTTATGGCTCGTGGACATTTATTAGCTGATGTAGTAACAATTATTGGTACTTTAGATATTGTTTTTGGGGAGATAGATCGATAATATCAAATCTGATTTGAAGGTTTATATCTCATGTTAAACAAATTTCAAATTTATTTGATATTGTTTAGGAATTTAATTTAGGCATTCAAATTCATTGTTATAAACAAGATTTCTGATAGTAATCAGACACTAAAATTTGATAATTAAATTATCAAATTTGGTCAAAAAAATTACTTTAGATAAAATTTTTATAATATTATGAAAATTTTATTTATAGTGTGATAATTTAAAAAAAATACCTTATTTTGTTATAAATACACTTTAAGAAAATACAAGTTAGAATCTTGTTTACACTATAGAAATAATAAAAATTTAATTATGCGATATATTCTCGGTTCCTTAGTATGTTTATTTTTATCTTTAAATAACGTAAGTTATTCAGATTATGCTCACCCTTATCAAGTTTCATTTCAAGATCCAGCGACTCCTGTTATGGAAGGTGTTATCTCGTTACATCACGATTTACTTTTTGTTTTGACTATTATTGGTGTATTTGTAGGTTGGGTCTTATTTAGAGCTACTTTTATATTTCATCATAAACGTAATCCAATACCTTCTAATATAACTCATGGGGCTACTATTGAAGTAGTTTGGACTGTAACTCCTAGTCTTATATTAATGGTCATTGCTGTTCCGTCATTTGCATTGATTTATTCAATGGACGAAGTTATCGATCCAGCAGTCACTTTGAAAGTACAAGGATTCCAATGGTATTGGGTATATGAATATTCAGATTATGCCGATAAAGAAGGAAATGCTATCAGTTTCGAAAGTTATATGGTTGCAGAAGACGATTTGGAAGAAGGACAATTAAGATTATTGGAAGTTGATAATAGAGTAGTTTTACCAACAAACACTCATTTACGTGTTTTAGTAACAGCATCTGATGTATTACATTGTTGGGCTGTTCCGTCGTTAGGTGTTAAAATGGATGCATGTCCGGGTAGATTGAATCAAGTATCAATGTTTATTAAACGTGAAGGTGTTTACTATGGTCAATGTAGTGAGATTTGTGGAATAAACCATGGGTTTATGCCAATTGTTGTAGAAGCAGTTCCTGTAGAAAAGTATGTTAGCTGGGTAGCAGCTCAAACTGATTGTGAGAATTGGCTTGTAGATAAAATCAATGCAATTCAGAATTTAAATTCTAGTACGAAAAAATAATTAAGTATGACGATTGGCTTTGGTCAGATTGTACTAATTTTTATAATTGTAGTTTTATTGTTCGGTAATTTTTCGAATATATTAAAAGAAGTTGCCCAAGGAATAAAGACATTTCAAGAGATAATAAAAAAATGATAAGTATTTTGTTTCGATAATAAGTAAATTGTGATAATTATTATCATTATTGTATCTGTTAAATAGATTTATATGTTGGGATATGAATTATTAGCGAATTTAGTCTCGACAACAAATTGAGAGTATGCGAGTATTTCATCATGAAATATATTTGTTAGTAATTAGATATTATATTATAAAGTCAAATATGATTATTAATATTGTTAAATTTATAATATCTTTTACTCTTACAATTTTATTATTTGAAATTTTTACCCATATCATAAAAGAAATCGCTCAAGGAATTTAAACCTTTCACGAGATCATAAAAATAATTAATACTTTAAAAAAATATTTACATGGCAAGTTCAAATTTAATTCAACGTCATCCATTTCATTTAGTTGATCAAAGTCCTTGGCCTTTTTTAGCTGGTGTATCGTCTTTGACTCTTACTACTGGTTTCGTAATGTATATGCATTGTTATCAAGGAGGTTTTTTAGTATTTAGTTTTGGATTTGTATCATTGTTGTTTACATTTTTTGTTTGGTGGAGAGATGTCGTTCGAGAAGCTACGTTTCAGGGTCATCACACAAAAGCAGTTCAAGATGGTCTTACTTGGGGAATGATTTTATTCATTGCTTCAGAGGTTATGTTTTTCTTTGCATTTTTTTGGGCTTTTTATGCTTCATGTCTCTCTCCTGGTATAGAGATAGGTGGTATTTGGCCACCACCTGGTGTTGATGTCTTAAATCCTTGGGAAGTTCCTTTCTTAAACACATTAATTCTTTTAGTATCTGGAGCTACATGTACTTGGGCTCATGATGCAATGATTAGTGGAGATCGAGAAGGTGTTTTATATGGCTTAGGATTAACTGTTTCTCTAGGTGCTATATTTACAGCTTTACAAGGAGTTGAATATTTTGATACTAACTTTACAATTTCAGATGGAATTTATGGTTCAACGTTTTTTTTAGCTACAGGATTTCATGGATTTCATGTATTAGTTGGATCTACATTCTTAGTTGTATGTTTGATCAGAGCTAACAATCATCATTTTTCACGACAACATCATTTTGGTTTTGAAGCTGCTGCTTGGTATTGGCATTTTGTTGATGTTGTTTGGTTGTTTTTGTTTGTGTCTATTTATTGGTGGGGTGGTCTTTAATTATATTGTAAATTTGACGAGCCCTTAATAAAACATAATTAAGGGCTTGTTAAATTATTCTTATTAAAATAAAATTATATGCCTACAATAGAGCAATTAAAAAATAATCCTAGAGTAAAAAAACGTTCGTATAGTAAAGCACCAGGTTTAGAAAAAAACCCACAAAAAAAAGGAGTTTGTACCAAAGTATATACAAAAACCCCAAAAAAACCTAATTCAGCGATTAGAAAGATTGCTAGAGTAAAACTTACAAATAAACAAGAATTTATAGCTTATATACCAGGAGAAGGTCATAATCTTCAAGAACATTCTGTCGTATTGATTAGAGGTGGCAGAGTAAAAGATTTACCAGGAGTACGATATCATTTAATTAGAGGTAAATACGATTTACAAGGTGTTCAAAATCGTTCTCAACGTCGATCCAAGTACGGTGCAAAAAAAAATAAGTAAATTATGTTGATAAAAAATAAGTCAGAAAGTTTTATTATTTTGAATTTTTTAAAATTTTATTTAACTAATGGTAACAAACAAATATCTGAAAATGTAATTAGAAGTACTTTCTCAATATTAAAAAAGATAAAAAAAACAAACCCTATTAGTATTATCTCGTCTAGCATTGAAATTGTAAAACCATTTTGTGAGATTAAAAGCGTTAAAATTGGTGGGTCAAATTATAAAGTACCTACAGAAATACATCCAGTTAGACAAAGAGTTTTAGCTATAAAATTTTTAGTTTCTAATTCTATGAAAAGGAATGAAAAGTCTTCGTCTCGATGTGTTGCTATGGAAATTTTTGATACTTTTTCTATTTCAAGTCAGAGTGTAAAAAACTGTGATGATGTTCATAAAATTGCAGAAGCAAATAAAGTATATATTCAATATAGAAATTAAAAAATTAATCATGAGATCAGTTTGGAAAGGCCCGTTTATTGATAATAATGTTTTAAATGAAATATACGAATTACAAAAGGCTGGGAAAAAAAAGGTACCCGTAAAAATAGTATTTAAAGGTTCAGTCATTTTTCCATCTTTTGTTGGATTGACTTTTTTTATCCTAAATGGTAAAAAATTTATTAGTTTAATTATAACAGAAAATATGGTTGGTCACAAATTTGGAGAATTTGTGGTAACTAAAAAATATCCTATTCATAAAAAAATCAAATAATGGGACAAAAAGCAAACATAAATAGTTTACATATTAGTCATGATAAAGATTGGAATTGTGTATGGTATGCAAATAATGTAGAATATTCAAAGATATTATCAGAAGATTTGATAATCTTTAACTATTTTAAATCTTCTATTGTTTTTAATAAAAATTCTGAAATACTAAAAATACGTATTTGCAGAATTTCTAAAAGTATTATAATAAACCTTCAATTAACTAATAATCTCGAATCAAACTCCTTGGATTTGTTAAGAAAAGTAGCAGCAAATTTAAAAAAGATTTTTTCTAATTTTGATAGAATTTTTATAATATCTAAAGTTTTAAATTCTAATGAATTAAAGGTAGAACCTGTTTATTTGTCAAAAAAGATAGCTAGGCTTATAGAAAATCGAATTAGGTTTAAAAGTTTTCTTGTAAAAAATTTGATAAATCAAACATTTGAAATATGTGAAGGTATAAAAGTATTATGTAAAGGTCGTTTAAATGGAGCTGATATAGCTGGTAACGACTTTTTGATCCTTGGTTCAATTCCTTTTCAAACATTAAAAGCAAGGATAATGTACGGGTTTTCAGTTGCAAACACAGCAAAAGGTCTTCAAAGTATTAAGATATGGGTTTATAATAAATAAATTTGATATGTTGTTTCCAAAAAGAACGAAATATAGAAAAATGCATAGACGAGATTCTTATAAAAAAGAATTTCGTGTTAATACTTTATACCGTGGAGAATTTGGAATTAAATCTTTGCGTTCTTGTAGGGTTACCGCTAAACAATTAGATTCCGCTCGAAAAACTATGATTAAAAAAATGAAAAGAGTAGGAAGACTTTTACTTAGAGTATTCCCTGATATAGCAATTACAAGCAAACCTGCTGAAGTTCGTATGGGTAAAGGTAAAGGTTCTCTTGATTATTGGTGTTCTAATGTCAACTCAGGCAGAGTTTTGTTCGAATTTCAAGGAGTTTCTAAGGTTATAGCTTCAGAAGCAGCAAAGCTTGGAAGTAGAAAACTCCCAATGCAAACAAAATTTATAAGCTTAGAAAAAAAATAACAATGATACAAGATAGAAGTTTATTAAAATTGGCTGATAATTCTGGTGCTAAAATAGTTCAATGTATAAAAGTTTATAAAACTCAAAAAGTAAGTGTTGGTTCTTTAATTTTAGTCGCTGTTAAACAAGTTCGTTCACAATCTAGAATTAAAAAAGGAGAGTTATATAAAGCAATTGTTGTAAGATTGAATAATTTAATTTCAAGAAAGAATGGTAACTTTATACGTTGTTCTGAGAACGCTGTTATTTTGTTAAATTCTAAAAATGAATTTTCTGGTACTAGGTTAATTGGTCCTATAACAAACGAATTGCGAAAAAAAAAACTAACGAAAATATTGTCTTTGACTAAGTCTATTATATAAAAAAATAACTATGAATAGATTAAAAATATGGAATAAGAATGTTGTAACTCTTGATTTGTTATACAAATTAAACACTAAGAATATTCATAGCAAAGTATTTATACATAACTTTGATTTAAAAAGTACGATAAATACAAGTGTTATTGAACCAAAAGATATCATTTTTGGTTTAATAGTTTTAGAGCTTTTAACGAATCAAAAAGCGAAAGTCTCAAGGACTCGTAAATCTATTGCTGCTTTTAAAATTAGAAAATTCATTCCTATTAGTTCGAAAGTTACTATCCGAAATAACAATTTGTACAATTATTTAGATTTTTTGGTTTGTGTTGTTTTACCAAGATTACCGCAATTTAAAGAATTAGATAAAAATTCTATTGTTCTTAGTAAAACTTCTCTTAGTATAGGCTTATCTAATTTGAATATATTTCCTCAGTTAGCTAAAGAATCAGAACAATTACCAAAAAACATGGGAATAACTATAACTATTAATGTTAATTCAAACAGAGATGAAAATGAATTATTATTATTATTAAGTGAGTTTCAAGTACCTATTACGTTATGAAAAATTTCTTAAACAATATAAAGAATTTATACTGTTTAAGGGGACTTTAGTTTAGTTGGTAAAACATTAGCTTTGCAAGCTAAATATCAGGAGTTCAAGTCTCCTAAGTTCCATTTTAAAAATAAATTTGTATATGAAACATAGTAATTTTAAAGATTTAAAAAAAAGAAGTTTTATTCAAAAATTTGAGTTGATTTTGTTACAAAATCAGATAAGTAAAAGATTAAATAGGCAATTTTTAGAAAATTTTAAGCCATCAGTTTATGATTTTCAACTTAAAAACCGCTGTATATTAACTGCACGATCTAAAGGTATTTGTACTGATTTTAAACTTTCAAGAATTAAAACTAGAGAGTTGGCTTCAAATGGTCTTATTAACGGGCTTAAAAAAGTATCTTGGTAATTTATAAGATATTAAAAGCCTCTTTAGTTTAATGGTTAGAACAATTGCTTTGTAAGCAATGAATTTCAGTTCAAGTCTGAGAAGAGGCTTATAAAATAAAAGAGTTTATCATAAAAACTATTTCATTAGATACTTAAAAGAAAATGTTTAAGATATTCAATGATAATTGTAAGCCCTTTTCGTCTAATGGTTAGGACATTACTCTTTCACGGTATTAATGTGGGTTCAAATCCCATAAAGGGCAGTTATAAGGTATATAAACAAATCAATCTTTTTTTTTAGAGATAAGATATTATTAAAAGGTGAAGTATTTCGCGCTATTACGAGTCATCAAATATGAAATAGTTCAATGTTGGCGATTTATAAATATCAGAATTGTGCCAATATCGATTTTTTGAAAAGATATAAAAGTAAAAGGATTAATGACGTTCCTTATTAACTAATAAGGAA
>TARA_B110000261_G_scaffold91442_1_pt1 | contig 12063 bp, 11 predicted proteins | sample TARA_B110000261 | Tara Oceans TARA_B110000261 (sample SAMEA4397705) | marine metagenome | biome: Polar Biome; feature: [DCM] deep chlorophyll maximum layer (ENVO:01000326); material: water (ENVO:00002006), including particulate matter (ENVO:01000060) such as... | depth 20 m | reverse complement strand
ACAGTGTTTATTTGAACACAACCAAGAAATGCAAAAAGAACTTTCTGTTTTAAAAATACAACATCCTGATAAGCGTGTTATGTTAATCGCTGAAAAGGGAACAATGGGAGTTGGGTCTTCAAGAATGTCTGGTGTAAATAATGTTGCCTTGTGGACTGGTGTTAAAGCAAGTCCATATGTTCCATTTATTAACATCGCTCCAATTATTGCGGGTACAAATGGGATTTCACCTATTTTCTTAACAACTGTTGGTGTTACAGGAGGGATTGGGATTGACCTTAAAAACTGGGTAAAGCAAATAGATGAAAATGGAAAAACTATTCGTAATGAAGATGGAGATCCGATCTTAAAACAAACTTATTCTGTAGAAACAGGGACTGTTTTAACAATTAATACGAAAGATAAAAAATTATATAATGGAGATCAAGAGTTGATCGATATGTCTGCCTCTTTAACTCCACAAAAAGTAGAATTTATTAAGGCAGGAGGATCTTACGCTGTTGTATTTGGTAAAAAGATTCAAACTTTTGCTGCGCAAACTTTAGGAATTGAAGCTCCTCAAGTATATGCTGTTTCAAAAGAGATATCAATTGAAGGTCAAGGTTTAACTGCAGTTGAAAAAATATTCAACAAAAATGCAGTAGGAATAACTCCTGGTAAAACTTTACATGCAGGTTCCGATGTTCGTGTTGAGGTAAACATTGTAGGATCGCAAGATACTACCGGTTTGATGACTTCTCAGGAATTGGAAGCGATGGCTGCAACAATTATTTCACCAATTGTTGATGGCGCATACCAATCAGGATGTCATACAGCTTCGGTTTGGGATAAGAAAGCGCAAGCTAATATTCCAAGGTTAATGAAGTTTATGAATGACTTCGGGTTAATTACTGCTCGTGATCCAAAAGGAGAATATCATGCAATGACCGATGTAATTCATAAAGTACTTAATGACATTGTTATTGATGATTGGGCTATTATTATTGGAGGTGATTCTCATACAAGAATGTCTAAGGGTGTCGCTTTTGGTGCTGATTCAGGAACGGTAGCTTTAGCACTAGCTACAGGTGAAGCTTCAATGCCAATTCCTGAGTCTGTAAAAGTTACTTTTAAAGGTGAGATGGCTAAGTACATGGATTTTCGTGATATTGTACATGGAACCCAAGCACAAATGTTAGCACAGTTTGGTGGTGAAAACGTATTCCAAGGAAGAATCATTGAGGTTCATATTGGAACGTTAACTGCTGATCAAGCATTTACATTTACCGATTGGACTGCAGAGATGAAAGCGAAAGCTTCAGTTTGTATTTCAGAAGATGAAACTTTAATAGAGTCTTTAGAAATTGCGAAGTCTAGAATCCAAATCATGATTGATAAGGGAATGGATAATGTAGGTGAAGTTCTTCAAGGATTAATCGATAAGGCTAACGCTAGAATCGAAGAGGTAAGATCTGGATCTAAATCAGCATTAAGACCTGATAATGATGCAAATTACTACGCTCAAGTTATTGTGGATTTAGATGCTTTATCCGAGCCAATGATTGCCGATCCTGATGTAAACAATATTGATGTATCTAAAAGGTATACACACGATACAATCCGTCCTTTATCTTACTACGGTGGGGAGAAGAAGGTTGATTTAGGATTCATCGGATCTTGTATGGTTCATAAAGGTGATATGAAAATTTTAGCAGCAATGTTAAAGAACATTGAAGCAAAAGAAGGTAAGGTTGAGTTTAAAGCACCGTTAGTTGTTGCTCCTCCAACTTACAATATTGTTGATGAATTAAAAGCCGAAGGTGACTGGGAAGTATTACAGAAGTATTCAGGGTTTGAGTTTGATGATGACGCACCGAAAGGAGCTGCAAGAACAAGCTACGAAAACATATTGTACTTAGAGCGTCCTGGGTGTAATCTTTGTATGGGTAATCAAGAGAAGGCTGCACCTGGAGATACTGTAATGGCAACTTCTACTCGTTTATTTCAGGGGAGAGTTGTAAAGGATACGAATGAGAAGAAAGGGGAGTCTTTATTAACTTCTACTCCAGTAGTAGTGTTATCAACGGTATTAGGAAGAACTCCTAATATGGAGGAATACAAAGCAGCTGTTGCTGGAATAGAGTTAACGAGCTTTAAACCTTCCAGTCAGAAGTTAGTTAAATAGTTTTTAATTATTTAACTATAATTTAATGAGAGCCCAAGTTTTAAACTTGGGCTTTTTTATGTCCATATTCTTGATTTATAACAAGTTGAATTGTTGTTTTTGCTACACTATTGTGCGCAATAGCGCTCCACTTTTTATTGCTGATAATGTTTTAAAATACACTTCTAGGTTGAATTGGCTAAATGAGATAATTTAATAGAAGGAGCTTGAATTAACACTTATAATACAAAGCAGAGAAATCAACAGCTATATATTACTAGCTTGTGCGGTTTTTTATGTTTAAATCGTACCTTTACTGCTAGAACACAAGACCAAAGAAGATGAAAACGATATTGATAGATGGTGCAGATTTTCCAACTTTGCATTTATTTTTAAAACAAGCTTCAATAGAACTAGAATTCCTTGAGTTTTCAAGTAATATTCAATCATTTGAAAATAAAATCAACGATTTGTCTTGGCTAGAAGGAGTAAAAGTTAGAATTAGTATTTCGAATGCAAAAGAATTCTTAATCGAAGAAGATAATCAAGTGCGTAAAACTATACTCCAAATTCTTTTAGAAGCAATGGAAAACGAATACGCTAAAAGTCCAATCTTTGTATTAATCTCTAAAGATTAATTACCAGATTTTACTTTCGATTAAATGATTTTGAACGTAATCTTTTACGCCTTCTTCTAAAGTCATGAACCCTTCGCTATAACCTTGGTTAAGCAATTTTCGCATGTTGGCTTCGGTGAAGTACTGATATTTATCTCTAATGTCTTCAGGAGTATCTATGAATCCGATTTTAGGCTCTAAATCAAGTGCTTTAAACGTATTTGCAGCCAAGTCGTAAAAGGTTCTCGCTTTCCCTGTGCCAAGGTTATAAAGACCTGAGGTTTTACGTGTTTTCATTAAGAAAGTAATAACCTTAACAACATCTTTAACATAAACGAAATCTCTTAATTGCTCACCGTCTTTGTATTCCGGAATATGAGATTTGAATAAATTCATTTCTCCAGTTTTTTGAATCTGGTTGAAAGTATGAAAAATCACGGATGCCATTCTGCTTTTATGAAACTCATTTGGTCCATAAACATTAAAGAATTTTAATCCAGCCCAAAACAAAGGTTTTTCTTCCTGCTCTAATGCCCAAACATCAAAGTCGTTTTTTGACTCTCCGTAAGGATTTAGCGGCTTAAGTTTTTCTGGAATTTCATGATTGTCATCATATCCATATTCTCCTAATCCATAAGTGGCTGCTGATGATGCATATATTAATGGAAGAGAATATTGAATTGATTTTTTCCATACTTCTTTGGAGTAGTTAAGATTTAACGCATCAAATATGTCTTTGTCAAACTCGGTAGTATCAGTTCTTGCCCCTAAATGGATGATTATTTGAGTAAGCTGATGGTTTTTATCTAACCAAGTAATGAACTCCTTACGGTCTACAAGTTCTTTGTATGATTTGTTTTCATAGTTCGGTTTTTTAGATTCTATTGAAAAGTCATCAACTAAAACTAGCTCCTTAAAGCCTTGTTCGTTTAAATGAGCAACTAAACAACTACTAATAAAACCTGCAGCACCAGTAATGACAATCATATTTTATTTTTTTACAAAAGTAATTAAATGATAGATATTCTTATCTAATATGACTTGTTTAATTTTAATTCTTTTAATTTTTAACACTACGGTTATTAAGTCGTATTTTTACAACCAAAATTTGATTGGATGCTTACACTAACAAGAAGAGAACGGTTTAATGCTGCTCATAAGTTGTACAGAGAAGATTGGACTCAGAAACAAAACGAAGAAGTATTTGGGAAATGTGCTAATAAAAATTGGCATGGTCACAATTATGAACTTTTTATTACAGTAAAAGGAGAAATTAATCCAATAACAGGATATGTTATAGATTTAAAATGGTTAAGTGACATTTTACAAAAAAAAGTCATTGAAGCATTAGATCATAAAAATTTAAACTTAGACGTACCTTTTTTAAAAGGTAAAATGTGCAGTACAGAAGTTGTAGCAATTGAAATTTGGAAAATAATTGCAGATGATATTGAAGGACAAGGGGCGAAATTGCATTGCGTAAAATTAATGGAAACTGAAAATAATTTCGTAGAATACTACGGCCCAAATATATAATTATGGGCTACAAAAAAACAGAAGAATACGACGATAAAGTAACATCTTCAATATCTGATCATTATCAAGATATTTTAACAATATTAGGCGAGGATCCAAAACGTGAAGGTTTAGAGAAAACGCCTGAAAGAGTAGCTAAGTCATTGCAGTTTCTTTTGCATGGATATGATGTTGATCCAATAGAAATAATGAATTCTGCTCTTTTTAATGAAGCGTATGATGAAATGGTTATTGTAAAAAACATTGAAATATATTCAATGTGTGAGCACCACATGTTACCATTTTTTGGCAAAGCACATATCGCATACATTCCAAACGGGAAGATTGTTGGTTTGAGTAAAATACCCAGAGTGGTTGATGCTTTTGCAAGAAGATTACAAGTACAAGAAAGATTAACAACAGAAATAAGAGATTGTATTCAGAAGGTTTTGCAACCTAAAGGAGTTGCAGTTGTTATTGAAGCTTCTCATATGTGTATGCAAATGAGAGGAGTTCAAAAGCAAAATTCAACAACAACCTCGTCTTCTTTTACAGGAGCGTTTGAAAAGGATTCAACAAGAAAAGAGTTTATAAATTTAATATCTGCAAATTTAAAATAGTATGAAAGTATTTGTATTTCCTGGACAAGGAGCTCAATTTACAGGCATGGGGAAAGAATTATATAATTCTAGCTCCAAAGCTAAAGCATTGTTTGAAAAAGCAAATGATATTTTGGGTTTTAGAATTTCAGATATTATGTTCGAAGGTTCTGCTGAAGAACTAAAGGAAACTAAAGTTACGCAACCTGCAGTTTTTTTACATAGTGTTGCTGTAGCCTTAACCACTGAGGATTTTGCTCCGGATATGGTAGCAGGACACTCATTGGGTGAACTATCGGCATTAGTTGCAGCAAAGGTTATTTCATTTGAGGATGGTTTAAATATTGTGTCTAAAAGAGCACAAGCAATGCAGAAGGCTTGTGAATTAAAATCGGGATCAATGGCTGCTATTTTAGCGTTAGAAGATAATGTAGTTGAAACTATATGTAAAGAAACTCCTGGTATAGTTGTAGCAGCGAATTACAACTGTCCTGGGCAATTGGTAATATCAGGAGAGGCTAATGCCGTAAACGTAGCTTGTGAAGCTTTAAAAGAAGCAGGTGCTAAAAGGGCTCTTATATTGCCTGTAGGTGGGGCTTTTCATTCTCCTTTAATGGATCCTGCTAAAGAAGAATTAGCAGAGGTTATAAATTCAACTGAATTTAAAGAGCCGATTTGTCCTATTTATCAAAATGTTAATGCGCAACCGGTGAAAAATCCTGAGATTATTAAGCAAAATCTTATTTCACAATTAACCGCACCAGTAAGGTGGACGCAAATTGTGAAAAACATGTTATCGGACGGAGCTTCTGTTTTTACAGAAATGGGACCAGGTAAAACCTTACAAGGATTAGTTAAAAAGGTAGACAGACAAATTGAAACTGTTGGCGTTCAGTAATTAAGATAAGGAAGCATTTAAAATATTCCCTGTATTTACAAGTTTATGAAGGCGTTCGTTTTTGAGCGCCTTTGCTATTATTGGAAGATGACTTACTCTGTGAATATCTGTTCCAATAAAATCCACAAAATTATTATCGATTAAATAATTTGCACCATGAATTGCGCCTTCTCCATAATGCCCTGTGAAGGAAAGTAGGTTTAGTTGAAACTTAACGCCTAATTCTTTTAGTTTATCATATTTTTCTAAGTCAGCTACAAAGTATGGATAACGTTCAGGATGTGCTAAAACGGGTGTGTAACCTTTCATAAACATGTCGGTTATGCCTTCGGTTACGCCTTGATGCTCATTAAAATAAGAGAATTCAAATAGCAAATATTTTTCTTTACCGAAACTTAGAATGTCATTTTTCTTTAATCTTAAGTTTAGTTCTTCGTCGAAATAATATTCAGCAGAAGCATTTATTTCAAGAGGAGAGTTTATTTTAGCAAGAGCATTCCTTATTTCGTCTAATTTACTCAGTATTGTATCCGATGAATTTCTATAAAAATCATGCATTACATGTGGAGTACAGAGTAATTTTTTATATCCAAAATTTTGAAGACCTTTAATGATTTCTAAAGAATTCTCAAGAGAGTCAGATCCATCATCAATACCATGAATGATATGCGAGTGCATATCATTCTTAATTAATGAGCCTATATTTATTGGCTCAAGAAGAATTTCTTCTTGTTTCTTTTTGAAAATTTTAGAAAAGAACCCCATTGTAAATTACAATTCAGGATAAAATTCACTTTTAAACCATTCAAGTGTAATTTCTAAACCTTCTTTAATGTCAACCTCGGGTTGGTAATTGAAGTTTTTTTGCGCTTTCTCAATATTTGCTAATGAATCTCTAATGTCTCCAACTCGTGGAGGACACATTTCAGGGGATTTATCAGACTTGGCTGCGTCTTTTAGTATATTATAAAGCTCTATAACAGATGATTTATATCCACAAGCGATATTGTACGTTTCACCAAACGCATCTGGATTCTCACACAGCATGGCTTTTACATTAGCTTGTACTGCGTTTTCCACAAATGTAAAGTCTCTTGACTGTTCACCGTCTCCAAAAATCTTCCCAGCTTCATTTCGTAATAAAGCATTCATATACAGTGGTATTACAGCTGCGTAAGGTCCGTTTGGACTTTGGTTTGGACCGAAAATATTAAAATATCTTAATCCAATTGTGTTAAATCCAAAGGCTTCATGAAAGACCTTTGCGTAAAGTTCATTTGTTTTTTTAGATACTGCGTAAGGACTTAACGGATTTCCTGTTTTATCTTCATATTTAGGTAACCCTTTATGATCTCCATAAACAGAACTACTACTCGCAAAAATAAAAGATTTTATTCCTGCATCCTTGGCGGCAGTAAGCATGTTTAAAAAACCTGTAGCGTTAGCTTCATGCGTTAGCAAAGGTGTTTTTAATGATCGTGGCACCGAACCCAAAGCAGCTTGATGCGAAATGTGATCCATGCCAATTACAGCATCATCACAAGTTTTTTTGTTTGTGATATCTCCTTCAATAAATTCTAGTCTTGAGTCATTTTTGTACGGCTCAAGGTTTTTTAAGTATCCATTACTTAAATCATCAAGAATTCTTACTTTTTCAGCCCCAAAATCAAGTAGGTATTGCGCTAAATTTGACCCAATAAAACCTGCTCCACCCGTTATTAAAAACGACTTTTTAGAAAGATCAGTTGAATGATATTTTCTAGTAATTTTCCATTTATCTTTTTGCATATTGACCTTTGTAATAATTTAGGTAGTCACCACTGATTATGTTATCTATCCAATCTTTGTTCGATAAAAACCAGTTAACGGTTTCTTCAATTCCTTTTTCTACTGTATATTTTGGTGTCCAACCTAGTATGTTTTGAAGCTTTTCTGCATCGATGGCATAGCGTTGATCGTGACCAGCTCTATCTTTAACGTAGGTGATTAATCCAAGTGATGCACCCTCTTCTCTGCCCAGTTTTTGATCAACTAGTTTAATTAGCAAATGGACCAATTCAATGTTTTGTTTTTCATTGTGTCCACCTATGTTAAAGGTTTCACCTATTTTTCCTTCATGAAATATTAAATCAATAGCTTCTGCATGATCAATAACATGCAACCAATCTCTAATATTATCACCCTTACCGTAAATAGGCAGGGGGTTGTTTTCCACAATATTGTTAATGATTAAAGGAATCAATTTTTCAGGAAATTGGTGAGAACCATAATTGTTAGAACAATTAGAAATCTTTATTTTTAAACCATAGGTTTCATGATAAGCTCTAACAAAGTGATCTGAACTGGCTTTTGATGCGCTATACGGTGATCTTGGATCGTATGAAGTTGTTTCTGTGAACAAGCCTGTTTCACCTAAAGATCCATATACTTCATCAGTTGAAACATGATAAAAGATATTATCTGATGTTAGGTCCCATTTACTTTTAGCAACGTTGAGTAAGTTAACGGTTCCAATTACATTTGTAGTTACAAACTCTAAAGGATTCGATATTGACCTATCCACGTGTGATTCAGCGGCTAAATGAATTACATTATCTATTTTGAATTGATCAAAAATTGATTCTAATTCTTTCTCGTTACAAATGTCAGCCTTTACAAAAGTGTAATTATCAGCTTGCTCAACGTCTTTTAAATTATCAAGGTTTCCCGCATAAGTCAACTTATCTAAATTGACGATGTTATAATTAGGATATTTGTTCACCAATAAACGAACTAAGTGGCTACCAATAAATCCAGCTCCACCTGTAACTAAGATGTTCTTATCAAAATGAATCATATTATTTTTTTAAATTTTGCTCAAAATTCCAAGCAGAGGAAAGCATGTCTTCTAAACTTAATTGAGCTTCCCAATCCAAGAGTTTTTTAGAAAGACTACAGTCTCCAAAAATTGCAGGAACATCTCCTTTTCTTCTCGGATTTATTTTATAATTTATTTTTATTTTTGATACTTTTTCAAAAGTATTAATAATTTCCAAAACACTAGATCCATTACCGGTTCCTAGATTAATAGGAATGACTGTATTGTGATTTACTCTATTATACTCAACAGCTGAAACATGAGCTTTAGCTAAATCAATAACATGAATATAATCTCTTAAGCAGGTTCCATCAGGAGTATCGTAATCGTCTCCAAATACAGATAAAACGTCTCTTTTACCAATTGCAACTTGTGTTACAAAAGGCAATAGGTTGTTAGGCTTGCCAATTGGTCTGTCACCTATTAATCCACTGCTATGCGCACCTATTGGGTTAAAGTATCTAAGGTTAATAGCCGAAAAAGAGTGGGTGTAATTGAAATCATTTACAATTTCTTCACAAATTATTTTCGATTTCCCGTAAGGGGATTCACCTTTTTTAACCTCAGAATCTTCTGTTACTGGTATGACTTCAGGAGAACCGTAGACAGTGCATGAAGAAGAAAACACAAAATTTGAGATGTTTCTTTCTTTTAATAATTGTAATACATTAACTAACGAATTAATATTGTTGTCATAATATTTTAAGGGTTCAAAAACAGACTCTCCAACTGATTTGTATGCAGCGAAATGTATTATTCCTTCGATGTCAAATTCTTTGGTCTTTTCTACTAATAAGTCATAATTACGTAAGTCCATTTCAATAAATGAAATGGATTTACCTGTGATTTTTTCAATTGACTCTAATGCAGATACATCTGAATTAGAGAAGTTATCAATTACAAGAACCTCAAAATTTTTATTTAGCAGCTCAACAATAGTATGACTACCTATATACCCAGCACCACCAGTAACTAAAATCATGTTAAAGACTTAAGTATTCTAATTCTTTAATCGAATTTCTATAGATTCCTTTTACATCTACAAGTAATCCTTTATCCGTTAATAAGTTTCTAAAGTAATCTTCTTTTAATTCTAAATACTCTGAATGGTTTACTGCGACAACAACTGCATCATATTTCCCCTTAATTTCTGGAATTAAAGTGAAGCCATACTCATGGTTTATTTCATCACTGGAAGCGAAAGGATCGTGTACCTCTACAGTGACACCAAAACTTTTAAGTTCATCTATTACGGATGCAACTTTTGAGTTTCTAATATCACTAACATCCTCCTTAAAAGTAGCTCCCATTACTAGAACACGAGATTTGACGATGTCTTTTCCATTACTAATTAATTTCTTAACTGTTTGGCGTGCTAAATACGGACCCATAGAGTCATTAAGAGCCCTCCCTGAGTTTATTATTTTAGAATGATATCCTAGTTCTCTTGCTTTGTAAGTAAGGTAATATGGATCTACACCAATACAGTGCCCTCCAACAAGTCCAGGGAAGAATTTTAAGAAATTCCACTTTGTTCCTGCGGCTTCAAGAACCTCATATGTGTTTATTCCAATTTTATTAAAGATCATTGAAAGTTCATTCATCAAGGCGATATTTACATCCCGTTGTGTGTTTTCAATAATTTTAGCAGCTTCAGCTACTTTAATACTAGACGCTCTGTGAACACCTGCGGTAATAATCATTTCATAAACCTCAGCAATTTCATTTGCCGATTTTTCACAACTTCCAGCAGCGACTTTTACAATTTTAGTTAAGGTATGCTCTTTGTCACCCGGGTTAATTCTTTCTGGTGAATACCCAACTTTAAAATCTTCATTAAATTTCAACCCAGATTCTTTTTCTAAAACAGGAACACAGTCTTCTTCTGTACACCCTGGGTAAACCGTTGATTCAAAAACAACATAATCACCTTTTGAAATTACTTTCCCAACAGTTGATGATGCTCCAAGTAAGGGCTTTAAATCAGGTAAGTTATGTTCGTCTATTGGAGTAGGAACTGCAACGATGTAAAATTTCACATCTTTTAAGTCTTCTATATTAGCAGTGAACTCAATATCACAACCATCAAAATCAGAAGTTACTAACTCTTTAGAAGGATCGATTTTATTTTTCATTAAATCAACACGACCTTGATTGATATCAAATCCTATAACTTTAGTTTTTTTAGCAAACTCTAAAGCAATGGGTAAACCAACGTAACCTAGTCCAATTACCGCCAATGTTTCTTCTCCTTGAGTTAATTTTTTAGCAATCATATCTTTTAATCTTTTAATTTATATATTCTTTCAATTATTTCAACAACCTTCAAACCTTCCAGTGCGTTCGTCGTTGCACTTTTTTTACCATTAAGAGTTTCAATCACATTTTCAATCACATAATGATGGTTTGCAGCCGAACCTTTATAGGTTCCATAATCATTTGGTTGATTAACGGGCGCTAATTTAGGCATTTCGTAGTTTTCTACATTACAAAATTCTACTTTATCCATGTATTGTCCCCCAATTTTTAGTGACCCCTTTTCTCCTATTACAGTAATACTGCTTTCTAAATTAGAATCCCAAACAGCCGTTGAATAGTTTAAAACTCCCATTCCACCGTTAACGAAGTCAAATGAAACTATTCCAGAGTCTTCAAAATCAGTTGATTCTTTATGCATGAAATCATTGAATTTTGCTGAGATATTTGTGATGTCACCAAATACCCAATACATTATGTCTATAAAATGAGAGAACTGAGTGAAAAGTGTTCCTCCATCTAATTTGCTTGTTCCTTTCCATTCCGATTTTTTATAATATCGATCATCTCTGTTCCAGTAGCAATTAACTTGAACCATAAATATTTCACCTAAAGCCTTAGAAGAAACAATTTCCTTTAACCATTCAGAGGGCGGAGAGTATCTATTTTGCATTACGCAAAAAACTTGTTTCGATACATTTAACGCTTTGAATATAATTGTTTCACATTCTTGCTTTGTTAATCCCATTGGTTTTTCACAAACAACATGGATTTTATTTTCCAATATCTTTAGGCTTTGGGAAGCGTGAAGTCCATTTGGGGTACAAACGCAAGCAACGTCAACGTTCTCTTCTTCTTCTGCTAACAAATCTTCGACCGATGAATAAAAATTAACATCGTATTTAGGGTCAATATTTAGTTCTGACCTTTCTTTTGTATCACATATTGCAACCACATTAGCCTGTGGGTTGTTATGGATCATCTCCATATGTCTTTTCCCAATATGACCGCATCCAATAATTGCAAAATTCACTATTTTATTCATGAAACTCGGATAACAGTGTAATCATTTAAACTATAAATTTGTCCACTTTCTTTACAAGTCGCCAATCCTTCGTTATTAAACTTTAGTTTATGTCCAAATTCACCAACCCAGCCAATCTGAACAGATGGGTTCC
>TARA_B110000261_G_scaffold163385_1_pt1 | contig 12066 bp, 14 predicted proteins | sample TARA_B110000261 | Tara Oceans TARA_B110000261 (sample SAMEA4397705) | marine metagenome | biome: Polar Biome; feature: [DCM] deep chlorophyll maximum layer (ENVO:01000326); material: water (ENVO:00002006), including particulate matter (ENVO:01000060) such as... | depth 20 m | reverse complement strand
AGAACAAAATTATAAATCCAACATTTCGCTTATTTTTGAGCAGAAAAACCCAACGCGTCTACACATAAATCCAGGCATACAATTTTCTCCATGTTTCATAATAATTTCATTGTTTTTATATAATGCTTTACATATTCCTCCATCATATTTTGAATCGTCACATGGTATTGATAAATATCTTACATTATTGGTTGTCTCTTTAAAAGATTTCAATAAATTTCTTTTTTCTATTTTTCCTCTTTTTTCTTTCAATGTTTTAGCAAAATCTTTATGTGGTGTAGGATTTGTAACAAAATGTTTTAATAATGCACCATCGTAAACTTCATCCAATGATGAAGTTATTGCATTTCCGAATCCTTCCTTTTCTTTTAATAATATGGATACAATGCCTAAAAATATCAATACTAATAAAAATCTATTTAATCTATTAAGTCTGGCTACGTTCATTTATATTAATAATATATTATTTTCCACAACAATTTAAATATTATATAGGAATATACTTCATACTATGGAAAAAACAGAAGACTACGTTTTAAAACGTTCCGGAAAAAAAGAGGTTATTTCGTTTGATAAAATATTAAATAGAATTAAAAAATTAGGTAAAGATGCAGGCAATTTAGATGTTAATTACACTTCTCTTTCTGTTAAAATAATCGATAGACTATATCCTAATATTCCAACCAGTTTAATAGATGAATTAACGGCACAGCAATGTGCTTCTTTATCTACTACACATCCCGATTATGGTGTTTTAGCAAGTCGCGTTATGATTTCAAACCATCATAAAAACACCGAAAGTAATTTTTTTAAAATAACCAAACAACTTTATAGTTTTAAAGATGTGAATGATGTTAATCATCCATTAATTTCTAAGAAATATTTCACAGTTGTTCGAAATAATAAAAGTATGATTCAGGGTTGGTTTGATTATAGTCGAGATTATCTCTTTGATTATTTCGGTTTTAAAACATTAGAAAGAGCATATCTTATGAGAATAGATAATAAAATTGTAGAGAGACCACAACATATGTGGATGCGAGTGGCTATCGGTATCCATGGCAATGATTTAAAAAAGGCAAAAGAAACCTATGACTACATGAGTCAAAAATATTTTACACACGCAACTCCAACATTGTTTAATGCCGGAACACCTCGTTCGCAGTTGTCCAGTTGTTATTTAATTGGAATGGAATCAGATAGCATTACTGGAATCTACAACACTTTAGCCGACTGTGCTAATATTTCAAAATGGGCAGGCGGAATAGGTATGCATATTCATAATGTTCGCGCTTCTGGTTCTCATATTAGAGGAACAAATGGCACTTCCAATGGAATTGTTCCAATGTTGAGAGTGTTTAATAGCACTGCGAGATATTGCGATCAGGGTGGTGGAAAAAGAAAAGGTTCATTTGCCGTTTATATGGAGCCGTGGCACGGCGACATTGAATCTTTTTTAGATATGAAAAAGAACCATGGCGACGAAGAAATGAGAGCAAGAGACCTTTTCTATGCTATGTGGATTCCGGATCTGTTTATGGAAAGAGTTATGGCTAATCAAGATTGGACTTTAATGTGTCCCGATCATTGTCCAGGGTTATGCAATGTTTATGGTGATAAATTTAAATCTTTGTATGAAAAATATGAATCAGAAGGTAAAGGTATTAAGACCTTGAAAGCCAGAAAAATTTGGATGAAAATATTAGATAGTCAAATTGAAACAGGAACCCCTTATATGTTGTATAAAGACCACGCTAATAAAAAAACAAATCAAAAAAATATTGGCACCATAAAGAGCAGTAATCTTTGTGTTGCACCCGAAACATTGATTTTAACAGATAAAGGCCATATTGAAATTAAAAGTTTAGAAAATAAAAAAGTAAACGTTTGGAATGGGTTAGAATTTAGTGAAGTAATTGTAAAAAAAACATCAGACGAAAGTGAATTAATAGATGTTCATTTATCCGATGGAAGTAAATTAACTTGCACAAAATATCATAAATTTTATATTCAAAAAAAATTTAAATCAAGAAAAAGTAAAAAAGATATTATTAAAAGTAGTATTGTTGATTTAGTTGAAGCGCAAAATTTAAAAAAAGATATGAAATTAATCAAATGTGAATATCCTGTCATTGATAATAAAAAAGAATTAAAAAATGCTTATACTAATGGGTTTTTTTGTGCGGACGGAACATGCACAAATAACGAAGAAATAAAATGTAAAGAAAATAAATTAAATGTGTTAGAACCAGGTGATTTAAAAGAAAAGTTTTTTGTCCCAATTAATTATTCTATAAAAAGTAAATTAAGTTGGTTCGCTGGATATTGCGATGGAGATGGTTGTATTGTTGGAAATGGTAAAAACCAATCTTTACACATATCTTGTATACATAAAGACTTCTTAATAAATATTAAGTTAATGTTGCAAACATTGGGTATTTCAAGTAAAATTAAAATGTTTGGCGACAGGCCACGTGGCATCATTCCCGTTATATTAATTTCTTCTAATATGTTGCAAAAATTATGCGAATTAGGATTTAAAACGCACAGATTAATTATTGAAAAACATAAACCAATTAGGAATTCAATACATTTTATAAAAGTTATTGATATTAAAGACAATAATAGAATTGATGAAACATATTGTTTTACTGAAAAAAAAAGAAATGCTGGTATATTTAATGGTGTAATTACATCCCAATGTTGCGAAATAATGGAATACTCCGACAGCAAAGAAACTGCTGTTTGTAATTTAGCCAGCATTGGATTGGCTAAATTTGTAAAAAAACCTTCACCAGACCTGTATCCAGATATTGAAAAAATAAAAATTTATTCCAAAACAAAATGTGGTTGGTGTAAAAGAGCAAAAATATTTTTATCAAAAAATAATTTCGAGTTTGAAGAAATAAACTTAGATGACGACGACAAAAGAAAAGCCTTTTATCAAGAAACCAATGAAAAAGAAAATTTAACAGAAGAAACGAAAATCAACAGTGTTCCGCAAATATATATAAACGACAAGAGAATTGGTGGTTATTCTGAATTACTGAAAACAATAAAACCATCTTACGATTTTGAATTATTGCATAAAATTACAAAAGTTGTCACCCATAATTTAAATAAAGTAATTGATATTAATTTTTATCCTACAAATAAAACAGAAGTATCTAACAAAAAACACAGACCCATCGGTATAGGTGTTCAAGGGTTGGCTGATACTTTTGCTATGATGAATTTACCATTTGCGTGCGACGAATCAAAAAAATTAAATAAGCTTATTTTTGAAACAATTTATCACGCTGCATTAGAAGCAAGCGTAGATATAGCTATTGAAGATAATCCATATTCAACCTTTGAAGGTTCTCCTGCATCAAATGGTATTTTGCAATATGATATGTGGAAAGTAGAACCAACAAACAGATACAATTGGAAGCAATTAAAAAACAACATTAAAAAATATGGTCTAAGAAATTCCTTATTGGTTGCTCCAATGCCTACGGCATCAACCTCTCAGATTTTAGGAAACAATGAATGTTTTGAACCATTTACAAGCAATATTTACGTTAGAAGAACCTTGGCCGGCGAATTCATTGTTGTAAATAAGCATTTGATGAATGAATTAATAGAAAATTATGAATGGAATGAAGACATAAAGAATAGTATTATCAAAAACGGAGGTTCTATTCAGCATTTAAAATTACCAACAAATATTTTGGAAAAATATAAAACGGTTTGGGAAATTTCGATGAAAGATATCATTGATATGTCAGCTGATAGAGGAGCGTATATTTGTCAAAGTCAAAGTTTGAATCTTTGGATGAAAGAACCAAAATACGACAAATTAACATCTATGCATATGTATGCTTGGAAAAAAGGATTGAAAACAGGATTGTATTATTTGCGAACAGAAGCAAAAGCTGCACCACAACAATTTACAATAGAACCTGAAAAAATGGAAATGAAAGATTTAGAAGATGATGGTATCTGCGATATGTGTTCTGGTTAATTTAATAATATTTCATTAAGCAAATCCATTTGTGCGTTTTCCATCTCTGTAAAATCTTTATTTTCTAACTTAAATATTTTTAAAATATCTTCCCGTGTATTGTCTTTTAAAATTGTATCTATTTTTTTCTTTATTAATTGGATAATAATATCATTATCTAAAAAATTAACACAATGTAATAAACTAAACAGTTTTTCAATTGTAAACTCGTCTGTTAATTTTAAATATTTAGATACATTCATATCATTTTCTATTATTGCCGTTGATAATCTTTTTATATAAAATAAATTATCAAAGTCAACCTTCGGTATTTGAAGTTCCGTTTCTTTTTCAAATTCGTCGCCCAAACACATTGTTTTTAAAAATCCAGACAATCTTATCTCATCTTTGGTAAATTCAATGCTTTTATTATCTACTGAAATTATGTTAATCATTTATATAAAAATATATTAAACTATATTTAATATATTTTTAATTTATCCTCTTAATGTGCGATGACAACAATAATAACAACATTCGCATAATTTAAAAATATAAAAAAAAGTTTTTTCAAACAACGAACACATATAATTTAATTACACAGAATGCCATTATATATATTTTTAAACTCTTTGTTTTTTTTCCACTCTACGTCTGAAAAATCATTGTACATAAGAGGATCGCTGTTGTAATGCAATTTACAAAAACAACGGAAACATACAAATACGTCTATTAATGAATTATGTAAATTTTGTGGAACTTTTTTAAACAAATGCTCATGTAAGTCAACCAACTTCATCCATTTTTTCTTGATTTTTCTACTTCGTCGCATCGTGCAATATTTATGATTTTTATAATTATCAAACATATTATAATCCAACCAACGCAACGATTCTACTCCAATAATCGTTTCGTCAAAATTAATATTGTGCGCAACAATGATTTGACTTTCCATTAAATCGTTATTAAAATGAGTTAATACATCAATAATATTTTCTCCCTTTTCTCTCATAATTTCATTTGTAATACCGTGAATATTGATTGATTCTTCTGGAATTCGCATTCCTTCTTGTAAACGGATAACGTGATCATTAATCGATATGATTTTTCCATTTGTTACATTGAATACTAACCAACTTATTTGAACAACACGTGGCCAATTATCAAAGTCTGACAATTCTGCTTTTCTTTTCTTTGGCAATCCTGTTGTCTCTACATCAAATATAAGAGCTAACATCTTTTTATCTTTTATATTTTATATTTTTTATATTTTATATATTATAAAAAAATATGTTTGATAATCAATTTAATGTTGCTGTTTAATAATTGTAAATTTAGGTAACATTAAATACATTTTATTTTCTACATTGCATATATCCAACAACAACGTAGTATTTTTATATTTAACATCTGTTAAAGTTATATTTTTTATATTATTTGACGATTTATCATTATGCAATAAATTATAATATTCAGTTATTTCATTCTTTTTCAATACGAAATTATAGTATTTCACACAGGTCTTTGATGGTTTTTCATTTGTATACGGATGACCAGATTCAAATCTATTTAAATCTAATTCTATTTTATCTTTATCGTATTTTGAAATTAATAACATGAAATGTATATCGTTACAACACTTTTTATCACTTAAATTTAACTCATGTGTAAACCATAAATCTTGTAAAAACACACCTTTGATTTCACGGTTTGTTTTTTTTTCTATAATAAAATTTTTATACATTACGTTCCAGGATTTATGTTTACCTATATCGAATATTGCGAGATAACATTTCATATTTTTTTTTATATGTTTCTATCGAAACATATAAAAAAAAATCAATTTATTGTTTGGGTTTTTATTTGGGTTTTTATGCGTGTTTTTATGCGTGTTTTTATGTGAATTTTTTGTTTATTTTTGAATTTTTACAAGGACTAAATGATTTTCTGTGCCACGGTGAAATTCCATATTGTTTAATACCATTCATATGTGTTTTAGTTCCATAACCCATATTACTACTTAATCCGTAAAATTCATCTAACAAAGGGTTTTTTAAACACATTTCTTCAATATATTTATCATGTGCTACTTTAGCCAATATCGACGCTGCAGCTATAGAAGCATATAAACCATCACCCTTAACAATGCAGCAATACGGGACAATATCGTCGTTTTGCATATACAATTGAAATTCTGATCCATCTACTAATAAAAAGTCTGGTTTTACAATTAAGTTATCAAGAGCACTATGCATTGCGTCAAATGTAGAATTATAAATATTATTATAATCTATCTCTTTTGCTTCTTTATAACTAATTGAATAATCTATAGCGTTATTTGTAATATATTCATATGCCATTTCTCTCTTCTTTTTACTTAATTTTTTACTGTCTTTTATAAAATCTTTTTTGAATGTATCGTCGTTTGGAATAATGACGGCTGCTGTATAAACCCTACCAAACAAAGGTCCTCTTCCTGCTTCATCTATTCCAGCTTCTAATAAATTTTTATTGTAAAAAGTTTTTAACATATATTATTTAAATTAATAAGAAAATGTTTAAATAATATTTATTAAGCAGTTATTGCAAATGTGGTCAATGTCAATGTATTTGATACATTTCCAAGAGCATCGGTAACATTAACAGTTATACCAGTATATGTTCCCACTGCCAAAGCATTGAATGTAATTGTATTGTTTCCAACAATAGCGCTCGTTGCAGTTGAAAATGATTTACTGCTCGTGATAGTTCCCGCTTCATCGGTATTAAATACAAACGTAGGCGTTGTGTCATTTGAAGATGCCGTTACCTCCGTTACTGATGTCAAAACTGGTGAAGTCGTATCAATTGTAAACGGTAATAATGTCAATGTATTCGACGCATTTCCAACAACATTGGTAACATTAACAGTTACGTCAGTATATGTTCCCGATGCCAAAGCATTGAATGTAATTGTATAATGATACAATACACCTATTTTAATTACAGATGTCATTATAAATGATTTATTGCTTGTGATTACACCGTGTTCCGTGCTTGAAAATACATAACTGGGTGTTGTATTCGTTGAAGGAGTAATTATTTCAGTAATGACAAGTAATAATGGTGTTGATTTATAAAGACATTCCGCAACTAACCCGTCTATTATAGGCGGCTCTAATATGAGCTGGTATTGAGCCTATACCGCCTACGGTAGCTTTTTTTCTCATTGTATCTGCATTCGCTGCTCCCGCAACCCGAGCATTTTTTACACCCAGTCTTGCATTTTTTTTTCTAATTCCACCGTTAAAACCATTTTTTACACGATTATGTGTTAATGCTGGCATTTTATATATTATTTATATATTTTTATTCTATTTTTATTCTATTTTATTAATATTTTTTTTCATTATATAATTTATACAAATGAAACTTACGAAACTGCATTTATTTCTTATGTTATTATTAATATTATTATTTAGTTCTTTAGGTATAGGCGTTTTAGAAGGATATGGTATTATTGAAGGAAATGCAAATATCAACGATAGTAGCGTTGCATTAAAAAGAAAAAAGAAACAGAAAGCACCTCGGTCAACGGGAATAGCTCCAAATGTTAGAGTTTCTTTTAAAAAATTAGGTAATGAAAAAAAATCAATGGGTTATGGTGCTTTATCCGGAGTTACAAAAGATGCTATTCCGCCTGGCGATGAACATTTATATGTTCTTAAATCTGAAATGGTACCACCCGTTTGTCCTAAATGTCCCGAATTAAAAGAATCGTCTGGATCGTCTGGATCGTCTGGATCGTCTGGATCGTCTAAAGGAAAAAATAAAAAATGTCAACCATGTCCTCCACCCGCGAGATGTCCAGAGCCCTCTTTTACTTGTAAAAAAGTTCCAAATTACCAAGCGGCTGCGGTAGATGATGTTTTACCAAGTCCTATGTTTCATACAGGAGAAGGCGTACAACCAGTATTAACTTCCTTTGCTAATTTTAATTAAAAAAATATAAAATTAAAAATTTTATATTTTTTCTATAGTTTTTGTTTTAAACATTGTTTATCTATCTTTAATGTAACTTCTCTATTTTCTTTAGGAACTATTCTAATTAAACACTTTGATTTTTTACCATATAATGGGTCCGTGCAACCCATTTCTTTCTTTTTTTCTTTCTTTTTTTCATTTTTAACTATGTCTTTTAATTCATTAATGTCTAAAGTACATCTCGATCTAAAATGTTCATATCTTTCTCTTACTTGATAATATTTTAGTCCTGATTTTTTTTTTAACATTTTATTAATATGTTCGTGTAAACAATACATCCATTTTGAAAAATTAGTTCTGTTTGCAAGTGCTTTTTGTGTTAAAGGAACTACCTTTAAATTTTTATTTAAATTTTTTCTACAATATTTACAGGGTAATACATGTTTAAGCGATAAAATAAAGTTTTTATAATGTTTCTTCTCTTCGTTGGTTGGACATACAGGGTAATTAAATGACATTGTATGTAAATAATGCCATAAACTTGGTCCCCATATACTGGTTAACATACCATCTCCGCTTTTATAATCATTTTTATTATAAACACGTTTTTTGGTTTTATGTTTTTTCTTTTTAGAACGTAACTTAATGCGTCTTTTTGTAACTCGTGTTTTTTTACCTATCTTATTTTTTACCATTTGGCTATATTTAGTTTAGACTTTTTTTTCCACTATTTTTTTAACGCAGAACAAATCTTCATAGTTATCTTCTCAGATTTTAAAACAACATTATATTTTTTTTTCCATAAATTAATGTAATATTGTTTATCTGTATTATAATCTTTTTTTTTAAATTTTATTAAATTACCTTCTATCGTTCTTATCATAATATAATATATTTTATAAAATTATATTTATATTCGTTAAAAAAACATCTTTCTTTTTATTTAGTTAAATTATATGAGCAATATTAAAAGTAAGGTTGCAAATTTATTTTCAGGAAGAAAATTTATTATAATTATTTTACTAATTGCTACATTTTTAGGAGCAGCATTTTACGTATATAATAAATACGTTGCGCCGAGATTAGATCCAAAATTTGTATCAAATAAGGAATTTACTCAACAAAAATCGGCAGATAATTCTATTATATATTATTTCCATGCAAATTGGTGTCCATACTCTAAAAAAGTAACACCTATATGGAATAAATTAAAAGAAAAATATAATAATAAAGTGGTTAATAAATTCTCAGTTGTTTTTCAAGAATTCGACGGCGATGAAAATGAAAAAGACATAGATCAGTTTTCAAAAACATATAAAAAAAAAATAGACGGTTATCCTACCATTATTTTAATAAAACAAAATGAAGTTATTGAATTTGATGCTGAACCAACGAAGGAAAATTTGACAGCCTTTATTGAAAAAACATTATAAATAATCCATACTTTTTAGAAAATCTTCTGCATCTTTTTTACCAGATTCAAAGTATTGTAATCTTTTCTCTTTCTTGTTAACTATATCAAACATTTCTTTTAAAAAGAATTTCTCTCCGCAATTAACATATATTATATTCTTTATTTTTTCAATATTTTTATTTTTTTTCATTATCCACCATTTCGTTACGCAGTTATAAATTAATTCTATATTAAAATCAAGCATATTGTTATCATTTATATGATTGTATGATTGGTCAAATGAAATATCAAGACCAAATATTTCATCCAAGTCGCAACCGGAATTATCTTTTAAAAATTCATTCATTGGAAATGGCGTCGATAACGCTCCATCTAAATAAAATATATTATTGTATTTAATTGGTTTAAATATTAATGGAATGCTACAAGACATGTAAACAGCTTTCATTACTGAAAAATTAGGTGTTTTTTTATATGAAAATTCTTCCGTATTTAAATCATTGCAATTCGTTGCATAAAAATTTAATTGTTTCCCAGAATATTCATATATATCTTTAAACGTAAAATTATCCTGTAACTTTATTAATTTTAACAACGGTTCTAATGATTTTAATAATATATCAATATTAAAAATACCATTATTATTATATGAATTTAATAATCTATCTGTATCTATTTTATATAATTTTTCCCAGGGTCTATTAAGCAAATAATCATACACTATTTTAATATCCAATTTAAGCGATAATATAAGAGCTATTATTGAACCCGACGATGTTCCGTATATTTTTTCAATATTGTTTAAATCTATAAATTTATTTTCAATTAGTGTGTATATCGTAGAAAATTGTTTAATTATTTTATGCGCTCCCGAGGATATAACTAAATATTTTATCATTATCATATATTTTTTATATGTTTTTAGGTATTAAAATACCTAAAAACATATAAAAAATATATGCTGAAATTTCTGTATTTTTTTTTCTGCATTGAAAGTAAATATGAATGAAAAACTTAATTTAGATGATCTTTATAAAACAAAAAAACATACTTTCGATCATAAAATTAAAATTTATGATAAAATTTTAAATAGAATACATAAAAAAATTAAAACAACTGCGAGAAATAGAAATAATGAGTGTTTTTGTATGTTTTTAGTGCCCGAATTTATTTTAGGATTACCGAGATACGACATCGCGCTTTGCACCACTCATATTATGGATAAGTTAGATAAAAATGGTTTTAAAGTAAAATATACACATCCTCATTTATTATTTATATCTTGGCAACATTATATTCCATATTATGAAAGACAAGAATACAAAAAAAAAACAGGTATTAATATCGACGGATTCGGGAACGTCATTACTAAAAATTCAAAAAAAAACAATGAACCGGAAAATGTAAATACACTTCTATTGAAAAATTCAACAAAAAACAATATTAAAGAAAAAAAAAAGAGCAGTTTTAAACAAATATCGTCATATAAACCTACTGGTAAATTTATTTACGACAAAGAAATTATCAAAACTATACAAAATATTAACGTTTAAATGTGTTTTTACACAACTTTTTCATCCTTTTTGTTACCATAAAAATTTTATAATTTTTATCACCTCTTTCTATAAAAGGTGCTAAAAATAATTATTTGTTTATTGAAAAAAACATTTCAAAAATCATGTTTTTCGCACTTTTTTCGCACTTTTTTTTTTTAAAAGTTTGGTGAAAAAAACTCACCAAACTTTTTTCCGACTTTTTATACCTTAATAAGTGTAATTACAAAATAAATAATTATACGTTTATTACCAACAGTAAAAGTTTGGTGAGTTTTTAAAAATCATTTGTCTAATTTTTCAATTTTGGACATTTATAAATGTCCAAAATTAAAATATAGACGAATGAATTGGAAAAAAACTCACCAAACTTTTTTTATGATGATAATGGTTTGGTTAACAAAAAAATAATTATAAAACCGCTGCATTCTTATGGTAAGGCAAAATTTTTTCAAAAAAAAACTAAAAAAAAAAATAAATTTATCGTTTTTTGAAAACATGGTGAGGTAAAAATGAGGGATTTTTTTTATTATTAGCTTTTTACATAACCGTTGAAAAAAACAAACGTGTGTTGAATATTAGCATATGGTAACGTTTATTTTTATTTTTATTGTTACCTTATTTGAAAAAAACAAACATTTAAATTTTATATTTGTTATTATAAAGGGTTGGTAAAATATACAAACAAAAACGATAAGAAAAGGATAAGAAAAGGATAAATCAAAAAAAATTAAATTTGTTTTTTATTTATAATCATATTTCATTTAAAAATAATAATTATTTTTTTTAAAATACATAATTTTTTGGAAAAAATATGTCTTTTTTTTGGAAAAGTGAGGGAAAATGAGGGATTTTTGAAAAAAATGTAAAAAAAACAGGTTGTTACCATAATTTTTCACAGAAAAAATGTAAACTTTTTTGGTTTGGTTTGTTACCATATATTGAAAATTGTCAAAAACAGTCAGTAACAAAAATATGCAAAAAAAAAGTTTGGTGAGTTTTCAAAAAAACTACTGTTGAAAAAAAACATCAAGTGTTGAATTGCTATAAAAAAAATAGTCAAAAATAAAAAAAAATGTGTTGCAAAAACCCCAAAAATGAATATTTTTATACGGTACCCCATATCGCATAATACAAAAACGGGAATTTTT
>TARA_B110000261_G_scaffold37576_1_pt1 | contig 12139 bp, 13 predicted proteins | sample TARA_B110000261 | Tara Oceans TARA_B110000261 (sample SAMEA4397705) | marine metagenome | biome: Polar Biome; feature: [DCM] deep chlorophyll maximum layer (ENVO:01000326); material: water (ENVO:00002006), including particulate matter (ENVO:01000060) such as... | depth 20 m | reverse complement strand
AGAGATTACCTTTGTCGGGCGATGCGTGCACCGCGTTGATAATCAGGTTAGCAAACACCTGATTGAGCTTGCCTGCATTAGCGTCAATAAGCTGCGTGGATTTCAGCTCAACATGCAATACCGCTTTGCGCTTTATCTCTGCGGCCAGCACGTTCATTGTGGTTGTCAGGCAGTCATTGACATTGGTTTCGGTTAGCTCAGCTGTATTGGTACGTGCGAATCCACGTAGGTCACTGACAATTTGTTTGACCGCTTTGAGTCCATCAAGCGATTCAGCCACCAAGTCAGGCATATCGATTAACACTTCAACAACGGACTCACTACTCAAAGGCGCCTTGGACGTTTCTGCTATTGACGCATCATCCCGCACTGTCTGAATCGCCGAGACGAGTTCCTCAATATATTCACTTAACACACTCATATTAGACAGCGAGTAGCCCAGTGGATTATTGATCTCATGGGCGATGCCAGAGGCTAGAAACCCGACGGAGGCCATTTTCTCCTGCTGGATCAATGCCTGTTGCTGTTCTTTAAACTCCCGATTAATTTTTTCAAGTTCGGCATTTTTAAAATAGACCTCTCGCGTCAACGTCTCCAGCAATTTTTCCGCTGCGAGTCGAGCTGCCTTCTCACGTTCATAGGCGATCAAATAATCGTTATCTGTCATGTTAGCGTCACCAGCAGGCCACAATGATCAGCGCCGCGATGCATGCAGGGCTCATGTTGCAGTGCGTAGGTCGTGTTGAAATGTTTTGCCGCACCGGATATCAAGCCTTCAGCGAGCTTGCACATTTTCCTTTGCGATCGGTAGCGCAGCATCAGGGCCGAATCATTACGCCATTCTTCTTCAAAAGCAGGCGTCACCGCGCCAGGGTACAATTTGTTTACCTCAACATGGATAACCGAATCGATACTCGCGAGCAGTGGCAGAAAGTCAACTTCTGCGTCAATCAAAGCCGGATAGCGCTCGTAGAATGCCGGGAACATAAACTCACCAAAGGCAAAAACGAGGTCCTCTATGGGCATCGACTGGCGTCGACTAATGATACCCACCAAGTCTAATAGCTCTTGATCGTCGTATCTTGCAGCGGCTGTATAGGCACCTTCCGAGCCCGCCTCGGACAATATTGCATTCCATTGCGGCATGCCGAATTGTTTCTCGACCATATCTGCTAACACATTCATGACAATCCCTTTCATATCGCCTCCTTCGATTTCCGTTAGAAGTTTACCTTGCGCCTCGCAACAAGTGTCAAATTTAGTCCAATCGCGTCGTTGCATAACGCAAAGGGTCAGTTTTCCCAATTATCGCAATTTGCAATATTTTTATGCCCAGCATCTTTTGACCTGCTTTATAAGGCTATTTCGCGTTTATTTGTCAAAAGTGTGAACTGGCACACATTCTGCTTTTACAACTGCTAACTAAACAACCCTATTAAAGAGTCAGTCTTGTGAGCACCACTATCGTTTTATTCGATAATGACGAACGGATATTCAAAGCTATCAGTCGCTTAGTTAGACCGCTGGACGCATTGGTCATGTCGACGTCGTCACCCGATCACGCCTATGAATTCTGTGAAGCTGGCGCTCAAATTTTAATAACGGATATCAACCGGCCCGACATCGATGTGCCAACGGTATTGCAAAAAGTCACTCAAGCTAACCCTCTCATCCGCAAAATTGTACTCACTAGCTACGCCGAGCTGGAACAAACCATCGACGCGATTAATACCGGCAAGATTCATCGCTACTTCACCAAGCCTTGGAATGCAGATGAACTGCGGGCTGCGATTGTCGAAGAGCTAGACACGTACAGCATTGAGCAGAACCGCGAAAACGAGAGTCAAAATCTCGGCCAAGAAGTTGAGACGTACCAACAAAAAGCCAGCTTCACGGCGAAGCTACTCAAAGGCACAACCAGTTATCTCGCCAATACCCGGCACAGAGTTGCGATTGAGATGCTGCTGTCTTTACTTGACCAGCGCAACCCGGGCGCCAAAGGGTTTGCGCTGCGGGTTGAAAATTTGTGTAAACGGCTCATGGATCAAAAGAACATCAGCCGCGAACTCAAGGAGCAGGTCATGCTCGCCGCACAACTCCATCAGGTCGGTTTTTTAGCCCTGCCTGACAACGTGATTTCAGAAAACCCGTTCATCGTCAGCAGAAAGAATAAGAGCGAGTTCCAGACCTACCCTGCTCGGGGCGCGCGGATCTTGGCTGAGCACAAGCAAGATGATGCCGTGGCGAACATCATTTATCACCACCGCGAGAACTTTCGAGGCGACGGATATCCAGATCAACTGGTCGCCAGTTACATCCCACTGGGTGCCAGAATTCTGCGCGTCGCAACTGATTATCAATATCTGGTTGAAAACTACAGCCTGAACAAAGCCTCATGTTTGCTAAATAAGTACAAAGGCACGCTTTACGACCCTGAAATTGTCGCCCTTCTATCGACAATTACACCACAGAGCGCATTCACAAAAATGACAGGAGACAACTAAATGTTCCCACTCAACATATTGCTCGTCGAAGATTCTGAGTCCTCCGCTTTAGCTTATAAAAGCTACTTAAGTGACTACAACGTCAGCATAAGCCACGACCTACATAATGCGGCGCTGGCATTGGCGCAGCATCAGCCAGATTTACTGATTCTAGATGTACAGCTTCCGGACGGTAATGGTATCGATCTGGTCCAGCAACTACGCGATTCTGGCGCTCAGTTTCCAATCGTTGTGATCACATCTGACAGCTCCGTTGAGCTCGCTGTCGAAGCAATTAAAGCCGGTGCTGATGATTTTCTAGAGAAACCCTTCAGCGGCAGCCGACTCAAAACCACTGTTGCAAACATGCTTGAAAAAGCCCGCTTATCGGAGCTGGTCACAACCTATGAAGCAACAAGTCACCGTGATGGGTTTGAAGGCTTTATTGGCAGCTCACTTATCATGCAGGGTGTCTACCACATGATAGAAGCTGCAGCACCAAGCAACGCAACGGTTTTCATTACCGGTGAATCGGGCACGGGCAAAGAAGTGTTAGCCCGCGCGATTCACGATACGAGCCCTCGAGGTAAAGCGCCCTTTGTTGCGATCAATTGTGGCGCGATCTCCAAAGAGCTCATGGAAAGTGAAATATTCGGTCATATCAAGGGTGCTTTTACTGGCGCCAATACAGCACGTGCAGGCGCTGCTGCCAAAGCGAACGGTGGCACGCTATTTCTCGACGAACTATGCGAGATGGATTTAGAACTGCAGGTCAAATTACTTCGTTTCCTGCAGACACAAGTTTTTCGTCCGGTCGGCAGCGACCACGAGCAACAGGTGGATGTACGGATCGTTTGCGCAACGAACAAAGATCCAGCACAAGAGGTCAAGTCAGGAAGGTTTAGAGAGGATTTGTTCTATCGCTTACACGTTATATCCATCGAGCTGCCCGCCTTAAGGGAACGTGGTCAGGACGTAATGCAGATTGCTGAGCACTTTTTGCAATCCTACGCTGCCGAAGAACGAAAAGGATTTGTCAGCTTCTCCACCGCCGTAAAACAATTCTTCCTTGATCATAGTTGGCCTGGCAACATTAGAGAATTACAAAACGTTATTCGTCAAATCGTCGTATTAAACGACGGTGTCGATATCAGCTCAGAAATGTTACCCCTGCAATTTCGTGCCACCTGCATGGGTCAGGCGCCAGACAAAACAGAACAAAAAGGTAATAATCTGGTGGATATGCCACACAGGGCAAGTGAAGTGTTGCCACTGTGGAAGCTAGAACAACTTTATATTGATCGCGTCATCGAACTTGCTGATGATAACATTCCAAAGGCGGCATCTCTTTTAGAAGTCAGCCCTTCAACCCTTTATCGTAAACAACAAAAACGCGGCTAGAAACCTCTCGATACAAACATGATGGCAACAACGACAAGTACGGCTACAACTGAGAACAAACCGACTGTCCTGTTTGTTGATGACGAGGTTTATGTTTTAAAGTCTCTGCAACGTATTTGCAGGCGCGAACCCTATGAGGTGCTGACGGCTAACGATGCAAAGCAAGCGATGCAAATACTCGCCTCACACCATGTCGATATTGTTGTATCTGATTTACGCATGCCCAACATAGATGGCTCACAACTGCTTGCGCATGTCGCAGACCACTATCCAGAAATGCCGCGTATTCTGCTGTCTGGCAATGCGGACCTGCCGTCAGTGATCAACACGGTCAATGAAGGCAAGCTTTCCTACTACTTCCAAAAACCCTGGGACGATGACGCGCTGCGTCTCACACTGCGTGGCTTTATTGAACGAAAACAATTAGCAGAGCAACAAGAATTGCTCAACCTTACGATCCAAACCCAAAACGAAGACCTACGCACGCTGAACGAACAACTGGCTGAACAAGCTGAAACGATTAAACAAGAAACAGCGATGAAGACGCGGTTCTTTGCGGTCATGAGCCATGAAATACGAACCCCTTTAAACGGCATATTAGGCGCATTACAGCTGATGGATAGTGAGAATCCCTCGCTGCAAGAACAACAAAAGTTGGTACAGACAAGCCTTGCGGCTGCATCAGACTTAAATCATATCGTCGACGATGTACTGGATTATTCAAAGCTCACATCGAAGAAAATGACCCTAGAGACGACCCCCTTTGACGTCCAAGCTCTGATCAATCGAATAGCAGACTTGATGAAACCTGCGGCAAGCGAAAAAGGACTCACCTTTAACGTTAACTACAACAAACTCCCTAAACTGATCGGCGATTCCATACGACTCGGTCAAATCATCAACAATATCCTTGGCAATGCGATCAAATACACACCCGCCGGATCTGTGACGTTAAACGCTGACTACACAGACGGCGCGCTCACTATCGCCATCACTGACACCGGCATTGGCATACCGGATGAACGTAAACATCTGCTCTTCAAAGACTTCCAAATGTTAGACGATAGCCACACGCGAAAATTCGGTGGCACAGGTCTTGGGCTGTCTATCTCTCGGCAACTGTGTGAAATGATGTCCGGCAAAATTTCCGTCGAAAGTGTGTCATCCGCTGGCACCACCTTTACCGTCAGAATACCAATGATTGAAGCGACCCAACAAAGTGACGCGAACGAAAAGAATGAAAAAGCCCAGCAATTACGCGCGCATGTTTTGATTGTCGATGATAACGAAGCCAACCGGCTTGTTGTCAGAAGTATGTTAGAAAAGCGTGGCGCCACAGTGGAAGTGTTCGAATCAGGCTTCGACCTGATAAAGCGCATAAAAGAAGGCGACAAACAATTCGATAGCATATTGCTCGATATCAACATGCCGGAAATAGATGGCTATGAAACACTCAACCTGCTTCTGTCGGATGGGCTAATCAAACCTGTACTACCTGTGATCGCCTTTACCGCACATGCAAGTGACGAGCAGATCACACAACTGCTACAGGATGGATTCCATGCACACGTCTCCAAACCCGTTAACATCAACACGCTTATCGCGACCCTGGCAAGGTTTGTTGAGCAAGCCGAAATTAAAAAGGCATCGGCGATGCCGTCAAAGCACGCAAGTTCAACAATCCTCGCGCCTGCGTTTAGTCATTCGACTTTTCTAGAATTGGTCGCCGATACAGGGATGGATTCACTCGGCGAATTGGTTGCGGCTTTTAGTCGTGACTGCAATAAACGCCGAGACAATTTGTATGAATTGTCGAATCAAACGGATCTTGAACCGCTTCGCAAAGAAGCCCATGCCATGGCCGGCAGCGCAGCACTTTTTGGCGCTAGCGGCTTGTATGAATTCTGCAAGGCGATCGAGAAGAATACGCAGGCACTCAGCCATCAGACGGTGCAAGATCTGATAGGCATCGTCGACGCCAGTGAAGCAACAATTCTGACTTGGCTCGATGACGCGATTGCTACCTAGGCGGTCTTGCCAACGCCTTATCAACACCGCCCCAATTGCAAGTCGCTTTGCAAAACGCAAAAGTGTTGGCTCGCTATGTTAACGGGCCAGATATAACGCGCTCGGCCAAACCGGCGAAAAAATCCGACCTGATGAAACGTCGCTATAGCGCGGTTCAGCGCCAATCAGAGGCGAACTGATCATCTCATGCACCGATTCAAATTTGCCAACCCCTTTGGCACAGGCATTGCATTAACCTGTTCGAAACCTATTTATTGAGAACAGACACTACGATGCTTTGCCAAGAAAAAAATCAACCCCGTCGGCACGTCGTTAATCAACACTGTACGGATGAATCAGATCTCGAAAGCAAAAGTATTGATCAGCACAGCGTCGACGGTTCCCGTGCGAACGCACTCAGCAAGCGCGGGAAACCTCAGATTTCAGTCTTTGACCTAGACGAAACGAGCAGCGTCGATGCAGCCAGTTTGGCATCTCTCGGTTATCAGGTTCACCGCTACGTCAGTCAGAGGGCACAAGGTGTCGCCGTTCAAGCACGCATTTCAGCACTGCTGAACGCAGAAGCAAGTCGATCAACCCCAAAGCCACTGGCACATGATGAAATCGGAATGACCGCAGACGTATCCGGTCTGATTGAACGCAGTCAGATTTCAATGGTTTTCTCTGAAGCCCCTGTCAGTTACGACTTAGTGAATGAATCCCATCCGCTATCTCACCTCTCGCAGCTCATCGGCGAGGCTTTGAAACAAAAGGCCGATTACCATCTGATTATATATCGCGCTGACCTCTTGCCCGGCATCACTGAAAACACATTGATTCCCATGCTTGAAGCTGCCTCCGAAAAACGTTGTGGAGAGGATTTCGGCGTTTGCGTTGTGCCTTGCTTCTTTTCAAAGCAGGCCTCTATATTCGACTACTACTCTGCATCAAAAACAATCATAGGCGGTAATGACACCCAAGCGACAACGTTCGCTAGCAATCTTTACAAAGCCCATCTCAGCAGCCCTGTTATGCAAACATCACTTAGAAATGCTGAATCAGTAAAGTTTATCGAAAGTAGCTGGCGCGCAATGAAGCAGACATTCAAAAATGAGATTGAGCGGGTCTGTCGCGCAGCAAACATCGATGCGCAACAGGTACGACAACTCTGCATTACTTTGACAGACAGTCATCATGTCGCATCTGCCGAGTCCGGCTTTGGCTACGGTAGCACTGAGCTCGACCGTGATTTGAATACCATCGGCTTGCTCTCCAAACAGCACTGCGTTGATCTTCCCCTTATTGAAAACTTACCCAATAGCTACGACGCGCACATAGACTACGCGGTCGAAACCATTCATCGACACGGTCGGCGCAAGGTGGGAATACTGGCGAACACCAGCACATTAAATGGCCTGTCTGCGGGTTCAAGCCTTTATGAACTGACGCAAAGACTGGAGAAACTTGGATACGAAGTGCAGATCTATGACCCCACCCGGCAAGACCTCGATGAGCCTACAGATCTGCCTGATGAATCGACAATCATTCAAAATAGTCTTTTCCATAAGAATCGTTGTGGCTCTCTCGAAGAATTTATTCGCTACAACGACATCGTTGTACAAACAAGCGAAGACGCGCTGTTTACCTCTTGCGAGGCGCGAGCGCGACTGCAGTCAACCGTCATTAACCTTGTCGGCAGCAACGCCGGCGGACAACAATCCGAAATATCAGCATTTGAATCTCATAACGCTAAACCCAACGTTAAATAGGAGCAAGCAGCCATGAAAGTGCTAATCGTTGACGACCAAGCCAATGTCGTAAAATCTCTGGTCAGAATACTCCGCCGACCGGGCATTCAAATCACCGGCGTTGATAGTGCAGAGAAAGCCCTAACAAAGATGGTTGCCGAAAGTTATGACATGGTGATTTCAGACCTGAGGATGCCCGTCATGGATGGTATAGATTTCCTCTCCGTTGTGTCGGAACTCTATCCATCTGTAAAACAGATATTACTCAGCGGCCACGCTGGACCTAAAGAACTGAAAAACGCGATTAATCAATGCTCCATTGAGCAGTTTGTTTCCAAACCCTGGGACGTTGAAGAAATACAAAGCCTTGTGTGGCAAGAACAGGACAGCAAAATCGTCATGTCATAAGTCATAAGGCCGGGTCAGAGTCGTCTTTTGCGGCATCACCTAAACACCTAGGGTCCGCCAGAAACCCTACTGAGAGCGATCAACGCTTACCCCTTCAAAATTAAACCTTTTCAAAAATTTACCACGGCTTAGGGTTCTACATGATCGTTCAAAATGATCGTTCAAAATGATCGTTCAAAATCGACATTTAACGTCATCGGTGGCTGGCAGCTTGGAACGTAAGCGCGAACAAATGAACCGCTTCAATACTATTTTTCGAGGGGATACTCGACTCGGTAATCGGCGGGTAAGCCTAAGATTTTTAGGGCCTCTGGCATGCTATACACTTTGGCGATCGTTTCGAGATCAAAAATGTGACGGTTGAGCCTCTGATCTCTGCCAGCAATCGGCTCGTTTAGTACGACGTTGACTGGATCGTGGACTCTAACGATAAGTGTCCCGGATACACCCTGGTTGTAGCTCTCGAGTTTTTGTAGAAAAAAAGAGGCGTATGCGCGATCGGTATCTTCTAGGGTCACCGAAGTAACGTCAATTAGATCAAAGCACACAGCCTTGAGTCGAGCGGCATTTGGATTTGCTGCCAAGGTACTTAGAACCGCAGCACAAGCTTCGGCACCGTCGTAACAGCCGTAGTGGCGAACAAACAATATGTCTTCATCGCTGATGTAACTTTGGTACATATTGGAGAGTCTCCGTTGTGCCTAATGGGTAGCGTTTAGCGGACCCGCTTATTTTTTTTCGGGGGGATACTCGACTTGGTAATCGTCGGGTAAACCTAAGACTTTTAAAGCTTCTGACAAACTATGCACATGCACAATAGCGTCTAAATCAAAAATGGATTCTGCAACTCTCGCATCTCTTTCCTGCATCGTCTTGTTGACCGTGAGATTCTCTGCCTTATAAACGCGCACTATCAATAACGAGTCGACATCAAGACCATAACTCTGGATTTTTCTCAGCATAAACGCGCTGAGCGCGCGATCTGTATCGTCAAGGGTCACACTGGTGACGTCTGTGAGGTCAATACACACCGCCTTGAGACTCGTGGCAGGCGTTTTATTTTCTAAAGTCTTTAAGCAAGCTGTGAATACTTCAGCACCCATATAATTATCGAAATGACGTATAAATAATATCCCTTCGTCGTCTACATAAGCTTGGTACATGTTTCGCTGCATCCGTTTAGTGACTATCGCATGGATCGTCTTTAGATAATTATTGGTAGGTAAATTGCCGAAATAGTATTCGCACAAGTCGGTGATGCGGCCAGTATGCTGCTCTCATAAATGATTGGCGTACTATTTTTGGGAAGCATACTCGACTCGGTAATCGGCGGGTAAGCCTAGGGCTTTTAAGGCTTCTGGAAAACTATGGACATGCACAATAGCGTCTAAATCAAAAATGGGGTCTGCAACTCTCACATCTCTTTCCTGGATAGTCTTGTTCACCGTGTCATTATCTGCCTTATAAACACGCACTATCGATAACGATTCGATATCAAGACCATAGCTCTGGATTTTTCTCAGCATAAACGCGCCGAGCGCGCGATCAGTATCGTTAAGCGTCACATTGGTGACGTCTGTGAGGTCAATACACACCGCCTTGAGCGCCGCGGCATTCGGATAATTTTTTAGGGTGTTTAAGGCCGCTGAAAACACTTCAGCGCCGACAAAATTATCGAAATGACGTATAAATAATATCCCTTCGTCGCTTACACAAGCTTGGTACATGTTTCCCTGCATCCGTTTAACGACTATCGCATGGATCGTCTTTAGATTTTTATTGGTAGGTTATTTGCGGCGCAGTATACGCACAAGTCGGCGAAGCAGGCCAATATATTTAGCACATAAATCGCTGACGTACTATTTTTAGGAAGGATACTCGACTCGGTAATCGGCGGGTAAGCCTAAGACTTTTAAGGCTTCTGGCAAACTTTCGACATTGATAATAGCGTCTAAATCAAAAAAGGGAGCTGCAACCCTCACATCTCTTTCAAGCAGCATTTTGTTGACCGCGACATTCTCTGGATTATAAATCCGCACTATCTGCAACCGGGAAAGATCCATACCATAGCTCTGGATTTTTCTCTGCATAAAAGCGCCGAGCGCCCGATCGCTATCGTCAAGCGTCGCATGAGTGACGCCTGATAAATCTATACACATTCCCTTAGGCTTCGTCTTCTGCGGGCCGCCTGCAAGGACCTCTAGGCTTGCTACAAATACTTCAGCCCCCACGTACCTATCAAAATGGCGGGTAAATAGGATTCCGTCGTCGCTGACATAAGCTTGGTACATATTCCGCTACATCCGCGTAGAGACTAACCCATGGGCAGTCTTTGGATTATTATTATTGTTTGGCCTCACCGAAGTTCTACGCACAAAACGTGCAGCAGACCATTACTTTGGTACACAAGTGGTTGGCGTACTATTTTTCGGAAGGATACTTGACTCGGTAATCGGCAGGTAAGCCTAATGCTTTTAGGGCATCCGGCACGTTATAGACCTCCACAATAGCGTCTAAATCAAGAAAAGAGCCAGCGGTTCTCTCGTCTCTTTCACGAAGAACCTTGTTTATTGCGACATTCTCTTCCTCGTAAACTCGCACTAGCAAAAACGAACCAAGCCGTTGACCATAGCTCTCGAATCGTCTTTTATAAAAATTGACATTGGCGCGATCGGTATCATCAAGGGACACAGCCGTGACGGCCCTGAAGTCAATGCACACCGCATTGATCTGAACGGTAGGGGGATTAGCTTCCAATGCAGATGCAATCGCTTCTAACCCTTCGGCACCCTCATAATCGCCGTAATGACGAACAAACAATATGTCTTCGTCACTGAAATAGCCTTGATACATATAAAACTTCGCCTAAATTGGTTAACCCAACGCTATTATTTTACGAACACATTAATAAAAACAATTATACCCTGCTGGCGTTCAAAGCCTATAGAGAATATGGAGAGGCGCTAGTGGTTGAGTGGTTGGAGCGCCCAACGAGTAAAATGTGCAGTTCGCGTACTATTGTTTGGCCGGATACTCGATGCAGTAATCGGCGGATAGGCCTAAAGTTTCTATGGCTTCTGGCACGCTATAGACTTCCACAATCGTGCCTAAATCAACAAAAGGGCCCGCCATTCTAGCGTCTCTCTCACGAAGAATCTTGTTTATCGCGACATTCTTCGGGTTGAAAACTCGCACTACCAATAACGAATCAACCTGTTGTTTGTAGCGCGCGAATTGCCCTACAAAAAAGGCGGTATTCGCGCGATCGGTATCGTCAAGGGTCGCAGACGTGACGTCACTGTAGTCGATGCACACCGCCTTGAGCTGAGTGGCAGGAGGATTTGCTTCCAATGCAGATGAAAACGCTCTGAGACCTTCAGCACCCTCATATTTGCCTTCATGGCGAGCAAACCATATTTTTTCAGCGCTGATATAACCTTGGTACATATTGCATTGCTTCCCAGCTCACTATTTTTGCGTGCGAACGTTTGTAAGATTTAATGCATTGTTTCACAAATGCATTAACTAAACCAATATAGACCCTTGTCGTGTCCAACGCATCGAGAGAATGTGGCGAGGCGCCGCTGGTTGTGAGGCTGGGTGGTTGGAGCGCCCGAACGAATAAAATGATCAGCTTACGTACTAGTTTTCGGCGGGATACTCGAGTCGGTAATCGGCGGGTAAGCCTAACGCTTTTAGGGCATCTGGCACGCTATAAACCCTGTTAAATTTGAGTTTTAAATGATCATAAGGGCTTCGGATCCTCGATTCTCTTTCATACAGAATCTCGTTTATCGCGACATTCTCTGGGTCGTAAAGTCGTAATACAAATATTGATTCAGTCTGCTGACCCAACTCCGCGAATTTTCTTTTAAAAAAAGCGCCATTGGCGCGATCGGTTTCGTCAAGGGTCACAGAGGTAACGTCTCTGAGGTCAAAACAAACCGCCTTGATTTGAGCGGCAGAGGGATTAGCTTCTAAGGCTGATAAAAACGCTTTGAACCCTTCGCTGCCATCAAAATCACCGTAATGACGAGAAAAAAATATTCTTTCATCGCTGATATAACCTTGATGCATATAAAACTGCCTCCC
>TARA_B110000261_G_scaffold89288_1_pt1 | contig 12342 bp, 8 predicted proteins | sample TARA_B110000261 | Tara Oceans TARA_B110000261 (sample SAMEA4397705) | marine metagenome | biome: Polar Biome; feature: [DCM] deep chlorophyll maximum layer (ENVO:01000326); material: water (ENVO:00002006), including particulate matter (ENVO:01000060) such as... | depth 20 m | reverse complement strand
ATTCTTACAGAATTAGCAGTGTCGTCACAAAGAGTTACGTTAATTACTAAATCTTGACCAAAAGCCGTAATGGTTAAAAACAAACTGCATAAAATAAGAGTAAAATTTTTCATAAGGTATAAAGTTTTAGTTTTCAGCTTTACATTCGCAGAGGCAAAAGAAGTAGTCTAGCAGTAAAGAAGAAAAGGTTTGTGTCCGAAAGCTCTTGCCCCTTTTTAAATTACGGTTTAACATTAAAAAAGGTTTCGGGACCAAAAATTTTATGAAACCAAATCTTGAATTTTTAGTATAAATGGAAAAGTTTTTAAAAAAAAACCTAACCTTTTTCTAAGTGAATATTAGCCAAATTGACATCGCTATTCTTGTAGTATACTCTGCCGTAATTCTGTTCATAGGCTTTTACAAATCCAAGTCTAAATCCGGAGAAACAAAAAGTTCAAAAGATTATTTCCTAGCAGGTAAATCTCTCCCTTGGTGGGCGATTGGTGCTTCATTGATCGCAGCTAACATTTCAGCAGAACAATTTATTGGAATGTCAGGATCTGGATTTGCTATCGGACTAGCTATTGCGTCTTATGAGTTTATGGCAGCGTTAACACTTTTGATTGTTGGGAAGTATTTTTTACCAATATTTATCAAAACAGGAATTTATACGATCCCTGAGTTTTTAGAGAAAAGGTATAACTCAAACGTCAAATCTGTTTTAGCTGTATTTTGGATTTTTCTCTTCATTTTCGTTAACCTAACAACAGTGCTTTATTTGGGAGGAACAGCGCTTGATACAATTATGGGCAATGGAGACGGCTCACTTGTTTTAAATAGTATTATAGGTTTGGGACTGTTTGCCGCTGCTTATTCCTTGTGGGGAGGCCTATCTTCTGTTGCTTGGACAGATGTTATACAAGTTGTTTTATTGATTATTGGAGGGTTAATTACAACAATAATCACACTAGATCATCTAACGCCAACTGGCGGGGTTTTAAACGGCTTAAGCTACATCTATGAAAAAGCACCCGAAAAATTCAATATGATTCTAAACTCTACAGATAAAGGTTATTCGGATTTACCGGGAATAGCTGTTCTTGCTGGAGGAATGTGGATTGCAAATATTTATTATTGGGGGTTTAATCAGTACATCATACAACGAACACTTGCTGCAAAGAGTTTAAAGGAATCACAAAAAGGAATTGCCTTTGCAGCCGCATTAAAAATGATCATACCTTTAATTGTAGTTGTTCCTGGTATCATAGCCTACGTAATGTTTACCGAAAACCCAGAGGTAACTAAAGCTTTTACATCTAGTGATGGAACTATATTAAACGACAAAGCCTATCCTTGGCTCATCTCTAGTTTCATTCCATCAGGTTTAAAAGGTGTTATTCTTGCTGCTCTTTCGGCTGCAATAGTTTCTTCTCTAGCCTCGATGATTAATAGTACCTCTACGATTTTCACATTAGATATTTATAAATCCCTACTTAATAAAACAGCCTCTGAAAAAAGATTAGTGACTGTTGGAAGAATCTCTGGTTTAATTGCTTTAATAATTGCAATATTAATCGCACCTGTTTTAGGGAGTATCGATCAAGCCTTCCAATTTATTCAAGAATGGACAGGCGTTGTTAGTCCTGGAATTTTAGCAATCTTTATGCTTGGATTATTTTGGCAAAAAACAAGTGCAAAAGCAGCAATTATAGGAGCCTTATCTTCTATACCAATTGCTTTATTTTTCAAAGTAGGTCCTAAAGGCTGGAGTGACTTATCGATATTTCCCGACCTTCCATTTATGCATCAAATGGGGCTAACCTTCCTTATTACTTCCTTACTAATGATCGTAATATCGTTTATTAATAATGGAGGAAATAAAGATGAAAAAGGAATTCCTCTTTCAAAAAACCTTTTCCAAACTTCTCCTAGTTTTAACATTGCATCCGTAATAATCATTCTTTTACTAATAACTATTTACTCCATATTCTGGTAAAATGAGAATACTCCTGAGCTTACATATCTTTTTGGTTTCCTTTGGTGTTCTTGCCCAAGAAATAAAAAATGTTAAGCCAGCACCTTTGCAAGGTTTTTATGTAAGTGGGAGTTATCGTTTTTATGCACAGCATCGTATATTAAACGAACCTTACATTTCGGGTACCCAAAATAATATACCAACAACATTAGAAGGGAGATCAATTCTAGTTGGTGATGCTTCTCAACTACCTGAATTAACATTAAATATTGGAGGAAAACCCAACTCAAAAACTTCTTTCGGAACCGATTTAGTAGTTTGGAATCAAAACACTGGTGATTTTGATTATTACAGAAATTTACAATTGGGTATAAATCTTTATGGGGATTTCTCTACAAAGTATTTTGATGTATCGGTTAAAACAGGTGGTATATTTTGGCATGAAATCTCGCCTTTAACATTTGGATCTTTCTTCGGATACAATAGGTTTAGTCTTTTTGAACGGAACCCTTGGGATCCACAAATGCGAAATGTAGAAGATCGATACAAAAACTATTTAACAAACGGATCTATTAGTCAGGATACGCGTTGGGCTAACCAGGCAGTACAAGGAATATTACTAGATGCAAATTTACCTAAGAACTTCTCCATTAATATTATTTATGGTAAAGCTCAGAACATGGGGGCAGCTTTTGCCATTCCCGAAAACGACCCAAATAATCAAACCTATAATTCAAATCAACGATTTTATGAAAATACAATTCCTAACATAGTTTACGGGGGAGCACTTCGTAAAAAAATAAAAAAGCATCTTATTTCTATTAACAACTACAGCGAAAGATCTTACAGTGATGAATTAGCAACAAAACCAATCAATAACCAAATAACAACTTCGGGACTGCATCTTAAATTTAAGGCGTTAGATATAGATTTAGAAGGAGGTTTAGGCAAGTATAGTGATGAATACAATGAGGACAGCTTAGGATATGGAGAACTGGTTTCTCTTAAAATAAATACAGATAAAAAACTCACTTTCTTACCCTTTCAAATACACGCTTATAGAATTAGTCCGAAAGTAGTGAACAACAACTCCACCTTCATTAATACATCTATCAATCAAGCACAATCTGCAGCTTCGGGAACAAGCCAAGTGGTTGGCGCGAATGGTATTTTGCAACAAACAGGTAGTGGTGTTATACCTATGGGACAAATGGCCAATAACCGACAAGGGCTTAATATTAGTACAGATATTAAAATAAAGCTTTTAACAATAACGCTTGGAAACAGTATTGCTAGAGAAATTGACAGAATAGGCAATCGAGTAAGCTATACGCATTTAAATGGGTTAACAATGTCTCGGTTTTGGAGGTGGTCATTCCCATCTAATGTAGGCCCCTACAATAAAAAATCAGTCGTGTATCGTTCTGTTTTTGAAACCGTAAACATTACAGAAAGTGACAATGATGGGAACGTAAATTTCGACAAGCATTTTAATACAATGGAAGCGCAACTGAAATATAAATTCAATGTTTTTAATAAACCATGGTATGTTTTTTATTTAGGATCCTATAATTCGGTTCAAAAGAAATTCTCTCCAGTAACCGTTTTTAAAGAAGATGCTTATTTGAGAGTATACAATCACCAACTTGAGAACTACTTTAGTTTAACTTCTAAACTAATCATTTCCCAGTATTTAGGTGTCGAACGTATTATTGGTAATTACGCTACCCAAGTAAATATAGACACTCAAAGACCTATTAATCAAGAAGGTATTGGTTTAGGTTTAGGAATGGACTTCATGATGGCAAAAAATACAGGTTTATACTTAAGACATCGATATTTCTCTTTTAAAGATACCAGTTTCCCTTTGGATAAATTTTGCGGTCATGAATCAACCCTAGAAATAAAAGTTACTTTCTGATGAAAAACACAATACTAGCCATATTAGCCCTACTATTTATTTTGCCAGCAAAATCGCAAAATGAAAAATTTCAAATCAACGGAGCAGCAAGATCTTACTTATTTGCTAATGCACTTCAAATTGATAATTCGTTAGACAGTATTACACCCAAAAAATCGAATTATGGACATAATTTATTGGACTTAGGAATTAGTGTTTTTCCAAATGCACAAACGGAAGTAATAGGGGTTTTTAGAATAAGAAATGAATTAGGTGGTTTTTGGGGAGGTGGCGTAACCTTTAATGTTCGGCAATTAACGCTTAAAGGAGTAGCAAACAATGTTGTTCGGTATGAAATTGGTGACATCGATTTAAAAATGACACCCTACACCTTATTTAACACACAAGAAGAAGGTTTTATTAATGAGGCCGATATTTTTAAAGTGAGAAGAGATATACTGCATTATGATTTATTCTATCAGGAAAATCAATGGCGAATGCAAGGTGCAAAAATTGATTTCAATGTGTTAACTAACTCGATTGTTAAAAAAACAAACGTTAAAGGATATTTGACAAGGCAAAAAGCAAGCGATGGACTAAGTCAGCCCGAAAGGCTTTATGGAGGAGGAAGTTTCAACTTCATTGGCAGTTCCAAATTTAATTTTCAAATAAATAGCGCTAACATGTTTGATTTAACCAAAACATTAGGGAACGACAGTACAAAATTCACCAATTCAATTGTTACCTCCAACTTCAACTACAAGATTATAAATAATGAAAATAAATCGATAAAACTAAGTGGTGAAGGTGGTTTCTCAGATACAAAATATATAAACAACCCGAATAGCAATGCTCCAAAAGCACTATCAGATTGGTTTTATGACCTGTCCTCTTCTACTCATATAAAAAAGAAAAAATTACGTTTTACGTTTGGTGTAAAAGACATTGGAAAAGATTTCCGTTCTCCAGGTGCCCAAACAAAAAGAATTAATTATTCAAAATCGCCTGGTTTATACCAACAATTCACCAACAACTATATCGGAAGAGAAGTTACTTATTCTGATATAATTACAGGAAATGCAGATGCATCGTTTAAACTGTCTGAAACATTAATGGCATATAATGCTGCATACAGCAATACAAATCCTTTTGGAGATGCTACACCGAATAGAAGAGGAGTTTACATACACCTTGAAGGTTTAGATTCAGTAAAAATAAAAAACAGTTTTATAAAGTGTTTACTTCTCCAAGAATCCGTTGGAACAGGTACACTAGAACGAAAAAGTTTTGCCCTTACACAACTAGGTACGACTATACATTTAAATCAATTTCTAAACCTTAAAAAGGTATTGAAAATCAATTTAGGTTTTCAAAATGAATTTACTTTTCGAGGAGGTGCAGCTTATGAACAAATAAATTTATCCAGTAATTTTATTGATGCTGGTGTAAGTTTTGAATTCATTCCAAAACTAAACCTTCTTTTTGGAACGAAACTTTGGATCGCAAAAGGAAATGAGAATTTAATCATCCGAGATGAATTTAATACCGTTAATGATTTTAAAGCGATTGATATAAACTTTAGCGAAAGTATAATCGCTGCGGGATTCAAGTATGATTTTGACCAAAAAAACACACTCACTTTACAATATCAAAATTTTGATTTGAAAAATAGTTCCGTTGATGGAATAGACTACGGGATTTCGGAATTTAATATACTTTACAGTTTAAATTTTTAACATGAAAAAGCTCTTGTACATATCATTACTTTTTTTGTTGATTGTCTCCTGCAGAAAAAACGATGAAGACACCATTGAAGGACCAAGTTTAAATGATTTATATGGGCCTTTTAGTATTCTAGACAGCTTAATGCTTTATGAAAATGTTAATTTTTCAGCAGGTGAAAGTGTAGCGTTTAATATGGAGATTTCCAAAAAAACCAATTGGGAAATTGAAATAGTAGGCGCATCAACAGGTGCTAAAAGAAAATTCATGGGCAGCGATCGAATCATTTCTTTAGAGAATGCAAATTGGAAAGGAGGAGCCGATAAATTCCCCTCGTTTGGACTTGAAAAATCATATGTTACAATTCGTTTCCCTAACGAAGATGGAGAACCAACCTTTACTGATTCCATTACCATCACCGGTTTAAAAAAAGACGAAGGAACCCTTATCACAAGTTTTGAAGATGGGTTCAAAAGCGATTGGGCATCATTTAACCAAACAACAGTTAGTGGCTCAATTACTTGTTCAGATGATAATGCAGCGAAAGGTGACTGTTATTACAAATGGGATGGACTTGTAACTTGGGACTGGGCAGTTGGTTCCGTTACGATAAACGCACCTGAATCTGGTTTTGATTTACCGCCTAATGCGAATAACTTGTTTTTTAACATGGGGAACAAAATGGTAAGCAATAAAGGAATAAAAAACTGTTTCATTCAATTTTGGTTCGATGAAGATGATAATGGTGACGGAGTTTTTAATGAAGCGACCGAAGATCGTTTCATATATGAATATTGGTATGAAAACGACCAGTGGAATCTAATAAGTTTTAAATACAGTGATTTAAAAGACGACTCAGATGGAAACCTTTTAGAAGTAAAAGGTAATGGACTACCTGAACCCGCTAAACTTATAAGTATTAATGTTTTTTTTCTAGCCAACAAAGATTCCGGTATTAAATCTGAAGCTTATGCCGATCATATTATATTCACCGAAAACGAGACCTATAAACCTTGAAAAAACTCCTAAACATATCGATACTTATTTTAATGGTTTCATCTTGTAAAATACAATTGGAAGAAGTCCAACTGTACGATATATATGAACAACCAAAACAACAAGAAAAAATAAAACCTGTTGTTTATTCGGACGCCGAGGGAACCATGTGGAATTCATTATTTGATTGCGGTGAGTTTGAAATAAGTAAGAAGAATTCTTACAAAGGAAATGCTTCAATAAAAATTTCATGGGATAAAAACTTAGGATGCGAATGGATAGGGTTTGGAAACAGTTTTAACAACTGGCAATCCACTAATATCCAAGAATATATTAATACAAAAGCCTTAAGTTTTTTTGTGAGAACACAAGGCGGTGAGGTTAGTTCAATTCCAATTGTAGTTTCCTTGGAAGACTTCTCAGGTGGAGGAAGTTACTTATTTATCGATTGTAAAAAATACTTAAAAGGGCTTTCTATAGATACCAATTGGAAACAAATAATCGTACCACTTTGGGATTTCCCTATTGGTGATGAGATAGAAAATGACAACATTGATGTTTCTTCCATAAAGCAATTGAAATTTCAGTTAGAAGGTGCTGGTGAATTTTATCTGGATGAAATTTCATTGATTGACTATTCAATCAATCAATTCCAAAATCTACAGTTAGAAGTAGAAAACATGAAGCCAAAAGGAGCTCCAAACCAAACAATTTATCGGGAAGGAAACCTAAAAGAATCTGGCTGGGGAACCGGCGATAAAACATGTCATAATTTAAAGGAATCAACAGATACAGCAGGAAATACATTTATAGAATGGAATTACGAAACAAATAACTGTAATTGGGCTCACTGGGGTATTAACTGGAATGAATGGTATCAAATAAACTTCAGAGGAATTACTGAGGAATCGATTCTTGAGTTTAAGTTAAAAACAAGCCCTAATGCCAAATTCTCTTTAACCATAGAAGATTTTAGAGGGCATTCTTCCTCTAAAAATATTTCTTCAAACAATTCAAAGAACTTTTCAGACTGGAGGGTCGTACAAATTCCACTAAGTGCTTTTAAATTAAAAGACAATAATTTTGTTTTAGATCAAGTCAAGCAAATCAGTTTCAAAGGAATAAAATCGGGGGAAATATTTTTAGACGATATAAAAATTGTAAGAAAATGAAAAAAGTAAAAAAGCCATTACTATTTCTTTTAATATTTTCAATTACGCTAGCTTGTAATAGAAGTAATCCTTCGAGTCAAACAACAAGAGCAACCGATTCAGCAATTGAAAATAGAATTAAAAGCATGTCCATCGAGCAAAAGGTTGGACAAATGACTCAAATTAACATAGATGTTATCTCAAAAGGAAAAATATACAACCTAATCGTTCCACATCAGATAGATTCAGCAAAATTAGATACTGCCATTAACAAATATTTTGTTGGCTCTATCTTAAATGCTGCTGGTTACCCCTTTTCTAGAAAACATTGGAAAAAAATCATTACCAACATCCAAACAAAGGCAGTTACAGAAGGGAGTAAAACACCAATTTTATATGGTATTGATGCCATTCATGGTGCAAATTACACTGTAGGAGCTACATTGTTTCCACAGCAAATTGGTTTAGCAGCAACATGGAATACAGAAATTGTTGAGGAAGCGGCTTCTATCACAGCTTATGATGTTTCGGCATCTGGAATACCTTGGAATTTCTCGCCAGTTTTAGACCTTGCTCGCCAACCGCTATGGGGCAGATTTTTCGAAACATTTGGAGAAGATGTCTATCTCGCTAAAACAATGGGGAAAGCGTTCATAAAAGGCTACCAAGGAAAAGATGTTGGGCATCCGCACAAAGTTGCGGCTTGCTTGAAGCACTACGTTGGTTATAGTTACCCTCTTTCAGGGAAAGATCGAACACCAGCTTGGATTCCAGACAGGATGTTAAAAGAGTATTTTTTACCCACATTTAAAGCAGCTATTGATGAAGGTGCTTTAAGTATTATGGTGAATTCAGGAGAAGTAAATGGAATTCCAGTGCATGCAAATAAGGAATTACTAACAACAATATTAAGAGATGAATATGGATTTGAGGGAATTGTACTAACTGATTGGGAAGATATCATCAAGCTTTACAAAGATCACCACATCGCTTCTGATATGAAAGAAGCAGTTTACCTCGCTATAAATGCAGGAATAGACATGAGTATGACGCCAAATGACTATTCATTTAATGATGCATTAATAGAGCTCGTAAAAGAAGGACGCATTACCGAGTCAAGACTTGATGAATCTGTGAGGAGAATTTTAACGACAAAACAACAATTAGGATTATTAGAAAACCCCTACCCTAACTTCGATGACTTCCCTAAGTTTGGCAGCGAAGAACATACGAACAAGAGTTTACAAGCTGCGAAAGAGTCTATCACACTCGTTAAAAATCAAAACATTCTCCCTTTGAGTACGTCTACAAAAATTTTAGTTACGGGTCCAGGAGCAAATTCCCTTAACTACTTAAATGGAGGTTGGACACATACTTGGCAAGGAGACGAAACAAAATACAATACAATTGGCAAAAAGACTATTCAGGAATCTTTAAAGCTTCTTTCTAAAAACATAACATATATGGAGGGCAGTAGTTTAGATTCAAATATAAATACCGCCGAAACATTAGAAGAAGCTGAAAATCATGATGTTATAGTTGTGTGCTTAGCAGAAGATCCTGCTACCGAGGGACCTGCAGATATTAATTCCCTTGATTTTCCAAAAGCACAACAAAACTTAGTTAAAGAGTTAAGTAAAAGTGGGAAACCCATAGTAGTCATAACCACAACTGCACGACCCCGAATAATGAGAGAAATAGAACCTTTAATGGATGCCATATTACTGGCTTATTTACCAGGAAACGAGGGCGGAACTGCAATCGCTGAGACGATCCTTGGCTTAAACAACCCGTCGGGGAAATTGCCCTTTACCTACCCCAAATATCAAGGGTTAAATATAACCTATGACCATAAACACACTGAAAAAACAAATCGTTTTTTAGGTCAAACTTCTTCGTTGAACGAATATGACGCCAAATTTAAAGGACAGTTATATCAATGGGACTTTGGATACGGATTGAGTTATTCCAATTTTATTTACTCGAACCTTAAAATGGATAAAAAAAGTTATTACAAAACGGACACCCTCAAAATTGAGGTAACGGTTACGAACCAATCGGAAATAGCAGGTGATGAAGTCATACAAATATACTGCTCTGATTTGGTAGCAAGTATAACTCCTTGTGTTAAACGTTTAAGAGGTTTTAAAAAAACACACATCTTACCCAACCAAAGCAAAACGGTAAAATTATCAATCGCTGTTGAAGATTTAGCTTTTGTTGGAAGCAATAATAAGTGGATTGTTGAATCGGGAGAGTTTAAATTGAAAGCAAATAATTTAACCCTAAATTTTGAAATTAAAGAAAGAACACAACAGGTAGTCGTTAAAAAATAAATTTAATGTTTTATTTAAAGTGCTTGTTAATATTTAGACCCTATAAGGCCAACAAAATTTAAAATTAAACGTAGTAAACAGTATCGTATTTTAAATCATTTTCACTTAACTAAAAAAAAGTCATTATGAAACTTAAACCTATTTTCACAGCCTGCTTCTTTTTGTGTTTTATGCTAACCAAAGCTCAACAAGTTTATGATGATTTTGAAGGCGCGCCAAATATTGATTATGGTTTTATTAATGGTGTTTTAGACAAAACTTCAACAAACCCAGATCAATCGGGAATTAACACATCGGCAACCTGCGGTAAATACACCAGAAATAGTTCAGAAACATATGACGTTATTTTGCTAGAACCCACTGCTGTTATGAACGATTTATCAGACTACTTGAGCGGTTCAAAAAAAATGACCTTAATGGTTAAAACAGATGTTTCGGTAACCGTTCAAATCACTTTGGAAAATAGCATCTTAGCGCAACCTGCTAACTACCCTATAGGAAGACATAGCGTTTATTTGGCCACAACTTCTGGATCAGGAAACTGGGAATTGTTAACCTTCGATTATAATCAACAACCTGATGCAGAAGTTTCTAACAACAATGTAGATCAATTGGTTCTGCTATTTGATCCTGGTAAAAATACAGGTGATGTTTATTATATGGATGAAATGATGGGACCTGAATTCGATAATCCTTGTGCAAACAATGGAGTTATTGATTCAATCGCAGAGGATTTTGATTGTAACAGAAATGTAACTTTTGACTTTGCTAATGGAACTCTTAATGTTATCGATAATCCAAATACAGATGGTTATAACATGTCTAATAAATGTGGACAATTTATAAAATGGACCACTGCCAAAGACGGAGCTTTTGGAGGGTCATTAAATACACCATTTACTACCGAAGATTATGTTTCAGCAAAGATTGATTTATATACTCCTAATCCTTCTCAAAAATTTTTAGTGAGCATGCAAGATGAGGATAATAATCAACTATCAATAGACTCCATAATAACAAGAACTTCTAACAATTGGGAAACCTACTCATTGGACTTTTCTAATATATCTCCGTCAAAATCGGTTGAAAAATTTGTTTTTCTACTCAACCCATCAACAGAAACTGAAGACACCATCTATTTCGATAATTTTATTTTTTCAAAAGAGTTCGTTTCAACCTCTGTACAAGAGCAATTTGAAGATTTAATTTCTATTTACCCTAACCCAGTGCAAAATAACAATCAGGTAATATTTGAATTAAAAAAAGACGGAATAGTTAACTCAATAGAAATAATATCAATAGACGGAAAATTAATGGAGTCGTTAATTATAAACAAAAACAAAACGTCTGTAGATTTGAGTCATTATGCAAGGGGCAGCTATATCGCAAAATTAATACTCAATAACAATACTATAATAACCAGTAGAATAATAAAATAAAACAACTTTTCTTGAAAACAACAAATTACATTTTGATTCTTATCTTCTGCCTTACATTTTTCAATTGTAAGCAAAGCGATCCTGTTGAAACCGAATATGTCTTAGTTTGGGAAGATAATTTTAATGGCACTGAAATAGATGTAAATAAATGGGAATTTCAAATTGGAGATGGATCCAACTATGGGCTATGGAAATGGGGTAACAACGAAGAACAATACTACCGGGAAGAAAATGCAAGGGTATCCAATGGAAAGTTATTAATAAAGGCTGTTGCAGAAGAATTCCAAGACTATAAGTACACTTCAGCAAGAATGCGGACAAAAGGAAAAGCTGATTTCAAGTATGGAAAAGTAGAAGCTTCAATTAGAATGGCAGACACAGAAGGCTTGTGGCATGCATTCTGGTTACTACCATCAAATCCTTCGCAAAGCTGGCCTATGAGTGGAGAGATTGATATAATGGAGTATGTAGGAAACGCTCCGAATGAAGTTTTAAACACACTACATTTTGCTGATAATTTTGACAATCACCAATACATTGGATCATCGGTCCCATTTGCAGATGATGGTGAATTCCACCTTTATGGAATAGAATGGGATGAAAACAAAATAATTTGGTATTTCGATGGAGAAGAAACTTTTAAAATAATACGAAGTAACCCCAGTATTGCTAGTACTTGGCCGTTCGACTCCGAATTTCATTTAATACTTAACACTGCAGTTGGTGGAAATTTAGGAGGAGCCGTTAATTCAGCCGCTCTAAGCACTTCAAAATACATGGAGGTAGATTATGTGAAATTGTACCAAAAACCTTAACCTAAAAATAAAATGATGCGATACCT
>TARA_B110000261_G_scaffold107818_1_pt1 | contig 12409 bp, 7 predicted proteins | sample TARA_B110000261 | Tara Oceans TARA_B110000261 (sample SAMEA4397705) | marine metagenome | biome: Polar Biome; feature: [DCM] deep chlorophyll maximum layer (ENVO:01000326); material: water (ENVO:00002006), including particulate matter (ENVO:01000060) such as... | depth 20 m | reverse complement strand
TGAGTGTCCTCTGTTTGAGGATTTTCCTCGTCTGTTTGAGTGTCCTCGTCTGTTTGAGTGTCCTCGTCTGGATGAAGAGTGTCTGGATTGACGTCGGTTTCGGTATCTGAGTCAATTTCTCCATTACAATGTTTCCGTTTTTTGGAGCTATTTGGAGACATGTGTGACCTTGTTTTCATTATATGGGTAACAAACTTGGTGTGAGTGTTCTAATATAAAATCAATTTTTTTTATATTAAAAATTGATTTTATGAAAATGAATTAAAAGAAAAAATCTTTTAGTATTCTAAACATGTCCATTTACAAGGAACTTTCCTTCGAAAATGATATTGATTTAATCAAAGGTGTGCAGTTTTCGGTTATGAGCCCATCCGAAATTATCAAAAAATCAGTATGTCTCATAGAAACGACAGACACCTATTCTGGAAACGAACCAATCATTGGAGGTTTGTTTGACAGTCGGATGGGTGTAATTGACAACGATCGTATTTGTAAAACATGCCATCAAAAAAACACATTTTGCCCCGGCCATTTCGGGCATGTCGTGTTATCAAAACCAGTATTTTATATTCATTTCTTCGACATGGTGCGCAAGATTTTGAAATGTGTTTGTTTCAGGTGCTCCAGGCTGTTAATTAACCCACAGGATCCAATCATCCAAAAAATGTTGAACAAGAAAACTTTAGGTCTCCGACAAAAGCGATTTGATATCGTGTATAAATGTTGTTCTAAGATAAAACGGTGTGGGCAAGAGAACCCACACGGGTGTGGTGCAAAACTACCCCAAAAGGTTACAAAAGAAAACATTGGGAAAATCAACATGGAGTGGAAAGACGATGACGAAATTCGGAAACAGGCTTTCAACGCGGAAGATGTTTTGATAATTTTGAAGCGTATATGTGATGAAGATTGTGAAATTCTTGGATTCCAGGCAGACGTAACCAAAATCGAATACAACAAACCGGAATTCCTGATATGCACTGTGTTCCCAGTCCCACCACCTTCGGTGCGCCCGTCTGTCCGAAATGACACTGGGCAGCGATGCGAGGATGATTTAACTCACAAACTTTGTGATATCATAAAGACAAACAATACGCTCCAACAAAAAATTCTTAAAGAATCAATCAATCCAGAACAAATCACGTACTGGTCAATCCTCCTTCAATTCCATATTGCAACTTTTGTTGACAATCAGCTACCCGGAATCCCGCCAGCAAAGCAGAGAACCGGTCGACCATTGCGTTCTCTAACAGAACGTCTGAAATCCAAAGAAGGAAGGGTGCGTGGAAATCTAATGGGGAAACGTGTTGACTTTTCAGCTCGAAGTGTTATTACACCCGACCCAAACATCGATATCGACGAACTGGGTGTTCCCCTGAAAATGGCGATGAACTTGACATTCCCGGAGATCGTGAATAAATACAATATCGACAAGTTGTATACCTATGTGCGAAACGGGAGCGACAACTATCCAGGCGCAAAGTATATTCGCAAGAACGACGACGGTAATGGATACCGGACAATTCGTCTGAAAAACTTGGACCCGGACAAAATTACACTACAATACGGAGACATTGTGGACAGGCACTTGCTCAATGGTGATGGTGTGTTGTTTAACCGCCAACCGTCTCTACACAAGATGTCGATGATGGCGCATAGGGTGCGGGTTATGTCATTTGACACATTTCGACTGAATGTTTGTTGTACTCCGAGTTACAATGCAGATTATGATGGTGATGAAATGAATATGCACGTTCCACAATCCCTTCAAACTGAAAATGAACTGTTATCCCTAGCATATGTACCGACGCAAATTATATCACCACGTGAGTCGGCGCCTATTATATCAGTCGTCCAAGATATTGTGTTGGGATTGTATCGAATTACGAAAAATAACGTATTCATGAACAACAAACAATACTTTAACATTTTAGCCGGGAACTCAAAATTCGATGGGTCGCCGCTAACACCCAGTAAACAAAAGAATGGTGCTAAAATATGGAGTGGTTGCCAACTTTTATCGAGCGTGTTACACCCATTGATTCAAATGAACCACAGGGGTATCGAAATCGTGGATGGAAATATTATCGAAAAGAAGACAGCTGTAGGACAGAAACAAGCGCTTGTCGATAAAAAGATTTATCAGGAAATGACACACGGGCTAATCCACTCGGTGTATAGCGATTTCGGACAAGACGAATGTAAGGCATTGTTCGACAATACGCAACGACTCATATGTGATTGGCTGGTATATAATGGGTTTTCTGTTGGTATTTCTGATCTGGTAGTCGAAAAAACAACACAAGTTAAACTACGGGATGTTGTAAAGAAACTTAAGGTGTCAGTTTATGATATTATCCGTGATATTCATCTGAATAAATTAGACAATAACACTATTATGAGTAACCTCGAGCATTTCGAACACGAGGTTACTCAAAAACTGGACGACGCGACGAAAAAGATTAACGCGATTGGGACTGAAAATATTCACGACAACGACAATCGGATGATGAATATGATCAACTCGAAGAGCAAAGGAAATCCGATTAATGTGTCGCAAATGATGGGTTCTGTTGGACAACAGTCTGTTGACGGGAAACGAATTATGTATGGTTTCGACAATCGAACTCTTCCGCATTTTACAAAATATGACGACGGTCCAGAAAGTCGTGGATTTGTTGAAAATTCGTTCATATCAGGACTCACCGCACCTGAATTCTTCTTCCACGCAATGGGTGGTCGTGAAGGCTTGATCGATACGGCAGTGAAAACATCTGAAACCGGGTATATTCAGAGAAAGTTGATTAAAGCGATGGAGGACGCGAAAGTGAATTTCGACATGACTGTTCGGAATGCTGGTGGTAATATAATTCAGTTCCTGTATGGTGATGATTCCATCGACCCGATCAAACTTGAAAAACATCATTTAGATTACCTATCATACGACGCGACTTTGGAAAAAATGGAAGAGAATTATCTCATCACCGAATCAGACAATTTGAAATACATTTTGACGGACGCCACTATTAAAGACCTTTATAAAACGACTGATTGGCAAACGAAGATGAGCGAATACTTCAAACAGGTTTTACAAGACAGGGAGTTCGTGTTGACAGTTGTGTTCGGAAGCAAATCGGAAGATACTATCATCCACCCGGTCGCGATCGACCGTCTGATATGCCGGACAATAAAACTATTTGGATTGGATAAAGTTCAAACACCAAGCGACTTGAACCCAATGTATATATTTGACACAATCGACAATCTGTGTCAGACGTTGAGGGTGTATAAGACTATCGCACCAACAAAAATGGTCCAGATCATCGTTCGACATTACTTTTCTCCCAAAAAACTTATATTTACACACAAATTCACAAAAGACGCGTTTGACTATATGGTTCAAAATTTGAAGCAGAAATACTTTGACGCAATTGTTAATCCTTCGGAGATGGTTGGCGTGGTCGCAGCTCAGTCTATTGGTGAACCAAGCACACAGTTGACACTTAACACATTTCACTTGTCTGGTGTAGCGTCTGCTTCGAAAGCGGTCCGTGGTGTTCCCAGAATCAAAGAACTACTTAGTGTGAGCAAAAATATTAAGGCACCGTCGTGCACAATATATCTTAAAAAGGAGATTGAAGCCGATTACGCATCTGCACAAATTGCAAAGAATTCAATTGAAACGACATATCTGAAACACATAATTAAAATGTCAGCAATTTACTATGAAAGCGACCCCACAAAGTCTGATTTAAAAATGGACGACTTGCTAATCAAATCATATTCTACATTTAATGATTTCGATGACGTTGATATGAAAGTGGTATCACCTTGGCTGTTGCGTTTTGAAATCATCAAGTCAAAGATGCTCGACAGGGGACTCACATCGATCGACGTATACATGGCGTTAAAACTCGTTTACGACGACACGATTAGTTGTCAATTTTGCGACGACAACAGCGACGACATCGTCTTTCGCATATCATTGACAAATACCGAGACCGAAGACGTGATCACGAGTCTAAAAGCCCTCGAATATAATATTATGGAAAAGCTGTTGGTGAAAGGTATTCCTAAAATCAACAAAGTTTCTATTTCTACGAAAAAGATACGTGAGTTGGATAACGACCCCGTATTCAAAAGTTTCCACGAGACGAAAAAGTATGTTCTGGAAACCGACGGGACGAACCTTCAGAGTTTGTTGTCGAATCGTTACGTGGACTCTGTTCGAACAATTTCCAATGATATCATTGAAATTTATGAATTATTCGGTATTGAGGCTGCGCGCCAAGCTTTGTATAACGAGATCGACGATATTCTCAATCAAAGCACAAATGTGAATCATCGTCACATTGCGTTACTTGTCGATACAATGACTTGTAAGGGATACCTGTTATCCATTGACCGACACGGTATTAATCGTTCAGATATTGGACCCCTCGCGAAATGTAGTTTTGAAGAGACATCAGACATTCTCATCAAAGCCGGTATATTTGCAGAGTTGGACAAAATTCATGGAGTATCTGCGAACATTATGTTGGGTCAGATATCTAAGAGTGGTACAGGTGATACGCAGATTATTATGGACGAGTCGAAAATGTTTGAAGTCAATGACGACGAAGAAACCGATATCCGAACTAACAAAGAAAACACTCCAATCACAGACTGTGACCTAAATTTCGAGTTCGAAGTGTCTGACACGACCGATATTCTAGAGGAACAAACATTTAATGACATTATAATTAAATGAAACTCATATACATATACTACATGATCATATTAACCGTCCTTAATTTTTTATGGACGTATTCGAATATACAAGACAAACTTTTAAGGGAACTCCAGGATAAATCAATAGTTAAATATTATATATGTAAGCATTTAATACATTTCTTAAAAATCACCACGATTATATATTTAAGATATTGTGTTATACACATAATATATTCACCGTTGAATTAAATGGCGTCGGAATGTGTTAATCCCAATTCGACAGACCCAGTCGCCACCGTCGCATATACTCATATGACAATGTCATACGTGGTCCCCGACCCCGACCCCGGCTCCGAAGTATCTTATACGGGTGTGTGTCTGACGAACGGGAAAACGGGTATAGTAACTTCTGATGTGTACAACAAATGCAAGTCGTCCTTTATAACCACCCGATATGATATGGATGAAATATCGACACACAAGTCAAATGTCTTAGAATCTTGGTGTTTCAGTGGTATCGAGTATGGAAGTAATTCGGGTACAGATTTCACGATAAAACATTACGAACAATCGTTTGATATGTATAGGGCTGTGTTCACGAAAGAGTATACTTTGAATTGTACTAACACAAGTAGTGTTCTGAATAACATGGGTGTGTCTCATGAAATGGTATCTTTACAACAGTATCCATATTGTTTCCTCAACTCATACAATTTTACACCTGGTACGCCTGGTACGCCTGGGGTAGATACATTTAACCATATCGTGGAGAATTTGGCAGGATTCGAAGATGTAAAATATACCAACAATCTTATAGACGGTGTGCGGTTGTTTTCAAGCGAAGGATATGATCCAAAGCGCAATATTCATGTGGTTTCGATGAGTACATATTCGTATTCTAGTGGGATCAGTTTGGTTAACAAAGGGTATAATTTGAATAACAACATTGCATATAACAAGTTTGAAATAACATTTTCGAGTGGAGGGACTGTGAGTGAAGATACCACTGTGAGTGAAGATACCACTGTTTACATATTATCGGCAACAATGACGTCGAATGACTTTAAAAACCCAAAACAAGAATTGGCCAGAATACTTTTAACAATCATTAAAAACACATCTATGACCGATGTCACCGAAGAACATTACCGGCGGTGGGATAATATTTGGAAGTCCGATATCAAATTTGACGAATCACTGATACCACACGACGTGGATAAACTGAAGCTTCTTCAGAAGAATATACGATATTGTTTGTATAACATTTATTCATCTGTTCGCGACGACGTAAGTGTAGAGAGTAACCCTTTAAACATTTCGGCAATCGACACTTATGGAGACGTGTTTTGGAACGGTGATTTATTTTTGATCCCGGTTTTGATAATTCTACGCCCACAGTGTGCAAAAATGCTGTTAGAACACAGGTTCAGTCAACTAGAGACCGCGAAGAGTATAGCGTCTACATACGGATTTAAAGGTTCAAAATACCCATACGAAAATGACGTATATGGATACAATGACATATTTTGGAATTCGTCTTCGTCTTTGCACGTATTTAATACATCTTTAATTTGCTTTAACGCATGGAACTACTACAGAGCCACGCGCGATGTTGAATGGTTGCGTACAAAAGCAGTAAAAATCTTAGCAAACTCTGCAGATTTCTTCACAAGTCTGCTTGACGAAGAAGGATCGATACAAAATACAATATCGATGAACAATCTGAAAGGAAAAAACAATGTCATGACAATTTATTTCGCATGCACCACAGTCAAAATCGCCATCGAAGCATATTATGAAATTTCATATAAGGTGAAAGAAGAGTGGTATGAAACTTACAAAACTTTGTTAAACAAGCTCACTAAGATCGTGGACGAAACAGGTCCAGAAACTACTTTAAACCTCTTCGAAGAATTTGTAGAGGGTACAACACTTCGTATCGCCGAGGTTTTGTTAATATTTACGAGTTATCATTCGAAGTTAATGCACACGTTGATACCCGTGCCAGCAATGACAGATTTTATTCGCAGACATATTGTTTATTTCGAATCCATTCTCGAAACTGAAAATGAATTATTGATCAACAAAATTTTATTCACATCTATTTGGGGACAGCTTTCACAGATATCATCATCCGGAAAGCAGGATGAAGATTTAGATAAATTTGAGACCAGTTTGGAATCGATTTTTGTTATATCGAAACAGCCATGGGGTGGAACGCGATATGACGCGGGCGTCATATTTGCGATTTTAACAGGATTGTGTGTATTTCGTTTCACTGGTTCTATAAACTTTCGTAAATTTTACGTTGAAAGGTTCGGACTTATCTCAAAGACTGGATACTATTTACCAACTTACATCGAAAAAATTACAGTTACCCGGGGTATTGGGAATGTGTCATTTTCTATCCAGAACACAAACCATAAACTTATTTAAAAAAAATAAACACTAATAATGTATAACAATGGTAGCAATTGGAATCGACCTTGGAACAACTTATAGTTGCGTGGGTGTTTTTCAAAACGGTCGAGCGGAAATTATTGCGAACGACCAAGGAAATAGAACAACCCCGTCTTATGTTTCGTTTTCAGATGACGACCGTATGGTTGGTGACGCTGCTAAAAACCAATCGAACATGAATCCCAAGAACACGGTTCACGACGCAAAACGACTTCTTGGGAGAAGCTTTGATGAAAAACATGTTCAAAACGACATCAAACATTGGACATTTGATGTGAAAAATGATGGTAGTAACAAACCCAAAATTGCTGTTGATTACAAAGGTGAAAAAAAGGAATTCTACCCCGAGGAGATTTCCGCGATGGTTCTCGTTAAAATGAAGGAAATCGCAGAAACGTATCTCGGACAAAAGGTAACCGATGCCGTTATTACGGTCCCTGCCTACTTTGGAGACAGTCAGAGACAGGCTACCAAAGATGCCGGTGTTATCGCTGGATTGAACGTCCTCCGGATTATTAACGAACCGACTGCTGCCGCAATCGCATATGGTATGGATAATAAAAACAGCGTTGAAAAACATGTTCTTATTTTCGACTGTGGTGGGGGGACACATGACGTAACTCTCCTATCAATCGAGGATGGTATTTTCGAGGTAAAGTCGACCGCAGGCGATAGTCACTTGGGTGGTGAGGATATCGATAACCTTTTGCTCGAACATTTCATTAAAGAGTTCAAGCGGAAACACAAACACGATATCAAATCGAACCCCCGGTCGGTAAGACGGCTACGAACATCATGTGAACTTGCTAAACGTAATCTCTCGTCAAGCACACAGGCTTCGATTGAGATTGACTCACTTTACGACGGGATTGACTTCGTGTCGAGTATCACCCGGGCACGTTTCGAGGAACTGTGTGCGGATATCTTCAAACGCACAATGGAACCAGTTGAACAGGTCATTCGCGACGCGAAAATGGGCAAGGGGGATGTGGATGAAATCATTCTCGTGGGTGGGACCACCCGCATCCCACGAATTCAAAAGTTGCTTTCTGAGTTTTTCAACGGAAAAGAACTTTGTAAGTCTCTGAATCCCGACGAAGCGGTTGCCATTGGTGCGACAGTCCAGGCGGCAATTCTCTCCGGTGATAAAGACGAATCTATCCAAGATCTTCTTCTCCTTGACGTGACACCACTGTCTCTCGGTATCGAAACTGCGGGTGGTGTGATGACGAAACTGATTGATCGCAATACGACAATCCCGACTAAAAAGTCGCAGGTATTTTCGACATACAGTGACAATCAGCCAGCAGTCACTATTCAGGTATTTGAAGGAGAGCGTTTTCATACAAAAGACAATCGGATCATGGGACAGTTCGAGTTGTCTGGGATCCCACCAGCCCCACGCGGCTCACCGCAGATTGAAGTATCTTTTGACATCGACGCGAATGGGATTTTGAATGTTTCTGCAGAAGACAAAGGTTCTGGGAAATCTCACAAGATCACAATCAGCAACGAGTCGGGGAGGATTTCTAAAGAGGATATTGAACGCATGGTTGCTGATTCAGAAAAATATAAAGACGAAGACGAGAAATCCAAATTGCGCGTGGATGCGAAAAACGAACTAGAGACATACCTGTTCATGACACGTAGTATGATTTCACAGGATAGCACAAAAATGGAACCCGATACTAAAAGTGAGATTGAGACAATCATTACAGAAAAACTAGAATGGATGGAAAACAATTCCACAGCGAGTGTCGACGAATATCGAGACATGAAGACAGATGCTGAAGACAGTATCACCAAGCTTATGGGTGCTTCACAATCTCCCCCAGAAACTGGTGACAATTCAGCACCCGTAGGAGAAGCGTCACCCGAGCCCACGATTGAAGAGATCGATTAAATATAATATAATCCCAAATAAATGAAACAAAAAACACTCATAGTGTATTTTATTATTTCACTGTCTCTTTTTGTGTATACACATAAACTTTATGAATCTAATGATAATAATGATTATGTGTCGTTGGTCCATGCGTCCACAGGATGTATAATGTACTATCATGCGTTTATAACATCTCTCGTGATATACATGAACCCATCAATTTTAAAAAATACAAAGTTTCTAACTATTAATTCCCTGTTATCCATTTTGTTCAGCATGCTTTATTACAAGATACCCGAAGAAAATAACAAAACGAAACATTTGTTTCTTATTTTGTATCTGACATGCGCTTCTATATTGATGGCGGAGTTTTTCTCATTTATCGGAAACGACGACACGATGTATAGTTACATGGTTTTATATATATTGTTCATGATCGATATTATATTTTTCAAACCCACAAACAAAGAGAAACTGTACATGATACATTGCGTTGTTTCATTTATTCTTTGTATAGTAGCGTACTTCGTGTCGGATAATAAGACAATGTTTTACGGATTCGCTTTCAATTCTCTATACGGTCTTGTATCACTTGGTTGGGAATATTTGGACACAGAACATCTTCGAAACAAAAAACACGAGCCCGTGTCGGACGCTTTGAAATATTTCATCGACGTAGAAGGTTTATTTACAAGATTTATACTCTAGTTAAACAAGTTTAAACAATTTAAAAAAATCCATCATATAACAACTATACACAAATGATCCGTAATATTTTTATCTTGGGTGTAGGTGTGTCTTGCGAATATATGCGCGAGTTTAAAAAAACGCATGTGAGGTCCACTTACATCTATTACGATCCGTCAAAAAGTTTTGAGTGGTATGAGGAACAAATTTTAGAATATGAAGGATTCGTCAATCTGATTGGGTTTTCGTTGGGTGGTATCATATCTCTAAAATTTAAAACAAAACACGAACACAAGGTAAAACGATTAATAATTATAGGGTTTCCTTCGTTATTTTCATCCATTTACAAAACAAAACTCATGTATCACCTTTATCCAGATACATGGTCCACGCCACTCCGTGAAGAACAAAAAATATACCCGATATATTTGCGAATTTTGTCCTGTATAGATTATTTTCCAAAAATCGTTCAAACACCTGTAAAACGGTTTATTTATTCATTAATGAACCCAGATTCCCCTGAAACGATTGTTAAATGTGTTGCTGAGTATAAAATGATTTCATTTTTATCCAGTATCAGGGAGTATTTCGTCGACACGAATATAAACAAACTTTTGAATCGCTCGAAAACAAACATCCATTTAATAATCGGAGAATCTGACGAGTTTAATCATGTTTCAGAAGTATTCTTTTCGACTACACAACCGTATATCATATTACACAGATGCCGTGAAGAGGGTCATCACATACTTTACACAAACCCCGTGCTCGTATCCAATAAAATTCAAAGTATTTGCAACACATTCTAAAAATATTGTTTGAATTAATTAAATAAGAATGAGTGTTGCAATAGTTTTATTGTCTGTAATTTTATTACTTAATGTAATACTTTTACTTATCAACACGTACCGAGTATCTGAATTGTACAAGTTTTCAAGAAAAAGCACATCGTTGATAGATCTTTCCGAATTCGATGCTTTAGACCCGGTGACTAAAGAAATGTATAGAGACACTTTCGTCAAACGAATAATTCCAAAATTACACAAAGTATTTGGAGAATATATTTCCGAAAGGTCCATCGGCTTGTACTATTCCAAGCACAAAAACACACCAGAACTCAACGTAATGCTTAATATTTTATCAAGAATTGTCCAAAAATACATTCATACGGAAATATCTAGCTTGTTACCACCGTTTTTTGACAATGCATTTTATAACGTATTACATGACAAAAAAACTACATATGTGAATGAACTACTGAAAACCAGTTTCCCCGATAGTATGTAACGTGATTTTGTTTCGTCCCATTTCTTTGACGATGAATTCTTTGACCCCGTTGTCCAAATCGTTTATCGAAATGGAAACACGTTTTTTTACAATGTCGTCTATTATGTTGAAATTATAAATAAATAGGTTAAGTCTGTCTTTAATCGAAAGCAACGTTTCTGTCTGATTATTGTAATCATATACTAGTTCAAGGCAATCGTGTGCAGACTGGTGGTATTCTACTGTTATTCTTTTCAGAGTCATACGTTTGAAGACATATACACTAGTCACAATAATTGGAAGCATAAACAAGACAAACATCTTGTTATTTAACTATTAATATCTTTAAATAAATAAATAATGTTTTTTGACGATTTTGATCCAGTTGGGCACATGTATTTAAACCCAACGATCTCATTGAGTAGCGTTGAGGACTCATATATTCACTACAGTAATAATACGGGATCTGTCAATATGTCTTCTATTCCTCCTGATTTTGACCACAAAGTTTACTATTACCACAACAGCAATGACATAATACGCATGTTTGAATATACCCAAAACCTCGACGATGTTGTTTTGCGGACCAAGGCACATTATATACTTAACTCAGCTTCGGGTTCGAAATTCAAAATTGATAGTGATTTTAATCCACATCTGTACCGTATATTTCACAGTGTGACTGAAGAAGTTAGCGACACCGAACTTTACTTTGATTATTTAGAACGCATTCGAACGGAAGACATGGTTGTTGGAAATATGGATGATTTAACATTGTATGCGAGAAGCAATGTCTCGCTACGATTCAACAACTTAGTTGTTGATAAAAAAAGTGTACATAATGAGGATGTTTACATTAAAAAGAATTTGTATATGTCAGGAAACGTGTGTCTCGACGAAGGTTCTGTTTTCATCAACGGTGGATCTCTGACGATACAATGCGACCACAACTCAATTGTAAGTGATATTTTCAATTATAATACAATCCCGAATCAGAATGATGGGTTAGAGTTAGGGACAGGGGGGGTAACTCCATCGTCAATTACATCAAAAGAATTTCGAACAATTGCCGATAGTAATTTAGTAACAAACGTGACCGAATGGACACCCATAGACGATTACCATTTTATTAAAAAACTTACCAACAAAAAGTTCAGCTATGATGGTGGTATCAATTATAAAGCTGGTGTATTTGCACAAGATATTCTGAATTTAAACAGTAATTTACATATCGTATCAAGTTATCATGATCAGTATGAACCGCTCACACAAGAACAAGACCTCACATTAAGTATAAATGATCGAAAACTTCACGGAGATTTTAATTCAATTGGTATTGATAATGGTGATGTCCTCGTAACAGAAAATAGTGATAAACAATCTATCGAGTTTAGTGTG
>TARA_B110000261_G_scaffold18332_1_pt1 | contig 12410 bp, 13 predicted proteins | sample TARA_B110000261 | Tara Oceans TARA_B110000261 (sample SAMEA4397705) | marine metagenome | biome: Polar Biome; feature: [DCM] deep chlorophyll maximum layer (ENVO:01000326); material: water (ENVO:00002006), including particulate matter (ENVO:01000060) such as... | depth 20 m | reverse complement strand
ATCGACTGATGAACAGGGAAGAAGGAGAGTATTTGTGTGGAAGCATCATCGTGAGTCAGCGTGAGATTCATGAGGAGGGAAGAGGCGTTGTTCAAGAGCACATGGGACGTACTGTTATCCTCTTCTCATCTCTGAATCCTGGCGGAACATCGTCTATACCTTGAATTCGTCCATCCGAAGCGAACGAATGAGACCAAGCGTCGAAAGTTCCCAACCTTGTCGCGAGGGGCCTTCCGAGGAACGTTCCGCTCGACGCGAAAACGCGGGCGTGGAAAGACACGCAACTCGATCTCCTCGTGAAACAGGCGAACTCCCTGAGCAACCTTCTATGCATGCTCATTTAAATCACTTGCTGCTACAATATATTGTGACGCTTGCATCCACCGCACCGTCTTTGACGCGCAGCTGGAAAGCGGCACCGCTGATGAACACGTGTTTCGTACGTCGACGAAACTTTTTGTCCAATAATGCAACCCATAATCGAAATCCGGCACCCAATTCTTTTGGTTGATACAAATATCACCCTCCCGTTTCAGAATCATCATACTTACCTGCTCTGTCGTCCCGGTGCTCATGCAGACCGGGCGGGGTCTCAAGCTGCTGCCCTAGCACTACGGTCGCGGCGAAAGACCGGAACAGTCCTAGAGGCTGTCTCCGAGAGACAATTTATGGAAGGGTGAGGCTGCGTGCGCGCGGCTCTCGCCCCTTCAAAGTACACAATCGCACACCGCGAAGAGTGACGTCAGTCCCAGTCCGTCACGAAAGCAAAGGTTTCATCTCCATCGTCGCTGTGTGAAACCGGGGAAGCAACGCTGCAATCTCGTTTGGGGAGAAACGATTTGATTTGCTCTGACTTTTTGGAAACTGTTTTCCTTTTGAATCTTTGGCAGCGCTGTCGTGGACGACTTACAGATTTCCTTTGAATGGCTTGGCTCATCTCTTCAACATCAGATTCAAACACCTATCGTTTCCAGCAGGACTCGATGGTTTTGTGTGACGTGACGGAGGTTTGTTGCTTTGTTGTTGTGTTGTGAAGTCTGAAGTGTCAGACAAAAAATTTCGTATCCGGGTGGACGACTGGGTCTCTCTGTTGTTGGCAGTAAAAGGCGGCAAACAAGATTTTTTGAACCAGTCCCCGGGATTGTGAGACGAGTGGGTCCTCTGCGATATTAGTACTTATTTCATGATTGCGCGACGAAATTTCGATCATGGGTTGCTTTTTGGGTTTTGTTTTTTGGGTTTGGGTGGTCACTTTCCGTCCCTCACTCGTGTGCCCGCACCTTCGCCCCCCCGCCACGATCCGCATCCGGGTTTGGCGGGTTCGGCGCCGCGGCGGCCTCGGCGATTGTGACGCCGTCCGCGTTTGGCTCCACAGCGTCCACCGGTTCGGCGTTCGGCGCGACGTCCAGTCTCCAACCACGCCCTCCGCGTTTGGCGCAGCGCGACTGATGAAGATTTCTGAAAATTTTGAACCCACCACGCGAGGTTGCAATTTGTAATCTCCACAATCAATAAATAGGCGTCTGCACCCGTCGAATCGTTACCTTTCTCGGCCTTTTGGCTAAGATCAAGTGTAGTATCTGTTCTTATCAGTTTAATAGCTGGTAGACTGGACAATGTTCCAGTTTCACTATTAAATTAATTTTTCAGGGAGACAACCCACCAGTTGTGCTTGCACAGCGGGAAGTCAGGATGGCTGCGGCATTGCACAACCCGTCGCGGACGTCCATCCCTTATACAACCCAAACAAAACCAAACACTTCACAATCGAAACGGCACAAAGAATGTGGTTTAGGGGAAAATGCAATGTGGCTTGCGTGCGCACGTCATATCTCTTTTTCAATTTCACGTCGTTTCGCTCTCACCAATATTTCTCTTGCTGTGCTCAGGAAAAGTGAGGGCTTTTTCCATCTCAAACTTTACTTCTATCGACCTCAGACTATAGCCTACGACCATCATCCACCTCACCATCTTCGATAACTCAGTGTTCGTCACCTCTGACGTCGTTGACGCGAGCTTGCATGTGTCGTCAGTGCCAAGAAGTCTCTTGATGAGAGCGTTCATGGCGTCAAGCACGTCCACACCAGCATCGCTTGTTAGGTCACGAAGATTTTCAGGCTCCATGCTTTTAATATAGTCGAGTAGCTCACTTTGCCGTTGATATGAGTCGTTTGGCGTTCGTCTGAGATGCTCGACTTCTGCGCGCAGCGCCTCTATCTCAGACTCGAGTTCAGAAACATAGTCGACCGCATCCGGCTCGCCCGGTTCTGTTGAGCCCGTTAGCATCGCACCCTTTAGAGAAGCCCTGGTGGATAAAACGCTCTTCTGCAACTCCAACCGATATTGCGCATTCCTAAACATGTAGCCCGTCATCATCATGCTAAACATCAGCTGAGCGAGGTTCTCGGTGACACTAGATATCGACATGGTGAAATACTCTGCAGGAAGTGTGCCAAGAAGGCTTTTTATTGTTTCGCGCATCGCCTCCTCAACCTCGGGCGGAGCAAACTTCGAGAAGTGCTCGGCATGTTCCAGTTCTACCTCATTGACGTACTTCAGCATAAACTTTTGTCTCTTCACTGCGAATTGTGGTCCCAGTTGCGTGCCAGTGATGTTTCCACTTGAGGGAACGAAGAAGGTGTAGTCCTCACCGGCTCCCTCTCTAAATTGATCGTCACGAGCTTGCGTGCACGCCGGGCGGCGATTTTTGTGTCTTACGACGACGCGTGTCTTGGGCTTATGCACGATAGGTGCTAGCCAACAACGCAACATCACCCTTCCGCTGCTGCTGCTTTCACGTATCAACGTGAAAGTCTTTCTTGTCGCTCCTAAAAAGTGAGCGATAAAAGAAGCAAACTGGCTGGTGGTGCGTGAGAAAAAACGAAGACTGGAAACGAACGAATAGAAGCCAGCGCAGCCAGTCGATCGGTCAGAGCGACGCTCCTTTTTTATTTTGACTCATCATTCATCTTCAGTAGCTTCTTGGCTTCCGATCGTGTTGATGATACCATTGTTCGAGGCCCAAACCCGCGGAACCAGGGTACCCTCGGCGCAATGCTAGCGTCAAGATGTTGTATTATACCGAGCAGAACCAAACGCATTCCTGAGGGTTCTGCCGCTCGTGGAAAGCTGTTGCATGCGAGGTCTTTTTCGAACCCCTTCCGCCGCCAACGCAAAACGCGCGACTCAACAGTGATGGCTATCGCCAGCGGCGGAACAGAGACTGGGGGCAAGGATGACTCCGTGAATGATAAGTCAGCTTACATTCAGGCTCTCGGCTTAGAGGATATCGGCGTTGACGTGGATGAACTGAGCAGGTTCGAGCCCCTCGCGTGACCTACAAGAAAGCCGTCTGCACCGCCGCCTCTGTTTGTTTTTGTTTGTTCTGACCTGGTTTTCATTTCTGCATCACAACAGGGACATCGGCATTGTTGACAGTACGGAAACGATGGCGTTAAATCGTGAGCACGAGATTCCTGGGTTTGCTCGTGTTACGGATGGACGCGGTGGACTCCCCAAAGTCACCCTCACGCATCCAAGCGGAAGCTGCTGCGAAGTTTATCTTCACGGCGCAAACATCTTGTCTTGGGTCCTCGCTAATGGTGGTGAAGTGTTTTACACACCTGACGGTACAGACTTTACAGATTTGTCTGCAATTGAATGGGGCACCCCATTTTGCTTTCCACAATTCGGCGTGGGAGGCGAGCGCGCAGGTGCTCCTCTTGGTGATAACTCAATTCCTGTCGACGGTTTTGTGAAGGGGATGAAATGGTCCATCGTCGACACCTTCCTTGACGAGGATAAGCACGGAGAGTTTCCTCGCGTCACTATCGAGGTATTTGATACGGAAGCTACACGGGCTATGTGGAATCACAGCTTTCACTTAGTGATGGAGATCTCATTAGAGCACACTGCCATCAACGTGTCAATGCATGTGAAAAACACAGGAAGTGAACCGTTCGAATGCGCTGCTGCGCTCAAGTCGCATGTTGCGGTGGCAGATATTGAAGAACCGACGACCAGCTATGTTGGACTGGAAGACTGCGTCTACTTAGATAACACGCTTCATCCGACAAAACCAAGAGTACGTTTCACTGACGAGACTGAAGATCAAGAATGGCTTCAGCTGGACGGTCCAACCGATCGAGTATACATCAACACGCACAATGATACCGGTGTAGAGGTTGGCACTGGCTGCACAGTCTTCGTGCGTGACATGTCTCCTCTTGGGGTCGCTGGTTTCGGTGATCGTGCGGTGTTCAATCCGTGGAAAGAGAACGGTAAGGATAATTATCGCTGGTATGCGGGATTCGCCATCGGCGCAATTGGTAAACTTATCAGAGTTGAGCCTGAAGCGTGGCATACGAGCGAAGTCCGATTTGAGGTTGTGGATATGGTGCGTACTCAGTCTATCCAGAAGAGAAAGGACGTCCACGAGAAACACGCGCTGCGCAAAATGACCGAGCGACCAAAGTACGATCTCTTGGCCGATGAATTGCCTTCGGATCTTCAATAATAGCTTGTAAACCCTCCTGCACGAGACGAGGAGCAGCTCTATCTTGTGAAAATTAAAATATTTTTTTCATTTCAATTTCGGTTTCTCATCTTTCAGCGTTTTTACGATTCCATCTCCGAATGAAAAGGTCTCAGAGTCCTGAAGGTGTGATTTTACTTTCGCCTCGTATTCTTCCCTGCTCTGTTTATGTTCGTCTTTCAGAGACATTTTCTTGAGCACCCTTTTCGATAAGTCAGAGAAAATCAAAGAACCACCGGCTTTCTTGATGATCTTCTTGGCAACTCTTACTATCGTCGGACCGTCAAGAGTTTCCTTCGCCGTCTCGTCGATGTCGTCCCCTTCGTCTGACGTATCAGCAAACTTGGACTTTTTCCCAGTAAATTCGCTCTTCATAGAGGTTACAGTCGTAGTGCCGACGCCAAGACCCCGTTTGCCCCGGTTTGCACCGTCATGGGCTGCCATCGCGAGTCGCTCTTGATCAGCTTCATTAAAGCCTCGCTTGCGCCGATTTGTTTCTTCAACTTCCTTTTCCTGCGTCCCACTACCGTGATATCCAGAAGGGATGAATCCGACTGCCCAACCCCACCAACCTTTAGGGGGAGGTGGAATTATGTGCAGTGACTGCGACGTGACATTTTTCTTCTCGAGCGGGAAAGTCTGCGACAGTGTCTTCTTTCTCTTTTCTTCTCGTTTCTCGCGTTTCCGCTTCTCACAAACGACTTCCTTCTGCGCAGAATCAGAATCCCTTTCAACCGTTTTGCTTTCTACGTTGGCTTCTTCGACAGCTTGTCCTTCGCTGCTGTACATGAGCGTAGGAGCGGCTGAGAATCCTGCAATACCACCCAGAATGGCGTCTAAATCCGTCGCAGAATAGTTCTGCACCCGTTTCTGTGACTCTCTCTTCTGGTACCTACCCTGATGCGCCACCGACGTACTGCCCACCCGAGCTGTTTTCTTTTTCACCTTCAGTTCGACATCGTCGGATTGCACCAGAGCCTGCTTATCGTTTTTGTCTTCGTTCGATGCCTTCGAAATGTCACCGGTACTGTACGTTTGATTCAATCCCTTCAGTATAGTTTCGAAGGACACGGCGTTCAAAGTCCAGTCGATCTTCCCGGAAGAGTCAGCCCTTGCATCCGCTCCTATCCCTGAGTTCACAGCTCGCTTTTTGGCGTGGAGGTGTTTCACGAGTCCCGAACCGTTCTTCCCGATGCCCTTTCCCTCTTGCCAACCCATCGAGGCGAGCATGCGCATTCCGAATCCATCTCTCTCAACACCTTGGTAAAGGCGCCCGCTGCCGACGGAGTTTGCCATGGCCGAGACAGCAAATTAGAGGAGTCCGAGTCCGGGGCGGCGCCGCCGCCAATGAATTGAAATCGGCAAAGCCGCCTTCTCTCCCGGTCGTCGTAGTGAAAATCCGACGACGAGACGGAGCGATCTTGAATTTGCTTCCCTTCCCCAGTCTTGGTTGCGGGGACGCTGTTCAAACCCCTTGGTAGAAGACCCGGCGACTCATGCTCAGGCTATTACATTCCCCATGTGCGATGTTGACTTCGGTACGGCGCGGCTTCTCTCGGTCGTACCGTATTCCCACACAGCAACCCGCCCGAGCGAGACAGTTTTGTCGTCCAAACGTCGCGAGTCGCGCGATGTCAGCCGTCTCTTCACACGGACAAACAAGCGGGGTCACACTTTGCGTCGAGGGAAACATTTCTGCTGGGAAGTCAACGTTCCTCGCCGATATCATAGAGGGTTCCAAGATTCTTAAGGTGCGTTCCTTACAATTTCCATTGGCACCTATCGAAACGCCCTCGTCCTGCTGGTTCTGATTCTTTCCCTGTCCAAAACAAAATTCTGCGAGCAGGACTCTGGCACAAACATTGTGCTAGAACCTGTAGACAAATGGCAAAATGTCAAAAGTAAGTCAGCGGAACCGCCTCAGACATATAACATACTGGATGCTTTCTACGATGCGCCTGAACGCTACGCATACACTTTCCAACACTATGTTTTCATGACACGGTATTTGCAAGAGATCGAATCACGAAGTGAAAATGTTTCCCTTCGTATCTTAGAGCGAAGCGTGTTCTCTGACAAAATGATATTTGTTGAGTCTGTGCATGAAAACGGATGGATGTCTGACATGGAACTCGCGTTATTCAATAGCTGGTATGACCCGATGGTTCAAGTCTCGCCAAACTTGGTTCCGGAGGGTTTTATTTACCTGCAAACAACAGCTGCTACCTGCATGCGTCGACTGAAGCAACGCGCGCGAGGTGAAGAGACAGGAATCCAACTAGACTATCTTCAAACCCTTCATGAAAAACATGAAGCTTGGCTCTGTCCGCCGGTGATCAGAGACGGCGCCTCTCCTGTTCCGCATCCTGCAACTGACAGCACAATTAAAGCAATCAGTGACAACGTGAGGTTCGTTGATGATGATCGTGTCTCTGCTCTAAATGGTGTTCCTATCTTGGTCCTCGACTATAATGATGACTTTGACGTCTCCTCAAACGAACGAGTGAAGGAAAGCTACCGGAAACTGGTGGAAGATTTCGTCGATTACGTCAGAGAACGGAGGAATAGCCAATCTTCGTAATGAAACGCAAGTCATCCCCGATCGCCCCTTTCCTTCGTTCTCCTGCGGTTGCAATTAAAAAAATCGAACAACGAGCTAACCATGTTCCTCGCACGAAGTGCCCACGTTATTAGAAAGGGAATGTGCCTCACCTAAAGCTCGACGAGCAGCGATGATTCTTTTCTGTCGCTCGATGAGTTTTTCCCCACCCAAGGCATCTAAGGCATCATCCATAGATGCGAGAAAATTTCCAGTTGCTGACGAGTTGCTCACAGTTTCCTCAGCGAAACTTCGTAACACACTGCCGAGAAAGTTTGGTGATAAGTTAGTTAGTTCAAGCTAGTTCAAGCAAGCAATTTGTTCAAGTTGTTTCGTACCTGCGAATGTCATCAATCGTATTCTTGCAGTTGATGAATTGCTCGAAATGCTTACACACGAGGTTTTGCCTTGCCGTTGCTTCATTTGCTTGAACTCGAACAATGTTGTCGAGTTCCTCAACAAGTGCCTGCAAATAAAGCAAAAGGTCAGAATGTCATGGAAAAGTTTATTTGAGAAAATGCGTGGCATTACTTCAGTTTTCGCGACGAACCTGGCTGGTGGCGTTTGCATCTTTGCAGCTCAAGAATAACTTTGGATCTACTTGTGCAGGAATATTGGAAGTGAAAGTCGTACTGATGGCCTGTTTGTGCGCAGATGCAACGCGAGTTGACTTTGAGTGTTTTCCACCTCTACCGACTCTCGCCTCGATACATCTCATCGTCGATGAAGTCAACTTGATTTTTTGTTTTTCGCTTCCCATCGGGACCTTCATAGCACTCCCGTGAAGCAGGAGACACAGCTTTTCAAGCCCAAGAGCGACTGTAGCACGTCCGCAGCAATCCAGACTTTTCTGATTATTGTTATCTAAAGCGTCGCTGGTCGCACTCGCGTCAACAGGAGGTGTGGAAGTCGTCGACAAAACTTCGGCTAAGCGATTCGCAGCTTCACAGTTTCGGATCTCCACCCAAGTGGAAGGCTCCACCTCCGGACCTTTTCCCTCTTCTTCCTGATCTGAGTCGATGTCAGTGTCTGATATTGACAAGTCCGAAAGCGACACGTCGCCATCAGAACTTGATTCCATCAAGAGTTGACAGTCCATCAGTGCGTGTTCCAACTGACGAGACGAGCAACTACCGGTTCATTTTGTTGATTGAAAACAAAAGAAACGAGAACGATGATGCATCGTCACTCCCATGCTGGGCGAGGAGTCGGAAGAATGGGCCGTCTGCCCAGTTTGCCAGGATAAGTGTCGTCTTTCGCAGGCAGACTGGCACGTGGGGACCTGCTTAATAAAGAATTGCACGTCACCTACTCGTAAAAGAAAGTTTGAGGGGTGTCGACCTGGAAGTAAAGAAGCCTCGCTTTCGACGCTCTGGAGTGGTGTCTTGCCTCAGCGGAAGGTCTCTTCTTCGCCACCATCGTCATCTCCGCCATCGTTTATCTCACCACCCGAGCTGCGACCACCTGCACGATTGGGCATCGCGCTTTGCGGGGAGAGATGGAGGTTGCCAACGACAGGTTTGGGTTCTTCTTCTGCTCTTGGAAATGCAAAAAGGCCAGCCAAAACAGCGGCGGCGGACGTCGTCGTCGTAAATCTCTCTTTGCCGGTCAAGCTCAAGAGTATTTTAGTACCGTTGCTCAATCCAACAAAACACAACAAGGTGACTTCTTACCCTGATGGGACCGATGTTAACATCGTCAAGCAAAAAGAAAACCCCGCGGACCCGAGAGCCTCGCTTTGCGCGTACTCGTCGTCATCAGCGTCGGCGAAGATTCCAGATAACGAAGAGCCGAGAAACGTCCTCGGGTATTTGCCGAGACAAGTGAGCGCTCATCTTTCACCCTTGATGGACGAAGGCTTACTCTTTCTCACGGCAACGTTGCGATATCGACGAACGGATACTGTCATCCTTCCTCGGGAAGGAGAATCAACGGACGGTTTGTTTGTTGCGCTGTGCGCAACCGTTTCAAACGCCGTCCTTCGAGAAGAGCAGCGCGTGTTGCTTGCGTCCACTTGGTCGGCTGCCACAAAAGCCTCTGATGATGCTCGCCTGGGTCTTCAGGAAGTGATTCGTCTTCGATTTTGGACGGCTGTCGGACGTGTACGAAGCAGCGCGCACTCTCACCTTCTGGATACAGCCGAGGTTTGCGTCCTTGAGACTTTGCGGAAGTGTTCCTTACCCGCGCAGCGACTCGCTTTTCGACTACTGCAAAGAAAGACTACTTGGTTTCGCATTTCTTCGCTGCAGTACTCCGATGTACCCCATGTGGAATCTGCAGTCGACGAGCTTCAAAAACACGGCCTGGTCCTTTCGGGTGACAATCGAGAAGGAAACGAAAAAATCGAAGCGCGATTGACCGCTCTCAAAAGTGATGAGCTCATCATGCTCTCCAAACTTCTGGGGTTAGACCATCGCGGGACCAAGGCAAAGCTTATTGCCTTGATTCTCTCCTCCACAAAAACTTCCAATGGTGAACATCGTCTTTTTCATAATTGGCTGAGCATCTTCAATGGTCGATCAGGCATGATCAGGCTTTGTACTGTCTCGTTGCGTGCTGTGCAAATTGTGAACTTTCTGACATTCCTCAGACCCTCGTGTGGATTGCAATCTTTGGTGCTTGAAGACGTTGGCGTCGTCCGTTACCCACCCCGTGGAGGAAGTTTGGATGTGGCTTCAAGCATATTCACGTCACGTGTTGATCTGGATGAATACTTGGACGTGATCGCAGAGGCATCCGTCATCGACGCCACGTTGGACGCTGGTGACGAGAAAACTGCACTCAAAATCTTAGAAACGAGGATTTTACCTTGGGTGAACGGTTGTGCGCCGCCCTCAAAGCCGTTGAAACATCAAAGCTTTCTTAGAAGATTTGAGCCGGATTGGGTTCGTGCCAAGATGGCGACTATATGTGTCAGCCTATTGGAGCGGAATACTCGTCATGCGGACGCCAATGTATTGCTCACCCGCCTACTAGCTGGTCGCGTTTGTCCCGAAAAGCGAGGCACGTGGTATTTACGGCTGATCATAAATTTGAATAATCTGGGGCTTCTAAAGAATGCAATGCAGGCATGTGACAGGGCATTGCAAGATCCATGGGTGCGTTGTGGTGATCGACTTGGAATCCAGCGGCGTGCATTGCGACTAGCTAGAAACGTGAAGAGTTGGGGGACTTTAGGCGCTCGCTGGCGCAGTGATATTGTATGGGAGGCTCCAATTGATAGAGTTCGCGCGCGAGCACTCAACGGTGCTGAGCGAGAGAAGAAGAGGTACTGCACATTTTCCGAAGTTGGTGCGGCGACTGTTTCTGTTGAAGAGCTCGCACTCACGCATTACGCTACAGAAGAAGCGGGAAGTTGGCGCGGTGTACACAGTGAAAGCCGTGTTTGGATGACGTTGTTTGGGTTACTTTTCGCAGACGTGATAATGTCGCCCGTTCCTGGTGTCTTCTATGGACCTTTTCAATCTGCCCCACTCGACTTCGGCACTGATAGCTTTGTGAAAGCTCGAAGGGAAGAAATTTCCAACCTTCTATCTAGAATTCGACGTGGTGATGGATGCAAGATTGTTCGCGATATATGGGGTAGATACTATGGGACCGCAATTCATGGCGTGTCTTGGATCATACTTTCCTTGGACGAACTTTGTGAAGTGATCGCCGGGCTTGGCGGAACGCCTTTGTCTGAAATCATGGGTCTCATCGCAGAGGATACGTCAGGATGTACGTTTTTTTTTTTCCTCCCACGACTGTTTGCCCTAAGACTAACACTTTCTTTTATTTATCAAGGGACTGGGGGAGCGCCTGACCTTCTGTTATGGCGGCAATCATCAGTTGGACCCACAGTAAAAGCTGTCGAGGTCAAAAGTAAAAACGATCAACTTAGCGACCAGCAAAGGGCCTGGTTGCTTGCTCTGCGCGACGCGGGGGTAAACGCGGCGGTGTGTCGCGTTTCGTTTTGAGTTTCCTTGTGTTGATTGTTATTTTGAATGTTATTTCGTGTGCCGGGAGAACTAAAAGGATCCTTCACCACGTCGAATTCTGAATAAGAAGGTAACCTTTCTTCCCTCGCTCCCGACGCTTCGAGACGCCCCATGAACCTGAACCTGATACGCAACCTGATTCGAGACGAAGTGAGACGATATAAAATAGTGAGTAGCGTAGACGTTTGTTACCTGTAATAAAAAGAAAAGCTGATTCATTACCACGCACTGATTACTTCATCAAGTACTCGCTCGGTGTTCCGTTAACACCAGTTTCGCTAAAAAAACTGCCTCCAGTACGTAGACCCGTTCACGTCAACTCTGCCCCGCGAGGTATTCTCGAGCCCTTCGCTGCCTTCCCTCCAGCACAGCCCCCACGCGTTCTTCCCTCTAGCTTGTTTCGGAAGCATAACGAACGCCAGCGCGGTGACGAAAAGCACACTAGCTCCCCAAATGGTATTCCAACCTCGGTAGCAGTGCGTGGTGACAAATCGCTTCTTTGAAAACGAAAGTAACGGGAAGGTGAGTCACGGCGACGACATGAACCCGGAAGGTGCCATCAACAACGGCATCAAGGACAAAGAAAAAAGGTACAGGTGCCCGTCCGTGACAGCGATGTCACGGTCGACGCGCTGGTGATGAACTCTGGAGGACGTATGGGCAAGACGTTCGACAGCCTGCTCAACTCCCTTGCCACAAGGGTGATGAACAGGGAACTGGAAACGGCGGTGGACGGCGACGATGAGGAGGAGAAAAGCGAACGTAGTCAGCACATCGCACGCGCGAAGCGTGGGATGCAGCAAGCGATACAAGTCGCTCGCATCAGATCCCAGGTCAGCATGATCTGGGCTGTATGCCCGAGTACAAACGATAGAAGAGTGAGCAACAGACGAAACCGGGGGGTTATGGAGCGTTGGTCATCATCAAACGTAGTAGGGAGGGCGGGAAACTCCCCTGGTTCCGGCCAGGGGGGTGCCCCTGGTTCAGGCCAGGGGGTTCCCCCGGGGCGGGAAATTCCCCTGCTTCGGCCAGGGAAATTCCCCCACTTCGTTCTGTGAGTTTACGGGTAGTGTAAGGTTTTTAATCCGAGTGATTGACGGCGTGCTATTGAAAATGCCAGCCGATGTTGCGGGGCGACATGGGCTTCCTCCACTGGCGGAGCTGACATGCTTTGACATACACTTTGCATATCTACTCCCATGGATTTACGCTGGCCCGTGGGGAATGTTGAAGAACTTCTGGAAGCACTGACTTCGGGATTACACCGGTAGAGACGCCCCACCACTCTGTATACCGA
>TARA_B110000261_G_scaffold13486_1_pt1 | contig 12423 bp, 14 predicted proteins | sample TARA_B110000261 | Tara Oceans TARA_B110000261 (sample SAMEA4397705) | marine metagenome | biome: Polar Biome; feature: [DCM] deep chlorophyll maximum layer (ENVO:01000326); material: water (ENVO:00002006), including particulate matter (ENVO:01000060) such as... | depth 20 m | reverse complement strand
TTTATTGCGTTGTAAAAAATGAAAGGTATCTGGTTTTTGAGATCCATTACCTTGGAAGTAGATGCTATCTACTTGGTATATCCATGTATGGCCTAATGCTAAGGGTTGATACTTAGAGCTATGGTCTACATTTGGCACCACTTCATTTTTTTTGCAACCGTAACCAGCAAAGGCTAGTATCAAGCAAACGATTATAATTCTCATATGAATTTAATACAAAAATACAATGAAGTTATGTGCAACACTTCACAATAGTAGTTTTATGTTATATTTTTGACCGCTCATGACAACAATACTTGATGGAAAGGCACTTGCTCTCACACTGCGGGGCAAAATAAAAGAAGAAGTTGAAGCACTAAGGAAAGCAGGTCACAGAGCTCCTCATTTAGCGGCTATTCTAGTAGGAGAAGATGGTGCTAGTAAAACATATGTAAACAGCAAAGAGAAAGATTGTGAATATGTAGGTTTCGAATCTATAGTGCATAAGCTTAGTGCGGATACAAGTGAAGAGGATCTTTTAAATCTGATAGAAACAATAAATAACGATAAAAATATTGATGGACTCATTGTTCAACTTCCTGTACCTAAGCACATTGATGCTACTAAGATAATAGAGAGTATAGATCCTGAGATAGATGTAGATGGGTTTCATACGCTCAATGTAGGGAAACTAACTATCAATGAAGATACATACATTAGTGCTACTCCTTTTGGGGTGGTAATGATGCTAGAAGAATATGGCATAGAAACTATAGGAAAACACTGTGTCGTGATAGGACGTAGCAATATAGTAGGTAGACCTATGAGTATTCTCATGAGTCAAGGTGGTAGAGACGCAACAGTGACTGTATGCCATAGGTATACAAAAGATATAGGAGCTTTTACTCGTATGGCTGATATAGTAATAGTGGCGGTTGGTATCCCCGATTTTCTAACTGCAGATATGGTAAAGGAAGGAGCTACTATTATAGATATTGGGATCACACGAGTAGATGCAGACAATAAAAGAGGATACGTACTCAAAGGAGACGTAGACTACGAGGCTGTTAAAGAAAAAAGTGGTGCTATAACTCCAGTACCTGGAGGAGTTGGTCCTATGACTAGATATGGTTTGCTATTCAATACGCTAAAAAGCTTTAAAAAGAAGCACAACATAGTATGATAGAATTTCCGGTAATGGAATATTTCTACTCCATACAAGGCGAAGGAGTATATACTGGCCAGCCAGCATTTTTCATACGCTTAGGCGGTTGTGATGTGGGCTGTGTTTGGTGCGACGTGAAAGATAGCTGGGACTCAGATAAGCACCCCAAGAAGTCAATAGCATTTCTGCTAGCAGAAGCTAAAAAGCATCCGAGTAGAATACTAATACTCACAGGTGGAGAACCTGCTATGTACGATCTAACTGAGATTTCTAAAGCCTTTAAAAATGAAGGTTTTAGAGTACACATAGAGACTAGTGGAGCGTATGAACTTATCGGCGATTTCGATTGGGTGACCTTCTCTCCAAAGAAGTTTAAAGCACCTATAGCCTCTGCAGCTATTCAAGCAGATGAGCTTAAAGTGGTAGTACTCAATAAAAGTGACATTGCTTGGGCAGAGTCGCATCAACGAATGGTGCCAGATACGTGCAAGCTATACCTTCAGCCTGAATGGGATAAACGTGAGGTTACCGAGAAAATAATATTTGACTACGTACTAAAGAACCCCAACTGGTTTGTGAGTTTGCAGACGCACAAGTATTTGGGCGTGGATTAGAGGCTAACCTTTCCTTCCAACACCTCTATTAGTTTTGGGTCATTGTATTTGAAATGATCTGGTATATTTAAGATCTCAATCTTATTACTCAGTTTGAGTTTACTAAATGACTTTATTGCTTTTAGATGTTTTCGCTGCATAACATAAATAACGTCTGCCCATTCTAAATCTTCTTCATCCAGATAATTGGAGCCTTCTTGAAAGCAAATAGATTTGTTAGTGCCACAAGACCTAAACTCAAGATTTGGGTATATCGCTGAGAAGTAATCTTCAGCAGTTTTGGATCTATCTACATTTGCTGAGCATACAAAAAGAACACTTCTACTTTTATTATCCATCTAGATATATTGAATTAATCCTGAGCTAACTCTACAATCTCCAGTTGCCCAAAATTACCTACAATAGAGCTATCTGCTTCAATTTTTAGTTCTAATCTTTGAACTTGTATGCCTGCAGGGATACGTACATAGTAGTCCTGTTTATTGACCTTTTTACCAATAGTAAGCGGATTATAGATTCTTACTTTATTAGTTAAAATAGTGTCAGCAGTAAGCACTCTAGAAAGTATGAAGCCATTGGATACCATTTGGTCAATGGTGTTTTCTAGTGAAATACGAATCCATTGATCACTAGTACTAGTTTGTAGATTTAGAGCAGTATCTACTAGAGTAGCCGAACCTTCATTAGCAGGAATAGCATACGTGCCTGTCATCTTGATTAACTCATTTTTAGTATAATCAGCTTCACTGTCTAAGAAATCTTCATTGTCCAATAGGCTCATTGCTAGCGGGGTAGGGCTTTTATCTAGAAATATAGACTGGTAATATGCCCAGTTCATATCGTGATAGTGGAGCACGGTACTGTTGTACTGGTGTATCTGCACCAAATTTACATATATCATAAATGCACCTAGTGGCAATAGGGTAAGCTTATATTTCCAGGTACTTAATCGATCAATGGCACAAGCTAGAGGTAGGGCAAATACCCCAAGGCTTTGAGATAATGCTCTGCACGAGTAGGTGGCACCATATCGCCAGTCAGACCAAGCTATCACCACCCATATAGTGAGTAGAGAAAACCACAATACAGATTTTTGAAAAGGTCTGTTTTTCATGAAGAAAAAACCAACTACGAAGCCTATAGCGATAGGTGTGTAGATAAACCATCCGTTATTTATACCAAATAAAACCCTAAACCACGGAGTAAGGAAAAACCACTTACTACCCATAGAGTAAATAGGAGAGCCTGTGACGATCTGCCAGTAAACCAGCTGAGGTAATATTCCGATAATACCAAAAACGATGAAAGTCGCTATGCTGTTTTTATTAGCCCAAACCAGTTTCCATTTTTCTTTTGCAGCAGCCTTGGTATGTGTAGTCCAAAGTATAGGAATCAGTATCATAAGAGCCTCTGTAGGTCTGCATATAGTAGCTATGCCTATGAGCCAGCCAATGAGGGCCGCCCTAGCTAATGTTGGATTTTCGTGCCATTTTATAGTAGTCCAGATAACCAGCGGATACATAAAAAAAATGTAACTATGACTCATAGCACTATCTATAGATGCATATTGTATAATATTTGTAGTGAGACCTATGAGAATAAGTGTAATGGCTGTTACTCTATCATGAAAATAGTGAAGAAGTATTTTTCTTAAAAACCACAACCCAATAAGCATATAAAAAAGTGCTCCTACGCACACCGCTAATTGGTATGGGAGTGAAAACCCATCCGCAGGATGTATAGCTGAATTTTTGGCGTATAGATGGGCCACCGCAAAGAAGGGAAGTTGAAGTACGGCGAGCCCTCCTGTGTATTTGGTCACGTATACATCTAATTCTTTGTCATAACCTGCCTGATAAAAGTATCCGCCAGAGAGTCCATACTTCTCATCTATGGCGGGAAACCAAGTGTACTGCTCCATATCTCCATATATGAATGTGCCAGGCAAGTACATATAATAACCCAGGGCATCCCACGTAGTTACTTGCAGTGGTCTATTATCTCCTAGCTCTTTGGGGTACTGAAAACGATAAAAGACAAATGCACTAAATACGATTAGAAGTGCTACAAGCGAGTAGTTATTTTTCATAAAAAATTACACTATACCCAATGCAAGTGATAGTCTTTTATTTCTAAGTCTAGAGCTGCCTTAGTTACTCGTAATGGTTTAAAAGTATCTATCATCACAGCTAGCTCTCCAGTCTCTTTTTTGCCTATGCTGGCTTCTGCAGCTCCTGGTGTAGGGCCGTGCGGTATTCCCCCTGGGTGTAGACTCATCTGGCCTTTTTCTACGTGTCCTTTACTCATAAACTGACCGTCTACGTAGTACATCACCTCATCGCTATCTATATTACTATGCCAATATGGAGCAGGGATACTAAGCGGATGGTAATCGAATAGTCTAGGTACAAAACTGCAAATCACAAAGTTATTTCCTTCAAATGTCTGATGGATAGGCGGTGGCATATGGATACGACCAGTTATAGGTTCAAAATCGTGTATACTAAAGATAAACGGGTAATGTGTCCCATCCCAGCCAATTAGACAAAATGGATGGTATTTATACGTATACGGATAGAGCTTGTCTTCTTTCTTAGTTTTAATAAGGAACTCTCCTTCCTCCACTATGGTCTGTAGATTCTCAGGCTGTTTGATATCTCGCTCGCAGTAGGGTGATTGCTCTAACAGTTGTCCGCCTTTGCTCATGTACTTTCTAGGGTAGAGTACAGGACTATGACTTTCGGTAATCAATAGTTTATTGTCTTCCGTGTCAAACTCCATTTGGTAGATTACGCCTCTTGGGACTACTAAATAGTCTCCATATTTAAATTTGAGTTCACCATAGTTTGTTCTGCACGTTCCACTTCCTCTGTGCACAAAAATCACTTCGTCGCTATCTCCATTCTTGTAGAAATAGTCGGTCATACTCTTTTGTGGACAAGACATGCATATCTGCAAATCGCTATTAGTTAGCATAATAACTCTGCTTTCTAGGTAGTCGTCTTTTGGTTGCACGTTGAAGTTTTGGAAGCTACGGTGTAGCATTTCCATATCCCCAGCTAGCTCTGGTTTTAGGTCTATTGGCTTATCTACTTTTAAAATGGCCGTAGGTGGATGGTGATGGTATAGTAAGCTATAGCTATTACTAAAACCTTCAGTACTAAAGAGTTCTTCTTTGTACAGTTCGCCGTCAGGTCTTCTAAACTGCGTATGTCGTTTGGGTGGTATGCTTCCTAGTTTATGGTAATGTGGCATTGATTTTTTTGCTTTAGAGGCAAAGATATGAATTTACAAAATAGTTTAATTGTTAATCCAGACAGATTAGTGATAAAGTCAGTAGATTTTAGCGAATGCAATTTATTACCTTTGCGTCACATTGAAAATAACAACGTATTTTATCTGTATAGGGCTGTGCATTAGCACGCTACTGCACACTAGCTGTAGCTGGGTAAGTGGCAAGACTTATTCTATGGCATCTGACACTACCATTAGCCTAGAAGCAAGGGAATGGAGTAAGAAAATAGATCAAGACCCAACTAATGTTGAGTATCTTACTCAAAGAGCACAAGTGTTTTCTGCCGAAGGAAGATTTGACTTGGCTATAGTAGATTATCAAAAAGCAAGCGAACTAGAGCCAAAAGAGGTAGAATATCTGTATAGCATGGGAGATGCTTATTTTGCTAATGATCAGACCACTTTGGCTTTGCAGCAATATGATGCAGCAGAACGAATAAATCCAAATGACGTAACTGCAGTGTTTAAACGAGGCCAATTTTTATACTTTGTACGCCAGTTTGATCTAAGTAAGATAGTGCTAGGCAAGCTATTGGTGCTCAATCCACAGCACTCACAAGGTAATTTTATTATGGCTATGCTTCAAAAAGAAACCGGAGATACAGCTTCGGCTATTGAGTACTTTCAAAAAACCATAGCGTGCTTAGGGTCAGACTACAATAGTAGTATGCAATTGGCCTTAATTTATGACAAACAAGGTCAGGATGATTTAGCTCTTAGGTACTACGGCAATGCTATTAATATAGACCCGACTAGTGACGAAACTCACTATTCCTTGGGTTTATTTTATCAAAATAGAGCAAAAAATTTGCTGGCTATGAAGGAATATCAAAAAGCAATCGACTTGAATGCAAATCACTATTTAGCATACTATAATGCAGGAAATATTTTAGCTGATGACGGCAACTTTGCGAGTGCTATAGATCATTTTGAAATCTGTATTCGGTTAAAAGATGATTTTGCAAAAGCATATGGCAGAATAGGTCAATGTTTCGAAATGCTTAAGAAGAATGATTTAGCCCTACAGAATTATAAGAATTGTTTGCAAATTGACCCTAATATTGCATACGCTAAAGAAGGGATTACTCGTTTAGGATATTTTCAGCAAAAAAATAAGGAATAAAAGAAGTTTTGAATATAAAAATAACATTACCTGATGGCTCCATACGCGAAATGCCACAAGGGAGCTCGGCTTTAGATGTAGCCAAAGATATATCCGAAGGACTAGCCAGAGTAGTGGTGAGTGCCAAAGTAAATGGAGAAGTGTGGGATCTAACTAGAGCTATAAATCAAGATAGTACACTATCACTTCTCAAATTTGATGATGTGGATGGCAAAAAGACCTTCTGGCATAGTAGTTCTCACTTGCTCGCAGAAGCATTAGAAGCTCTTTATCCCGGAGTAAAGTTAGGTATAGGTCCAGCCATAGACAATGGTTTCTATTATGATGTGGATTTTGGAGATCAAGGCTTTTCGTCTAATGATTTTGAGAAAATAGAGAATAAAATGAAAGAGCTAGCTAAGCAAGGTAATGCTTACGAACGCTCAGAGGTGAGTAAAGCAGACGCCATTGCTTATTTCACAGAAAAGGGAGATGAGTATAAGCTAGAGTTAATAGACGGATTAGAAGATGGTCAGATCACTTTCTATAAGCAAGGTAACTTTACGGACTTATGCCGTGGGCCGCATATACAAGATACCTCTACCATAAAGGCAGTTAAGCTACTCAATGTAGCTGCCGCTTATTGGAGGGGAGACGAAAAGAATAAATCACTAACACGTATCTACGGAGTTTCATTTCCTAAAGCTAAGATGCTTACAGAGCACTTGGAACTATTAGAAGAAGCGAAAAGAAGAGATCACCGTAAGTTGGGTAAGGAGCTGGAGCTTTTTACTTTTAGTGATAAAGTAGGAGCAGGGCTTCCTCTTTGGTTGCCAAAGGGTACTGCTATTCGTGAGCGACTAGAAAACTTTATGCGTCAGGCTCAGATAGAGCGAGGATACCATCAGGTAGTTACTCCGCATATTGGCAAAAAAGAACTGTATGTTACTTCTGGTCATTATGAGAAATATGGAGAAGATTCGTTTCAACCTATTAAAACGCCAAATGAAGATGAGGAGTTTTTGCTGAAACCAATGAACTGCCCACACCATTGCGAGATTTACAAATTTAAACCAAAGAGCTACAGAGAATTACCGTATAGAGTTGCAGAATTTGGTACAGTATATCGCTACGAGCAGAGTGGTGAGCTCAATGGGCTTACTCGTGTACGTGGATTTACTCAGGATGATGCACATATATTTTGTACTCCAGATCAGCTAAAAGCTGAGTTTGTGGATGTGATAGACTTAGTGATGCACGTGTTCAAAAAACTTGGTTTTGAGAATTTTACAGCACAAATATCCCTTCGTGACCCAGAGAATAAAGAGAAATATATAGGATCAGATGAAAACTGGGAAAAAGCAGAGGCAGCAATTATAGAAGCTACTGCTGAGCGAGATTTGGTTACAGTGACGGAGTATGGTGAGGCTGCATTTTATGGTCCTAAGCTAGACTTTATGGTAAAGGACGCACTAGGCAGAAGCTGGCAGTTGGGTACTATTCAGGTGGATTATAACCTACCCGAAAGATTTGAGCTAGACTATATAGGTGCAGATAATGAGAAACATAGACCAGTAATGATACACCGTGCACCGTTTGGGAGTATGGAGCGATTTATAGGGATTTTGATAGAACATACTGCGGGTAATTTTCCTCTTTGGCTTAGTCCAGAGCAGGTTACTGTATTGCCAATATCTGAGAAGTATCATGATTACGCAGATAAAGTTTTAAAATTCCTCAATAAAAACGATATTCGCGGCCTTGTAGACCAAAGGGCTGAGAAGATTGGCCGGAAAATCCGCGATGCTTGGGCGACTAAAATTCCTGTTATGATAATAGTGGGAGAGGAAGAGTCTGATAATGAGGAGGTTTCGGTACGAGTTCAAGGCGATGGAGATGTCGGCAAATTTAAATTAGATGAGTTTATAAAATACTTTAACTCACTACTGTTGAAAGAATAGAATAGTAATACTTGAAGAGAAAAAGACCTTTTAGAGGGAGGGTAAGAGACCCTCACAGAATTAATGGTTACATTATAGCTGACCCAATACGTTTGGTTGGAGATAATGTAGAGCAAGGAATTGTAGATTTAGCATCTGCACTCAAAGCTTCCAAGGAGCAAGAACTAGATTTAGTAGAAGTATCTCCTAAAGCTAGTCCACCGGTATGTAAAGTGATAGACTACCGTAAATTCTTGTATGACCAAAAGAAAAAGGCTAAAGAACTGAAGGCTACTCAGGCTAAAACAGATATCAAAGAGATACGTTTTGGGCCGAATACAGATGAGCACGATGTTAATTTTAAGACCAAGCACGCAGAGAAATTCATAGAAGAAGGACATAAGGTGAGAGCCTATGTATTCTTCAGAGGAAGGACTATTGTGTTCAAAGAACGCGGAGAGTTATTGTTACTTCAATTTGCAGATAAACTGTCAGAAGTAGCTAAACTTGAGCAATTGCCTAAAATGGAAGGCAAAAAAATGATAATTGTTTTAGCACCAAAATAAATTTTAAAAAAGAGAAAGAACAGATGCCAAAAATGAAAACCAACTCCAGTGCAAAGAAGAGATTCAGAATCACTGGTACAGGTAAAATCAAAAGAAAGCACGCTTACAAGCGTCACATCTTAACAAAGAAATCTAAGAAGCGTAAGCTAGCACTTAGACACAGCGGATTAGTACATCCAGCTGATGAGGGAAACATCAAATTCTTGTTAAGAATCGGAAAGTAATTCGCAGCAGCGAACAGTTTAACCATTATTCGGGCCATTAAAAGAGTGTTACACGTATTTTACCACCGCCTAGTTTAAAAAAAAAGAAAAAATAAAATGCCAAGATCAGTAAACGCAGTCGCCTCGAGGAGACGACGCAAAAAAATGATGAAACATGCCAAAGGATTCTTTGGCAGAAGAAAAAATGTATGGACAGTAGCTAAAAACGCAGTTGAAAAAGCGTGGCAGTATGCATACAGAGATAGAAAAAATAACAAACGCAACTTCCGTAGATTATGGATTACTAGAATAAATGCTGGTGCCAGATTACATGGAATGAGCTATTCACAGTTTATGGGAGGAGTACATAAGGAAGGTATAGAGATCAATAGAAAAGTTCTTGCTGACCTTGCTATGAACCACCCAGTTGCTTTTGAGGCTATCGTAAAGAAGATCAAGAAGTAAGATTTAATAAAGCTAAAACATTATACTAAAGTCTCTCACACACGTGAGGGACTTTTTTTATGGGTGATAATTTGGAGATTACTCAGGATTTAGCTGAAAAGTATTGACCAGTCCTGCACTATCTAGTTGTGTATCGAGCCTTATAGCTTCCCACGATAGAATGGTGCCCGTGGAGTCGGTAGTTACTACTGTATACATATAGGAGATGTCGCTGGAGTACCTTGTATATTTATCACCTACGGGCCGTACAAAAGACTTACTCTGAGCACTAACCTTTATATATGTATATGCTTTTTGGCCAGCTTGCAGATCTATGATAACCTTAGGTTCTTCCCATTTAGGTAAAAGGTCGTCTATGCTGGTACCTACTAATCGGTCTAGCGTTTTTGTTCTGCTGGCACAAGCAGCGAGTATTAGGACGAGTAATAGACAGATTTTTTGCACAACTATTTTCTCATATCACGGTAGTGCAAAATAGTGTATTGATAAAACTAAGTATGATACCAAAACCTATGATGATGTAGAAGATGTGAAAATCTTGCCACCATCTGTCTTTGGTGCAAAATCTCCAAAGCCGACAGTAGTAAGAGTAACCACTGAAAAGTAGATAGCATCTACCCACGACCAGTTTTCTAAGTAGCGGTATACTGTGCTTCCTATTAAAATCACGAAGAAAGTAGTAACGAGAAGTTCTCGATACTCTTTATCTCGCAGGAATGATAATATGGTTCTAAACACAAACATGGGTTGACAGACTTATTCTATTACTTAGTTATTTTGTTTTTAAAATTTGACTTAATGCATTCTATCTCCACGAATCTCGAGTGTTTTTACCATCTCAGCTTCAAAAGCTACGTATTCTGCCCATCTGTTTAGGACATAGTCTTCGTCAGCATATTTTTTAGCTAAGGTTATAAATGCTTTATAATGCCCTGCTTCACTCACCATAAACTCGTGATAAAATTTTTGCAATTCAGGCTCAGTGATGTGGACGCTAAGCAATCTAAACCGCTCACAGCTACGTGCCTCTATCATAGCAAAGGCAAGTAAATATTCTACTAACTGCTTATTAATGTGATCTCCACCACGTATAAAAGAGTTAAGTTTATTTACGTATTCATCCTTACGTTGTGCACCTAGCTCATAACCTCTTTTTTTAAGCTCTTTTAGCACCTTGCGAAAGTGTCCCCACTCTTCGGCCACTATGGGAGCTACTATGTCCACTACATCCGTAAAGTCACTAAATTTACTGATCATACTGATACCATGAGTAGCGGCTTTCTGCTCGCACCAGGCGTGGTCCGTTAGTATATATTCTATACTAGTCTCGGCTATGTTTACCCATCTCGGGTCTGTAGCCATTTCTAGCCCTAGTGTGGTTTTAGCAGTTGGTGAAGCCATAAGGCAAAGGTAAGGTCTTAGATACAATTCTGCTGAACTCCTTGCTGTCGTTTTCAGAATTACTCAGACAGAGAACAGTAAACTGATAAGCCGTATTGTTTTTTGATGAGTTTATCGCCTCGAGTGGCGATGCTTTTGCATCGTTGCACCTAGAATCAAAATAACAACAACACCCCAACAAAAATTAGAAATCCCAATAGAAATAGTACTAACGTATAGGGCAATATATCCTTTGCCTTGAGTCCTGTAATGCTCAGAAGTGGTAAGGCCCAAAATGGTTGAAGCATATTGGTGAGTTGATCTCCATAGGCAAGAGCAAGTATCATTTTGGGTAGAGGCACACCAAGTTTGGTAGCCGCTTCTAGGATGATCGGACCTTGTATAGCCCATTGTCCACCACCGCTAGGTACAAAGATATTGACTAGTCCAGCACTAAAGAAAGTAAAGAGTGGGAGAGTAGCAGTGTTAGATACTTCTATAAACCAATTAGAAACTAGCTCTATAAGTCCTCCACTCTGCATTAGAGCAAGTATACCGAAGTAGAGCGGAAACTGTATGAGAATACCAGAGCTTCCGGTGATTGCATCTTCTACTGCACTTAGAAACGATGTGAAGCTGGAATGTAATAGGAGACATAGAGCCAATAAGCTGAAATTTATATAGTTAGGCGTGATGAATCCTAAAGACGGGCCCTCATAACTTAGGGCTAAAAACGCAGCAAATGGAACAAGAAGAATGCCTATTGTTTTACTAAAAATTTGACTTTGATCTATCCTTTCAGCTCCTTCTAATTTTTTGTTTTCTAGGGTATTGATAAAGGCCGTTTTGATTTCAGGAATTTGAGATCTTACTCTTGTACCTAAGTAATAGAAAGTAAGTGGAATGAGAACGAGCAGCAACAGAAATGCACTTATGTTCATACTACTAAATACTGTATCTCCATAGTATATAGCTTCTGGCAAAGAGGCATTTTTACTGATAACCTGCAGATGACCAGATTCGGCTACTTTGGTAAGGGCACTACCTGATAGACCTCCGTGCCAAACCATAAGACCTACATATCCTGCAGCTCCTATGAGAGGATAATTGAGTGGCAGTTGTTTTCTGGTGAAGCTCTCTCCAAGCTTACGAGCTAGGATAGCACCAAAAATGAGACCTAAACCCCAATTAATAAATGCAATTATAATAGTAGCAAAAGTGACTATAGCAGCTGCTTTCGCTGTAGTAGTAATAGGTTTCACCAACCAAGAAATTAGCTTATCAAAAAAGCTACTAAGTGCTAGTGTGTGCCCCAAAACTAGCATCAGCATCATTTGAAATGCGAAAGCCAAAAGAGAACTACTCCACAAACCTTCTTGCCAATCAAACAATAGAATAGCAGGAGACTTATCTGAAATGAATAAGGTTAGAATTAAGGTGAATAGAGTTAGTAAAATTGCGATACTAAAAGGCGAAGGTAGAATCCTCCTAAACCACTCTGCATATTTTTGAGTAAAACTCATAAGTAGGTCACTAGTTCTTCTAAGTACCGTTGGTCTGTCTCATCAAACGCATTGAATTCTGTGCTGTCTACATCTAGAACCGCATACACGCTATTTCCTCTGATACAAGGAACTACTATCTCTGAATTACTAAGGGCACTGCATTCTATGTGTCCAGGATACTGGTGGACATCGTCTACTATTTGTGTCTGC
>TARA_B110000261_G_scaffold57089_1_pt1 | contig 12437 bp, 11 predicted proteins | sample TARA_B110000261 | Tara Oceans TARA_B110000261 (sample SAMEA4397705) | marine metagenome | biome: Polar Biome; feature: [DCM] deep chlorophyll maximum layer (ENVO:01000326); material: water (ENVO:00002006), including particulate matter (ENVO:01000060) such as... | depth 20 m | reverse complement strand
ATTGCTCTAGCAAAATCTGAGATTATAGAAAATATAAAAGATGGCGGATGTATTGTTTTAAATGCTGACGATCAATTTTATAATTTACACAAAAACATAGCTCAAAAAAGAAAACTTAAAGTTTATTCTTTTAGTATGAACAAAAAAAACTGTTATGTTAATTTAGATTTTATTAAAAAGAAAAAACTAAAATATAAAGTTTCAATAAATATAAACAAATCAAAAAAATACTTCTATTTTAATTCAAATTTTGAAAACGACATAAAAAATTTATTAGCTGCAGTTTCAATTATATCAATATTTAAAAATATAAAAAAATTAGATAATAATATATTTTATAATCATAAAACACCTGATGGTCGTGGAGACATTTCAAAAATAAGAATATTTAAAAAAAATTTGAACCTCATAGACGAAAGTTATAATTCAAATCCACTTTCGTTAGAATCTGCATTAAAAAATTTTGATAGCATGAAAGTAAATAATTCTAAAAAACATTTAATCCTTGGCGATATGTTAGAGTTAGGTAAACACTCAAAAAAACTACATAAGGCAATTAGTAAAAGTATCAATCAAACATCAATTGATAAGGTTAATGTTATTGGCAAGCATATAAAAGACACATATAAAAATCTCAATAACCACAAAAAAGGTCTTATTTTAAAAAATAACTCACAAATAATTAATTTGATAAAAAACAATATAAATAATAATGATTATCTAATGATTAAAGGTTCAAATTCTACAGGACTTAACAAAATAACCAACCATATAAAAACTGGGAAAATTAATGCTTTATAGTCTTATTTTAGAATTAATAGATCAGTACTCATTTCTCAATGTTTTTAAGTATCTTACTTTCAGAACTGGTTTGGCAATCTTTACATCAATGGTAGTGGTCTTAGTTGTAGGAACACCTTTTATTAATTTTTTTTCTGCAAGGCAAATTTTAGACCCAATTAGAGAAGATGGGCCTTCAGAACATATAATAAAAAAAATAGGCACACCTACTATGGGGGGAGTATTGATACTTTTAGGTTTATTTTCAGGAATTCTTTTTTGGGGAGATTTATCTAATAGCTATATTTGGTTTTTACTCTTTATTGTTACATCGTTTGGTTTACTTGGAGCATATGATGATTACCGTAAAATTAAATTTAAGAATTCATCTGGTATTTCTTTTAAGTTTAAAATTATTTCTCAAATCATTATAGCAATAATTGGTATACTTATGATAAGTCATTATTCCCAAAATGAAGAATTAACAAATTTATATTTCCCCTTTTTTAAAGACATTGTAATAAATCTGGGTTGGTTTTTTATCCCATTTTCTGTTTTTATAATTGTAGGCTCATCTAATGCTGTTAACTTAACAGATGGACTTGATGGTTTGGCAACAGTTCCAGTGATACTTGTTGCGGGATGTTTTGCTTTTATTAGTTATGTAACTGGAAATGTAGTTTTTTCAGAATATTTACAAATTTCTTATATAGAAGGCATGGGTGAAGTATCTGTATTTTGTGGATCAATCATTGGAGCTTGTCTAGGTTTTTTGTGGTTTAATGCTCCACCAGCAAAAATATTTATGGGAGACACAGGATCATTAGCACTTGGTGGATCACTTGGAGCCATTGGAGTAATTACAAAACATGAAATTGTTTTAGCAATAACTGGAGGTTTATTTGTATTAGAAGCCGTATCAGTAATTGTTCAGGTATTATCCTTTAAATTAACAGGAAAAAGAGTTTTTAGAATGGCACCCATTCACCATCATTTTGAAAAGAAGGGCTGGGCTGAGTCTACTGTAGTTATTAGATTTTGGATTATTTCAATAATTCTTGCAATGATAGGACTAGCTACATTGAAATTAAGATAATGTTAGATAATAAAAACATCTTTTCAAAAAAAAAGATTTTAATTTATGGGCTAGGTAAAAGTGGCATATCCACTTATAAATTTTTAAGAAAAGAAAATAATCTTCTACTGTATGATGATCAAAAAATTAGCAATAGAAATATAGAGACAAAAAAAATACTTAGTTATAAAAAACTAATAGATGAAAAAATTGATCATATAATAATCAGCCCAGGTATTAATATTGAAAATTGCAAACTTAGTAAATTTTTAAAAAAAAATTTAAATAAGATTTATACTGACCTAGATATTTTTTATAGCGCATATAGTCAAAATAAAAATATTACTATTACTGGTACGAATGGAAAATCTACCACTGCTAAAATTTTGTATGAAATTTTAAAACAACAAAAAATAGATGCACGATTGGTAGGCAATATTGGAAATCCTATTTTATTGGAAAAAAATATAAAGAAAAGTACTATTTTTGTAATTGAGGCTTCCTCTTACCAGCTAGATTATAGCAAGTTGTTCAAATCAAATATTTCTGCAATATTGAATATTTCCCCTGACCATTTAGAGAGGCATAGAACATTAAATAAATATATAGATGCAAAGTTTAGACTAATAAAGAGCCAAACAAAAAAAGATTATGCAATTTTAAACTCTAACAATGTTTATATAAAAAAAAAATTAAAAATAAAAAATTTTTTACCCAAGATAATTAAAATTGATAAATATATTAACTTTAAAACTTTAAGAAAAATAAATAATCCATATTTCATGACAGAGGGAAACAGAGAAAATTTATCTTTTGTTTTTAAGATTGCAAAAATACTTAAGATAAAAGAAAAAAACTTAATTAAAGTATTAAAAAATTTTAATGGTTTAAAATATAGGCAGCAAATAATTTTTAAATCTAAAAAACTAACAATTATAAATGACTCTAAGGCAACCACTTTTTCATCATCAGTGAGTATTTTAAAATCACTGTCTAGTGTTTATTGGATTGTTGGAGGTTTAGCAAAAAAAGGAGATAGATTTTTATTAACAAAAAAAGAATGTAAAAATTTTAAAGCTTATATCTTTGGAAAAAACAAAAGTTTATTTGTTAATGAATTAAAAAATATAATGAATCATGAATCTTTTACAGGTTTAAAATCTTTAATTAAAAAAGTTTTTTTAGATATTAAAAAAGATAAAAATAAAAATCACCAGACTCTCCTCTTTAGCCCTGCAGGCGCCTCTTTTGATAGTTTTAGAAATTTTGAAGATAGAGGAAAATATTTTAACAATCTCATTAAAAAATTTAAAAATGTTAAACGATAGTTTGATTTATAGGTTTTATTATGGATGGTGGAAAAATATAGATAAAACAATTTTTTTATTAATAATACTTTTATTTAGTTTGGGATTATTTTTTTCACTTGCATCAACTTCTTTAATTGCATCTGATAAGCTTGAAACTAATAATTATTTTTTTTTTTTTAAGCACTTAGCTTATGTTTTGTTAGGACTTATTATTTTGATATTCTTTTCATCTTTAAATGAAAAAAATCTTTTTAAATTATCAATTTATTTTTTTTTTATTTCTTTATTTCTTTTATTTTTAGTTTCAATTTTAGGCACTGAGGTCAATGGATCAAGAAGATGGCTTGATTTGTTTTTTTTACCAAGGTTTCAACCAGTAGAACTTGTGAAACCGTTTACTATAACTTTTCTTGCTGTTATTTTGAGCAGTGAAAAAAGTATTCATATTTACTATAAATATTTAGTTAGTTTTATAGTGATAGTTCCAGCATCTTTCTTATTAATGTTACAACCTGATATAGGGCAAGCATTGCTAATTTTTTTATCTTGGGTAACTTTAGTTTTTATTTCAGGAATAAGTCTTTTTGTATTTCTTGCGTTTTTTGGTACTTCACTGGTAGCCATACTTTATATGATCTTTAATATTTCCAAATTTGAATACATAAGAAATAGAATTTTTTCTTTTTTTAACCCAGAAACTGGGACACACAATGCTCAAGCCTTAAAGTCTGTTGATGGAATATCTAGTGGCGGTTTTTTTGGAAAAGGTATTGGAGAGGGAACTTTAAAATATAAGGGCTCAGAAACACATACAGATTTTATAATTTCTGTAATTTCTGAGGAGTTTGGTGTTGTGATAATTATTTTAATTTTAATAGTGTTTTTATTTTTTATCTATAGCGTATTTAAAAAAGTATACTTGGAAGAGAACGAAAAAATAAAATTAGCTCTTGTAGGATCAATTGCTCTTATTATGACTCAGGCCTTAATTCATATTGGTGTTAATATACGATTATTCCCTACAACAGGCATGACCTTACCATTTCTAAGTTATGGTGGTTCTTCAATTGTAGGTGTGTCGATTCTTTCTGGTATAATTTTAAATCTAACTAAGAGAAAAATTAATTAATATGAAGAATATTGCAATTAGCACAGGTGGTTCAGGTGGTCATGTGGTCCCTGCAACAATATTCTATGAGCACTTAAAAGACAAATTTAATATTTATATGACCTCTGATGATAGAGGAGTAAAATTTTTTGATAAAAATAGATATGATATAAAAATTATTAATGTGCCTCAAATATCAAAAAATATTTTTTTTTTACCATTTCAATTTTTTTTATTATTGGGATTAATTTTTAAATCTATAATTTTTTTAAAAAGTAAAAAAATTGAAGTATTGATATCAACTGGTGGATATATGTCTTTGCCTTTATGTGTTGCATCAAAAATTCTCAGTATAAAGTTATTTTTATTTGAACCTAATATGGTTTTGGGGAGAACAAATAAGTTTTTTCTGAGCTCTTGTACAAAAATTTTTTGTTATTCAGATAAGATTAAAAAATTTCCCAATAATTCATTTAATAAAATTTCATTAATCCCAGCGTTATTAAGAAAAAAATTTTATTCTATGGAAATGATTGAGGATACGATTGAAAATATTAATTTATTAATAATAGGAGGAAGTCAGGGGGCAAAACTGTTTGACAGTATAATTAATGAACTAACAATAGCAATTTCAAAAAAATATAAATTAAAAATTTTCCAACAAACTAATTTTAAAAATTACAAATATTTAAAAAACTTTTATTCTAAAAACAATATTGAAAATGAATTGTTTGATTTTAATAATGACGTATCTAATTTTATGAGTAAATCAAATCTATGTATAACGAGAGCAGGAGCATCAACATTGGCTGAATTAGTTTTTTTAAATTTGCCTCATTTAGTAATACCATTGCCTAGTGCCAAAGATAATCATCAATTTGAAAATGCATTTTTTTATCAACAACTTGGTTTTAATTGGATTTTACCTGAAAATGAAATCAATAACAAAAACTTAATAGATAAACTGTTTAGTATCATTGAAAACAAAGAAGAATATTTAAATAAAAAAAAAAATATGAAAAATTTTAACTATCAAAATACCTGGAATAATATAAATCAAAAAATTATAACTACTATAAATGAAAATTGAATTAGCAAAAACTGAAGTAATACATTTTGTTGGCATAGGAGGTATAGGTATGAGTGGCCTTTCATTGATTATGAAAGGCATGGGCTTTAATGTTCAGGGTAGTGATATTTTTAATAATAAAAATATAGAAAGATTAAAAAAAAATAAAATACCCATTTCAATTAAACATACAAAAAAAAATATAACTAAAGCAACAATTTTAGTTATGTCCTCTGCAATAAAGAAAAATAATCCAGAATTAATAGAAGCAAGAAGAAAACAACTACCCATTTATAAGAGAGGAGAAATGTTAGCCCACATAGTTTCTTTGACTAAAAATATTGTAGTTACGGGATCACATGGAAAAACAACAACAACATCTTTGTTAACTGCAATCTTTTCAAAAACAAAATTAGATCCAACAATTATTAATGGAGGCGTACTTAATTCATTAAAAAATTCTGCCAAGCTTGGAAAAAGTGATTGGTGCATATTAGAAGCAGACGAGTCAGATGGTAGCTTTATTCATGTACCGCCGACATATTCAATTGTTACAAATATTGATAGAGAACACATGGATTTTTATAAATCTATGAACGATCTTAAGAATTTATTTATAAAGTTTATTAATAAAGTTCCATCTTTTGGTAAATCGTTTATTTGTATCGATGATAAAAATAACAATGAGTTACTAAGAAAACTTAAAATAAAAAATTTTTATACATATGGAACTAATTCAAAATCTCAGTTTCACATAAAGAATATAAAACAAGAGAAGGAATTTTCTCAGTATGATTTATCAATTAAATTGCCAGGGAAGAAAAATGTATTGATTAATAAAATTAAGATTCCACTTCTTGGAATTCACAATATAAGAAACTCAACTGCAGCGGTGGCAGTAGCTTCTACAATTGGAATATCAAAAGGAATTATTAAAAAAGGATTAAAAGAATTTAAAGGTGTTCAGAGAAGATTTAATAAAATATTTACTTATAGAGAAGTTAATTACTATGATGATTATGCTCATCATCCAACAGAAATTAAAGCTCTTTTAGATGGAGTAAGAGCTACTCACAAAAAAGAAAAAATAATTTGTGTGTTTCAACCTCATAGAATATCAAGGTTAAAAGATCTTAAAAAAGAGTTTAGTTTATCATTTAAGAAAGCAGACATAGTAATTTTATGCCCCATATATGCGGCAGGAGAAAAAATAAAATTAGGATTTAATTATAATAATTTTGCAAAAGATATTATTAAAGATTCAAAAGTAGAATTATTCTTAGTGAACGATCAGTATCAACTAGCAAAATTTGTTAAAAGTAATATCTATGGGAATAAAATAGTAATTGGAATGGGTGCGGGTAGTATTTCATCTTGGATGAGAGAATTACCAAAATTAATAAAATGTTAATTAAAGAAATTAAAAAATTCTCTAATGAAATTAATAGTAAATTTTATTTTGATTATGATCTAAAAAAAAGTAATTGGTTTAATATTGGAGGAAAAACTAAAGTTTATTTTAAACCAGAGTCGCTTTCAGACTTAGTCTTATTTATTAAAAAATTTGGTAAAGAAGAAAAAATTCATATATTAGGTGCAGGCTCTAATACCCTAGTGAATGACAAAACCTTTGAGGGTGTAGTTATCAAATTGGGTAAGAATTTTTCAAATATTTCATTATTATCTAAAAATATTATTGTAGCTGGAAGCGCCTGTAGTGATAAAAAATTATCTGAATTTGCTATGGATAATGGACTGGGTGGTTTAGAGTTTTTAGCATGCATCCCTGGAACAGTAGGTGGTGGACTTAAAATGAATGCGGGATGCTTTAATAAGGAATTTAAAGACATTTTAGTTTCTATTCAAGCAATTGACAGACAAGGAAGGGTAATTACGATTCCTGCTGAAAAAGTTTTATTTAAGTATAGGAATAATGATTTGTCTGAAGATCTAATATTTTTAAGTGCATCTTTTTCAGGAATCCAAAAAGATCAAAATAAGATTAGAAAAGAAATCACTGAAATGAAAAATAAAAAAGAAAACACACAACCAACTAAGATTAAAACAAGCGGAAGTACATTCAAAAATCCGATGAGTCAAACCAGTAAAAAGGTGTGGCAGCTTATTAAAGAGTCAGTACCATTAGATGTAAGTTTTGGAGATGCCTGTATTTCGAGCAAACACTGTAATTTTTTCGTAAACAAGAATAACGCCAGCTTTAATGATATGTATAAGTTGATAGAATTTGTTAGAGAAAGTGTTGAAAAAAAAACTGGAATTAAGCTAGAAAAAGAAATTAAGATATTAGAATAGTTATGAAAAAAAAAATTTTAGTGTTGAGTGGTGGAACTTCAAAAGAAAGACTTATCAGTCTTGAAACTGGAAAAGAAGTAATTGAAGAACTAAAAAAGCATAAATATAAAGTTACTAGATGTGAACCGGATAATACTTTATTAAATAAGATTAAGTTATATAAGCCAGATGTAATATTTAATGCATTACATGGACAGTTTGGAGAAGATGGTTACATTCAAACTATTTTAGAGACTCAAAAAATTCCCTATACACACTCTGGTGTTATCGCCTCATCGATAGCAATGGATAAAGAAATTTCTAAAAAAATTTTTATAAAAAATAATATTTTAACTCCAAAATATATTAAATTTAATTATGAAAAAAACAAAATTAATATAATCAAAGAAATAGAGAAAAAGTTAAACTTTCCAGTTGTTATCAAACCTATTAATGAAGGTTCAAGCGTTCATGTTCATATTTGTAATAAGAAAAATATTATCAAAAAAATAAATAAGTTAAGCATTTATAATCAAATTTTAATTGAAGAATTTATACCAGGACGAGAAATTCAAGTTGCCATAATGGGCAATAAAAATCTTGGAGCTATAGAGCTGAAACCAAAAAGAAAATTTTATGACTATAAAGCTAAATATAATTTAAATGCAAAAACAGAGCACATAATACCAGTTAAGCTAGATAAAAAAGATTTAAAAAAAATAGTGAATATTACACTTAAAGCTCATAAAGTAATTGGGTGTAAAGGTGTTACAAGGTCTGATTTTAAATACCATAAAGGAAAATTCTACTTATTAGAAATTAATACTCAGCCAGGCATGACAAAACTTTCATTGGTGCCAGAGATCGCAAGACATGTTGGTATAAGCTTTATAAGTTTAATTGAATGGATTCTAAAAGATGCATCAATCAATAGGTAAAAAAAAAAATTTAATAATATATCTATTTTTTCTATTATTATTGAGCACTACTAGTGGAAAATATTCTCAACAGCAAAAAACTTATTCGTTAAAAATTGACAAGATCAAAGTCGCTGGACTGACGAATATCGAAAATTTAAAGATTGAAAATGACTTAAGTAGCATACTTTATAGAAATATATTTATTATTGAAAAAGAAGAAATCAAAAAAATTATTGATAAATATAATATTGTTGAGGAATACAGTATTAAAAAAATTTATCCTTCATCACTTTATATAACTATAAAACCAGCTGAGTTTTTAGCCAAAGTGAATAATGAGAGGCAATTAATTGTGGGTTCGAATGGCAAGCTTATTGCCAGTAACAATAAACTCAAAAACCTGCCTCAAATATTTGGAAAATTTAGTTCAAAAGAATTCTTAGAATTTAAAAAAAATGTTGAAAAATCAAAATTTAATTTTGCTGAATTTAAAACTATATATTTTTTTCCATCTAATCGACATGATATTTTAACGGTTGATGGTATCTTAATTAAACTACCACAAAGCAATGTGTATGAATCTCTCAACATAGCATATAAAATAATTACTAGTGCAAAATTTAAAAACAAAAATATAATTGACCTGAGAATAAAAAGTCATCTAATTTTAAAATAATGAACAATAGTAATTACGAAATATATTTTGATTGTGGTTCTTCAAGATTAAGAGCGGGAGCATTTAATAAAGTTAATTTAGGTAAAAATTTTTATGCTAAAAGTGAGTTTCTTTTCGATCATACCAATATAGATATAGAAATTCAAAAAATTATTACTTCTTTAGAAAAAAATACTAATGGATTTATCAGTAATATAAATTTAATGATCGATAGCCCTAATATGCTAACTATTGGTATTTCAATATCAAAAAAAATTGATGGTTCCAGATTACGGGAGGAGGATATTCAATTTTTAGTTCAAGAAACTAAACAACAAATTACTAAAAGTTATACAGATCATAATATTACTCATATCATTATTAATAATTATAAAATTAACAATATTGATTATAATTATTTACCTGAGGACATAGATTGTAAACACATATCTTTAGATATTATTTTTATATGTTTACCTAATGAGACCATAAACTATTTCAAATCACTTTTTAATAAATTTGAGATTTCAATTAATAAAATTATTTCTTCAAGTTATACAAAAGCTGTCAATTATAAAGCTAATCTTTCTTCAAATAAAGACGTATCATTCGTTGATGTAGGGTTTGATAAAACATCAGTAATTTCTTATGTTAATAATAATTTCCAATCACTAGTTGTTTTACCAATTGGCGGAAATCACATTACAAAGGACATCTCTAAAATTTTAAAAGTTGATTTGAAGCAAGCAGAAAAATTAAAGCTAAATTTTGACAATGATGAATACTTTTTAAATGATAATAATTTTTCAATTGATTTAATTCAAAAAATAATTTTTGCGAGAACTGAAGAGATACTAGAACTATGTGCTAAGTCTATTAGATTAAATTTTAATACAACCAGTCAGTTTAAGATGGTCATGATGGGAGAGGGTTCAAAAATATTAGATAATCGACACAGAGATAAAATATCATTTTCAAGTGATATAGATTTTTTAGAGGAATTTACGGAGGATATTTGCCAGTCTGGGTTTAATTCTGAAATGGGATTAAATAATCAAGAAGTTGTAATAATTCCTAAAAAGTTAATAAAACTAGGTTTTTTTGAGAAACTTTTCTACTTTTTTAAGTAAAGCAGTATTTTCCTGTAACATTTATTGTTTTTCTTAATTCAATCATAGAATTTATAAGAATTTAATGTCAGTTTTAAATCAAAAAACTATTGCGGATCATATTGCCTTCAAAGGTGTTGGTCTACATACTGGCTTAGAAGCAAACTTAGTTATTAAACCAGCAGAACCAAATACTGGAATTATTTTTAAGAGAACAGACCTCAAAGAAGACAGCGTTATAATTCCAAATATTTTTAATGTTAGTAGTGCACTTTTTTGCACAACTATATCAAATAATAGTGGAGCCAGTGTTTCAACTGTAGAGCACTTGATGGGAGCCTTGTATGGACTGGGAATTGACAATGCATTAATTGAGATTGATAATCAAGAAGTTCCAATCTTAGATGGTTCTGCAAAATTATTTGTTGAAGCAATATCTAAAGTAGGAATTAAAGAAAGTGATGCTCCTATAAAAGTAATTAAAATAGAAAAAAAAATAGAATTTAAGGATGGAAAAAAATTAATTTCCATTGAACCAAGTAAAATTAGCCTGGATATAGATTTTGAACTGAAGTATAGCAATGACCTTATAGGAACACAGCGAAATTCAGTTAAAGTATTTGAAGATGATTTAACGGATGTTTATAACTCTAGAACATTTTGCCTTTATGAAGATGTGAAGAAACTGAAAGAAATGGGATTAGCTAAAGGTGGAAGTTTAGATAATGCAATTGTTGTAAAAGATGGTGAGATCTTGAATGAAAAGGGGCTAAGAAATGAAAAAGAGTTTGTAAACCATAAAATTTTAGACTGCATGGGAGATATATATTTAGCAGGATATAAGGTGATAGGAAAGATAGTTTGCTCTCAAGGTGGGCATAAGCTAACAAATCAATTACTTAGAAAAGTATTTAAAAACAAAGAAAATTTTTCATTAATTGAAATTAAAGAGAAAAACCTGCCTTATACGCTCATTAATAAGAGCCATTTAAGATCTATTGCATAATTTTCTATTGCAATATAAATAAAATATTAGCTTAGATTTTATGCATATTTTTTACAAATTATTGGTAATAGTTATTTTAATAAATTTACAATCTTGTGCCAAAAAAGAGGAAAAGGAATTACCCAAGATTACACAGCTGAATCAAGAACTTGAATTAGTCACTACTTATAAAGATGCTCTTGATAATTTAAAAAATGGAGACCCATACTATGCAGCAGAAAAATTTTTACAATCTGAACTAGCCTACCCCCAATCAATATGGGCACCTAAATCAGCATTGATGGCTGCATACTCTTATTATCTTCAAGAAAATTACTCAGAATCTAAATTTCAGTTAGAAAGATTTATTAAAACCTATCCAAGTGATAAAAATTTAGTTTATGCTCATTATTTGATAGCAATATGTCACTATGAAATAATTGTTGATGAAAAAAAAGATTTAGCCCCATTACTGGAGTCAAAAAAAAAATTTAATTATTTAATAAAAAATTATCCAAATACAGAATTTGCGAGAGATTCATCATATAAGATAGATTTAATAAATGAAATTTTAGCATCAAAAGAGATGTATATAGGAAGGTTTTATCTTCAAAAAAAAAAATGGATTCCAGCAGTAAATAGATTTAAAAATATTTTAGATCACTACAAAACTTCTATTTATACGGAGGAGGCAGTCCATAGACTGGTAGAAATCTATTATCGGCTAGGTTTAATTGAGGAGTCAAAAAAATATGCGACTATATTAGGTTACAATTATGCATCCAGTGAGTGGTATAAAAAATCTTACGCACTATTTAACCAAAAATATAAGGAGCCCACTATTAAAAAAGATAGGAAAAAATTGAGGAAAAAATTCAAATCACTTTTTGAATAAAATGAAAAATGACTCAATAAAAAAAGATTATTTAAAAAAAATTCAATTATTTCAGAAATATAACAAACATTATTATGATAAAGACAAGCCCACCGCTTCAGATCAAAAATTTGACATATTAAAAAAAGATATAATTAACTTAGAGAGCAAGCATAAATTTTTAAAAAGTGAGTTTTCGCCGACAAAATCTACAGGATTTAAACCATCAAAAAATTTTCAAAAAGTAAAACATAAAGTTC
>TARA_B110000261_G_scaffold48819_3_pt1 | contig 12545 bp, 7 predicted proteins | sample TARA_B110000261 | Tara Oceans TARA_B110000261 (sample SAMEA4397705) | marine metagenome | biome: Polar Biome; feature: [DCM] deep chlorophyll maximum layer (ENVO:01000326); material: water (ENVO:00002006), including particulate matter (ENVO:01000060) such as... | depth 20 m | reverse complement strand
GGAAGGAATAGAGATTGATGATGCGAAGCCTTGGGTAATAGAACTGGTAGTGGATCGACGCGACGGTGATGATGCGGATGGCGTCGCCCTTAAACGCGATTGCGACTCGGGCTGGGCCTTGTGTCCCTTCGACGTCCAAAGGGCGCATCGGTGCTTCCCTAGGCCGCGGCTCTGGGCCGTTGCCGTGTGGGCAAGGTACGACCACGCGACGCCGGCCAGAGTGCCGATCGACATCCGGAGTAGGCGTTTCCTCGTCCGCACCACGCGGCGACGTCGCGTCGCGCGTAGGCGCGTCGAGCCGGTGCAAACGCGGGGAGGTGTCATCTTGGAAAATTAGCAGCACACCGCCGGGGGTCCCGGCTACGGCCCGGCCTGAGGTGGGCCCAAAAGGTTTGAGTTCGCGAGGGAAGTGGGGTTCGTCGGTCCGGTGTGCGAATGACGACAACGGAGGCACGCGGCGCGTCTGGACGAGCTCGGTGAGCGACCCGACGCGAGTGATCTTAGAGTCGGAATCGTCCTCGGACGAGGAGAGCGACGGCGACGCGACACCGCCTGTAGCCTCCACGAGACGCGTGACACGACCGGCGGGGGTGCCTGCAAATTCAGCAGACGCACCGCGCGGTGACACATCTGCACAGGTTGCGCACACCAAAGCAAAGCCGCGGTACCGGAAAAGGCGACCGTCGCGCGAACGCCGGTGGGACCGGCCGATGGACGAAACCGCGGTGCAGTCGCAGCCGCAGACCGCGAATCAATCATCGCGGGAGAACCTTCACAAAACGCGGGACACGAGTGCGGAGGCTGATCACTTTAAAATCACCACGGGCACCACCGCGAGTGCGGCGTTGGACACGGAGTACACAACACCCGCGGATGCAACCGCGAACCAAGGGGGGTGGTCATCGAGACGGTCAGGAAACAATTTCGATTCAACCGCGAGCGACGCAAACGAAGAGGATCGCGATTCGGCGCGCGGCGGGTTCGGGTTCGGCGGCGGCGGCGATTTCGGTGACGGGAACTTCGGCCACTTCGGTGGGAACTTCGGCAACTTCGGCAACTCATCAGGAGGTCGGGTATACCGCGGCAAAGCGTTGACGCAGCGAATCAAGCACCTGGGGGACAAACGAAAGCTAACCGAGGTTTTGCGGTTAGTATCGCGCTCCCCGATTCCGGTAACCACCAACGGGCGCCGCATAACAATCGGCGCCGTGATCGGAGCGTGCTGCAAGTGCGGTGATTTGGACCGGGGCATGCGTCTGCTGCGCCAGCTCGACGGCCCGGAAGGGTGCGGCGCAGGCGCACCAGCGTACTGCGCGCTGATCCAGGCGCACGGGCGGGCGGGCCGGTTGCGGGAAGCCCTGGAGCTTTTGGAGGCGTGGGAAAAAGGCCGAGGGCCGATGGACGGTAAGATCGGCGTCGGCCGGAACGGCACGATATACGTCGCCGGGAGCCTGAAGTGGGGTAAAAAAGACGTGCCGTTGAGGTCCACGAAGTGGCGGGACGAAATGGGCGTCACGTGGCACGCCCCTAGGGTAGCACAGTCGCGAATGCTCCTCACAGTACTGGACGCGTGCGCGTCCTGCGGCGACACGCGGCGCGCCAGGAAGTTCAAAGACACGTTGTTGTCCTGGGACGGCCGCGTGGTGGACGGCCGTGTTGCGTTTGACGGAGTTTCTGATGCGGAAGCGGCTTGGAACGCGGTGGCGAAGGCGCACGCTAACTCCGACGACCCCCTCACCGCGCTCACGGTGCTTCGCGAGATGGAAACCGACCCCAGCAACCCGGTTGTACCGAAACAAGTGTCCTACAACATCGCGTTGAAAGCTTGCCAACGAGGCGGCCGACCGGACTGGGCCAGAGCGCTCATCACGCGCATGCGAGAAATCGCCGCGCGCACCTGCGACAGGAACATGTACCCCGATGCGGTGTCGTACACCACGGCGGCGCGCGCGGAGGCGGCGGCGGCGAGGGGTTTCTCCGGCGCCGAGCACGCGGGCGGCGTGGAATCGGTGGACGCGATGTACGCGGAGGTGCGCGGTCCACTAGGCCCGCCCCCCGACCCGCAGTGCTACGGCGCCATCATTGACGCGTTCGTGGCGTACGGCGATGTCGCGCGCGCGCTAGCCGCGGTTTCCGCCGCGGAGATGGAACCAAAGATGGAGTTGCCTTCGCGGGCGTACCTCGGCGTGATGCGCGCGTACGCGACCGCCGGCGACGTGTCGGGCGTGTCCACGCTCGCCACAAGGCTGGAAACGCAGTTGCAAAGAAGGGCGCAGAGAAGGGAGAGACGTGGTGCGAACAGAAACACAGTGTCTGATGACGTGTCTGGTGATGCTTCATCACTCAAAGAAGACGTGTCTGATGCTTCATCGCTCAAAGACACCCTCGGCAGCGTTTCGTTTTTTGAACCGGGCGTGGAAGCGGAGGTTGTGATGTGCCAAGCCGAGGCGTTCGCGGCGGCCGGGGACGCGGGTGGCGCGCGAGCCGCGCTTGAGCGTTTGAAACGTTTGGACTACGGCGCGTCGTCCAAGGTGTTGCGGGACCGGTCCACTGAGTTGCTTGTGAGTTTGTTTGTTAAGGACATCGTGGGGCGGTCGGGCACGACGAGGGATACGATTTCGCGCGACGCGAATTCGCAACCCGCAACCTCCGCTGCAACCTCTGCTGCGACCCTCGATTACGTTTTGGCGGTCGGCGATGCCTTCGTGGACGACACTAGTACCGGTGACACCACCAACACAACCACAACCTCGCAACAAGCAACAAGCAACTCGACCAACACCAACAAAAGCATCCAAGGCATCACCCAGGCTCTGGATTTGATCGACAGCGCGTGGGGTTTCGCGAGCCTGGACGAGGACGACGAGTTCCTTCCCAGTCTGGACGAGGATGACATTCCGGTGCCGAATTTGGGGAAAGGCGGCGGCGGGTTCGGCGGTTTTCTGAACGGCGCGGTGAAAAGGGGGGGGTGGGTGGACGTTTCGCAAGGCCCGTACCCGGGCGGTTTGGACTTTACGAATAAATCGGACTGGACCTCGCCCACCTTGCGATCCCCTGAAGCCGCGGACGCGCTTGAGCTGTGGACGGGCGCGGCGGTTCGGCTCCTGGCGGGCGACGCCGAGCCTCTTGTTTTCCGGAACCGAATCGACCCGGCCAAGATGTTTATGGACGAAACCGCAATTGGCGCCACGATTGACGAAGACGACGACTGCGTGATTGACTTCGAGTCTGGTGAGACGTGTGGTGGTGGTGGTGACAGTGAAGACACGGAAACCGCACCGAAGTCGTCGCCCCTGCCGAACAGGTTCGTGGTTCGTGATGACCAGGACGCGGGCCGCGCGGCGGCGGCGGTTGGGAGGGGCGTCGTCGCGGTGGTGGTTGATGCGTTTCTGCATCCGGTAGGCACGCTTCTAGGTTCGGGCGACGTTTCCGAAATCGCCAAAGGCGTTTCCGTCAAAGACGTGATGGGCCCCCGGCCCACCACGATTGAAGGCGACACCGCGACCGTCGGTGACGTCGCGATCGTGTGCGCCGCGTGTACCTTGAACGAACCAGTAGCCGTGGTGGACGGGGAAGGGCGGCTGCGCCGGGTGCTGCGACGCGAAGATTTGCTGGCGCCGGCGCGCGAACGGAGGAACGACCCGAGGTAACGTCCGTAACATTACTAATACGCAAAGTATTTTCAATTCAACATTGTTCCACTAGTATCAGGTACCAAACTCAAACTGTTTAAAGGCGGTATGATCTAGCCGCACCCGTTAGCTCGATGTTCGTAGTCTAAGAAAAAGAAAAGAAAAAAAGAAATTCAACTAGTATCCAACGACGAGTGCTAGGTACACTGCCCTTGCTCCTAGGTATACCTTGTGCCGGTGGGTATACTGCAACTATAACTACTCTATTCCCCGCTCATCCTCCGCGCTATGCGTTCACCCGCTTTCATCATCTTAACCGCCGCCATCGCCGCGCCGAAGCCGTTGTCGATGTTCACCACTGTTACGCCGACGGCGCATGAATTAAGCGTCGCCATTAATGGGGCCAGCCCCCCCATCGCGGCGCCGTACCCGATGCTCGTCGGCACCGCGATAACAGGCGCGTCTATCAAACCAGCCACCACGCTGGGTAGCGCGCCGTCCATCCCGGCCACCACGAGCACGACGTCCGCGTTTCGAATTTCGTTTAGTTTCCCCAGTAACCGCTGCAGCCCCGCGACGCCGACGTCCGCGATCACCACGACGTCATCCACCCCCATCGCGCGCGCAGTGGTGGCGGCTTCCTGCGCCACGGCTAAATCCGCCGTGCCGGCGGTCAGCACGGCTAGGCGGCCGTAAACGGTTATCCTTTTAGGCGCGTCCTCGGTGCCGTCCAGTTGCACGATTTTAGAAACAGGGTCGTATCGTAAGGAAACCGTCTCATCTCCTGTCGCTGCCAATGCCAACATGGCGTCGAACACGGAACCCTCCACCCGCGTCGCCATCACCGCGTTTTGCCGGGTTCGCAGGGCGACCATTATCTGCAGAATCTGCCCCGGCGTCTTACCAGGCCCCCACACCACTTCAGGTAACCCCGTCCGGAGGGTGCGCCCCAAGTCAAGCTTGGCGAAGTCGCCAACCTCCAACGTGCTCGCGCCCGGTACGGAAAAAGACGACTCGGGGTCGTCGCTACCGAGCACAGCGCGCGGTTTTTGCGAAACGCGGCGGGCGCTTCCGCCCGCGCATCGAAATCGTTTGGTACGCACCTGCGCGAAATGCGGGGACACCACAGGGGGTGCGCCGAGGGCGCTCGACGCGGCGGCCATTCGGGCTGGAAAAAGTGACGATGCCTTCGACGACGGCGAAATATATCTTCTTTTTCTCATCGGGCCGCCGCTTTGTCAGAGTGACCGCGCGCGCGGCGTGTGCGAGGCTCCTTCTCGCGATGTCGGGCGTGTACCAGCTCGAGCCCCCCACCGAGGGCAAGGTTCTGCTCACCACCACGCATGGCGAGATCGAAATCGAGCTGTGGTCCAAGGAGTGCCCGAAAGCGTGTCGCAATTTCGTGCAGCTTTGTTTGGACGGCTACTACGACGGCTGCGTGTGGCACCGGGTCATCAAGGACTTCATGATTCAAACGGGGGACCCGACAGGGACGGGGAAGGGCGGCGAGAGCTCGTTTGACGACGGCGTCCCGTTCAAAGACGAGCTCCATTCGCGGATAAAGTTCAACCACCGAGGCCAGGTCGCGATGGCGAACACGGGGACGAGGGACACGAACGGTGAGTCATTTCCCATTTTACCACGTTCCGCCTCCCTGAACGCCCATACTCGTCCTGCGAAGGGACTATTACGACCAGAAGGGACTATTCCCAATCCCTCATACGATGGAGTACAGTATACCCTTCCCAATCCCTCATACCAATCCATCATACACATGGCCCGAGAGACTGACACTTTCTTTTGTCTCGTATCAGGGTCGCAATTTTTCGTCACCCTGGAGCGGTGCGACTGGATCGACCGGAAACACACGATTTTCGGCAAGGTCTCGGGGCACACGATTTACAACGCGATTCAGATCGGTGAGATCGAGGTGGATGGTGACCGGCCGGTGGACGAGCCGTTTCCCAAGATCTTACAAACGGAAGTGCTGTGGAACCCGTTCGACGACGTCGCGGCGCGGGTGAAGACAGAGAAGAAAGAAGAAACACTTTCTCTAAAAAAGAAACCGAAGGAAACCAAAAAGCTCAACTTGCTTTCTTTCGGGGACGAAGCCGAGGAGGAAGATACTACCGTCACAACGTTCGGGAAAGCCAAGGTCCGCTCGGTGTTTGAGGATACAAATTCTGAAAAAGGGGGAAACTCGCGGATGGTCGCGCCCGGATCGGCGGAGGAGATTGAACTTTTGAAAAAGGATGAGGAGGACCGGCTGCGGTTGCGGCGGGAACGCATGGAAAAACAAAAAGAAGAGTTAGCGAAAGATGCGGCGAAGGCGAGTGCTGTTGGCACGGTGGACGACGACCCTGCTGGCGGCTTTGATACCAAAATGCGAACCGACGTGAACCACGAGCGCGCCAAAGCCGCCACCGAGTTGGCGGCGATTGAAGCGAAGGATGAGGCGAAGCGGTTGAGGAAAGACGCCAAGGCTGAAAAGACACTGAAAAAAGCGACCGAGAAAAACGCGAAGGAAACCCAAAAGCTCAAAAAGCTGGGTATAGGCAAGGTCATGGTCGGTAGAAACGAAGCCGAGCTCATGACGGGCAAGGAACGAGCTCGGGTGGAGACGAAGCGCAAGCGCGCGAACGTGGCACACAGGGAGGCGGGGTTGTTGGCGAAACTCGCGAAGTTTCAATCCAAGGTCGTGGGGAGCTTGAAAAACGGCGGAGGAAATGCGCAGACTGGCGCGCATACGGTCGACGCTGAGAAACGCACGAGTGATGGCGCCAACGGCGATACCACCAAAACTCGCGACGGCGCCACTGGTGTTGCCCGATTCGTCCCGCAAGGGCTTTACTACGCGGAGGACTCCGAGGACGACGACGACGACGCGGAGGATTGGAAGTCGCACGCCCTGACGTTTAGCGACGACAAACGAAAAGACCCAGCCGCGCATCACGCCTCCGTTGATGATTACGAAGTGCACGACCCGCTGCTTGAAAAAGGAAAGGGGAAGTTCGCGAAGCGGGGGTGGGGGGAGAAACGGTAGGCGGTTGCTGGAGAGTCAGTAGTCGCGAAACATTTTTTTTCATTCTGTGAAATCAGAGAGACGAAGTCTTGTCGCCAGTCAGCAGTCGAGTCACAGCCGACGAGAATTTTGAACTCGTTGTTGGCACCCTCCAGATCTCGCCGCGCCCCGTCTTCCCCCGCGATGCCCGACTCCGTTCGCCCCGGATGGGGCGTGCTCGTGGCTACGGGCGACAAGTCCAAAGCCGCGGCGCACTTCGACCGGAGTTTGGACCGCAAAACCGCGGTCTCGGGTGCCACCCTGACCGGACCGGACATCGCAATGACCACCACCAAGACCGTCGTGGGCCGCATGCTGATGAACGCGGAAGGCACCGCCCGCGCCGCGGCGCAAGTCGCGGATATCCTCATCGACGTCCCGTCAGGTACGTCGTCATACCGGTTTTGCGTTTTGATACGCGATACTCTAGACAACCACCACACTCCACGCCTCACAACCACCGGTGAAGCACCCTCGGCGTGTCGGCTGACCTCATCTTGGCACCCCTTTTTCTTATTTCCACCCAAACCAAATCACTGCTGCAGTGAGCGCGAAGCACGCCGTGATTTCGTGCGAAGCGAGCGACGCGGAGACCCCTGATGCGTATGTCATCACCATCACGGACTTCTCCAGGCACGGCGTGTTCGTCAACGGCGAGCGAATCACGCCCGGTGAACCAACTTCGCTGAAACACGACGACGACGTGGTTTTCCCATTCTCCTTGGAGTACAAATTCGTGGTATTTCCAAACGGTGCGCCGCGGCCGGTACCCCCGCCGACCGCCGGGAACGCGGTAAAGAAAACCCCGGGAAGCAAGAAGAAGAGTGTTGCTTGCAAGTTTGGCGGCGCAAAGCGAGGCGCCTCGGCGCACGAACAAGACGACGACACCGAAGTGACCGCGAAGCGCGCCAAGGCTTGCGACGACGCGCGCGAAATCGGGGGCGTCGCGCTTTCCTTCGACGACGACGCGGAAATCGGTTCTGTGGACAAAGGCAAAGGAAAGGGCAACATGGACAGCGTCGATACGCACGCCGCGCGTGCTGACACCAACGACGCGATTGAAGCTGCGAAGAGGCTTGAAACCGTGAACACGAGTTTGCGCGCAACCTTGGTTGGCGTGGAGAAGGAGCGCGAGCACTTCAAGGGGTTGCTTTCGGTGCACAAAGCGTTGCTTGAAAACGAGAAAACGGCGCGCGACGCAATCGTGGCGCGCGCCGCGGAGACCGCGCGCGAAGCCCTTGCCGTCGCCGAAACACGCGCCACCGTGGCTGAAGCCGCGAAAGAAAAGGCGTCGCACGAACTCAAGGCTGCGATTTGCAGTCGGAACAAATCCATCGCCGCGATTAAGCGCGCCAACGCGGCGCGCGAAGGCGCGGAGGAAAGAGAACGCCTCGCCTCCGTGGCGCACCTCGAACACACAACCGCGCTGGAACACGAAAACGCGACGCACAGGGCGAACCTCGATGAAGCGCGCGCGCTCGCGTCTGACGCGCAACAAGAAACGCGCTTAGTGCGTGAAGACCTAGCGCGGGCCCACCAAATCCTCGAGGCGTTTGCGGCGGAGAAATCCGCGCTCGCCAATTCTTTGGACCAAGCCGTGCGGCGCGCGGATGTGGCGGATACGTGCGCGGCGCCGCTGCGGGCAGAAGCCGCGGAGGCGCTGGCGCGGTGCAAAAAGGGCGAAGACGCGGCGATGGCAATGGCAGACAGGCTCGCGGTGGCGCGAGTGGCGCACGCGCAGGCGATGGCGGCGCTCATCGAAGTGGGCGCGCGTCTCGGAGGCGGCGTATCGCCGGACGTCGCGGAGAAGGAGAACGGGTTGACCGCGGAGGACCCGACCGGTGGTTGGATCGACGCCACGCTTCCCAGCGAGCTCCCCGCGATCGCGGAAACCGAGAGGCCGTTTGACACGGAGCCGACCACCACGGAAGGCGGGGAAACCGAACACCAAAACGCCTTTCCGGAAGGAGAAACCGAACGCCAACACGTCGGCATGGACATCATGTACGCCACGGAGCCTCAAACCGAGGTTCCGGTTTCTCACGACGGCGACGGCGACCGGCGGTCGGAGGACCCGGTTCCCGAAACGGAACTCGCGTTTCCGGGACCGGGAAACGACGCGGAGACGGAGACGCCCCGAGACGGCGCGGTTGACGACATGCTGCCGCCTCCCGCCCGTTTGACCGCCAGTCCTTTTGCCGGAAAGTTTAGGACATTGCGGGACTCAGACACACGAGACCCCGAATCGGACATCGAAGACCAGGAAGTGCCCGCCGCCGCCGCCGCCGCCGCCGCGCCGTCCGCCGCGACGCCCGAGAAACCGGGTGTACACACGCAGGAAGCCGCGTCGGTTCTGGGCGGCGATTTGAACGAGCACCGCTCTGGGAGCCACCGGCGGGGAAGCACCGTGAGCGCGGTGCTCGCCGGTGTCATTGACGAGTGCGTCGATGATGGCGCGGCACCGGCGGAGGACGAGTTCGTGGTGATTGACGACGACACGGATGAAGAGGCTGCAGAAGAGGAAGAAGCGTCTGCAGAAGAGGAAGAAGCGTCCGCGGAAGAGGAAGAAGAGGCTGCAGAAGAGGAAGAAGCGTCCGAGGAAGAGGAATCCGCGTCGGATGACGACGACTTCCAGGTTGAAGAGAACCGCCCGGCCAAGGTTTCGCCGTCAGGCAAGGAAAACGCGCGAACCGCGCCCAAGAAGTTTGGCGTCGACGATCTCACCGGGTCAGGAATAGGAGACCCGGTGCCGATGAGCTTCCTTTCGAGCTGAGAGGTGAGAACACGCGATGGAACATGCTTGAAGTTGTAATGAGAGACACGAAGAATTCCTCTTGAAGTTTGTTAATCGCTTTTATTTCCATTAAGTTTTTTAAAGACAGGGTGCGTATATTCGCGGGCCGGCCGTTGGGGCGCGGGGTATATATTATGGGAGTCCATACTCGAAAGTTCTGAGCCTTCTTTTGTGTGAATCCTTCGACGCTTAGCGTCGCGTGAAGATTTAGAGACGTCGTTTACTTTCTCTTCTTCGCGGCGGCCCTGGTGGGCGCGCGCTTGGCCTTCTTGGGCATGATTTTGTCCCCGAACCCGGCGCACACGAGCGCGCACAGGGCGACGGTTTGGCCGACGTACCCGTTGGTGAGCTCCGCGGGGACCGTGATGGCGGCTTCGCTGTGCATGACGTAAAGGCAGGCGGCGATTGCGCCGACGCGCACGAGGCAGAACCGCCTCATTTCCTTCGCGGGCGCCGCGGCGAGCACGGCAAGCATGTTGAGCATGATGGGGAACCACATGGTCATGTTCCACGCCATCATCGCGACGCCGGCGGGTTCCAGGCCAGACTTGGGCACCACGTACTGCTTGGCGACGAAGTCGGTGAAGAAGAACATGGCGTTGTACGCGGCGTAGAACGCGGCGACGAAGAGGAGGAGGCCGTGGGTCAGGCCGTCGCACCCCATGACCGGGTTCTTGACCTTCCCGACGCCATCCGAGAGGCACCAAAGAGACGCGAAAGTGATCACGAGGGTGATGGTAAGGCCTTGGACGTACTCGTTCGCCACGAGCGACCCGCCAGCCGCTTTCGAGCCCTGCGCGGCGAACACGCCGAGGCGCATGAAGCACCCACACACGTTCGCGACTAGCGTCCAGGCCGCGGTGTTCTTGCTGCCATTTGTCGCGACGAACAACAAGTCCACGCCGAGAATCACGGCACCTAGACCGGTCCACGTCGCGGCGCTTTGCGTCAAAGCACTCGTGGTGGGTTTCCCATAGAACTTACCAGCCGCGTCGGGGAGGCCCACGACAGGCCCGAGGAACATCGCGCCGTACGCGACGTAGGAAACGGCGAAGCCGGCGAGCGCCTTTTGGTTCTTGGTCATCTTTTCGAACATCTTTTAGGAATCTGTGAGGAGGCAGTGGGAAGAGGGGGACCGGAGGGGGAGGTGAGTGGGGACGTTGCCAAGGTGCGGCGACCCGGAAAGCGCCCACGCCGGGTGGTGTCGCACACCGCAACGCGCGGGGGGCGAACTGGCCGGGACGAGGTAGGGCGGGGACAATCGTGGTTGAAACGGCGGCATTTTGGCAAATGCGCCAATTTAGATTTCGAAATTTCCACCCAGACTCGGCCACCGCGCGTCCCTGGTTTTTGCGCCGCGTCTATGGCGACCCGACAACACGCGGGGCTCGGGACAGTGTAAGAAATGCGCACCTCGGGGTCGAGCGGGACGTGATAGCGTCGCGCGTCGGTGAGTGAATGAGACGGCGGCCGAGTCAGCAAATTTATCGGTACAGACAATCCAACCGACTGTTGAACGGGTGGAAGATCTTCTCAGGTCGAGGCCGAAAAAAACCAAGGCTGCGAGCGCCGCACGCCATCGTCCGGCAAGAGAGCTGTCGGTAGAAAACGAGCGCACCGCGTGAAGCAGAAGCTCCATCTTTTATTAGACGCGGCCCGATCGTTGTCTCCACACCCGTGCACACCGACACGACACGTAGCTGGTTACCGGAACTCGCGTCACAGAAACCCGGTGGCCGACTCTTTAGGTTCGCTCACATACCCACCGGTTCGCGGTTCAGGCTCATTAGTACCCGGTGCGAGTCGCCGTAGACGTCGATCCCCTTTCTTTGAAACGCGCCTCGCCAAAGAGCCAAGCCAGCCGCTCTTTTCGCGCGATGTGCGGCATCTTCGCGTACTGCAACTACGGCACCCCCACGAAACAAAGCGTGGTGGTTGATAAGTTGCTAAACGGGTTGCGCCGTCTTGAGTACCGGGGGTATGACAGCGCGGGTATCGCGATTGACAACGGCCCGAACGTGGATCAACTGGTGCCGATCGTGATCCGCGAAATCGGGAAAATCGACAACCTGCAGATACAGGTGAACAAGGAAAACCTGTACGTGTCAGGGCTTTCCCAAATCCCGCCGACTGTTCGATGCCACGTATGGAGTACAGTCACACAGTACATCCCGACACTGTTTACTGCGCTGCATGGAGTGCAGTCAGACAGTACTACCCACTACTAGACCTTCCCAAACCCACTCTCTGACTGTTTTGCCGATTCTCGCGACTGACCTTTTTCTTGTCCAATCGCAGGTACCCCGATTTGTGTTTCGTGAACCACTGCGGTATCGGCCACACGCGGTGGGCGACGCACGGCCCGCCCGCGCCGCGGAACAGTCACCCGCACACTTCGGACAAGACGAACGAGTTCCTTGTGGTGCACAACGGCATTATCACCAACCACCAGCCTTTGAAGGAGATGTTACAGCGCAAGGGGTTCACGTTTGAGTCAGACACGGACACGGAGGTGATTCCCAAACTCACGAAGTACTTGTTCGACAAATTCCAGAACAAAGTCACGTTCAGGCAGCTCGTGATGGAGGTCGTGCGGCAACTGCAAGGCGCGTTCGCGCTGATTTTCAAGTCTACGCACTACCCCGGGGAGCTCGTAGCGGCGAAGCGAGGCTCGCCGTTGTTGATGGGGATCGTGGAACCCGAAAAGCAAGCGCAAACGCACGCGGTGTTGACGTCCGAGGGGTTTACGACCAGCAAAGTGTTAAGCGAAAACCCACCGTCCAAGCGCCAGAAAGTCAAGCCACACGTGGAGTACTACTTCGCGAGTGACGCCAGCGCGATGGTGGAGCACACCAAGCGGGTGCTGCACCTGGAGGATGACGTAAGTATTATATTTCCCAATCCCAACGCTGTTTGATGCCCCTGGTCGAGTGTATTACTAGTATCATTTACCAGTACTGGCAACTGCTACATACGGTACAAGTGCACTGTTCGGCCCGAATCCGGCCGCCTGTTTGCCGATTGTCTAGAGTAATTACTCATACAAGTCACGGTCCCA
>TARA_B110000261_G_scaffold47481_1_pt1 | contig 12695 bp, 12 predicted proteins | sample TARA_B110000261 | Tara Oceans TARA_B110000261 (sample SAMEA4397705) | marine metagenome | biome: Polar Biome; feature: [DCM] deep chlorophyll maximum layer (ENVO:01000326); material: water (ENVO:00002006), including particulate matter (ENVO:01000060) such as... | depth 20 m | reverse complement strand
GTAAAAATACAAGGATTAATTTATATGAAGAAACCAATTATCCGTCCTATTTTAAAAATAGATAATCCGCATATAGCCAGGGTTATACGAAAGGTTTTAATTGATTTTGGGGTTCCAAAAGTAGGTACTGCTTATGCTGATAAAGTATTAGATACGCTCTATGAAGCATACCAAAAACCTCGTGCTATCTATTTTGTAATAGAATTAGATGGACAAATAATTGGTGGTGGAGGAATAGCAAAACTTGACAATTGCGATGAAAATATATGTGAACTGCAAAAAATGTATTTTTTAGAAGAAGCTAGGGGTTTAGGTTTAGGCATTAAAATGATGACTCTTTGTATTGAAAAAGCGAAGGATTTTATGTTTAAAGACTGTTATTTAGAAACAATGATATATATGAAAGCAGCTCAAAAACTATATTTAAAAAATGACTTTGAATATATAGATGGCCCTATGGGGAATACAGGGCATTATTCATGTCCAGTGCATATGCTAAAAGAATTATAAGTTTTGAATTTAAAAGAATTAAAAACATACTTTATTAGCTCAATAGCGCATTTATATGCTTCAGAAGAAGTGCTATCCTTTTTTTATTTACTTGCAGAAAAACAATTGGGTTTGTCGAAAATTGCAATTGCACTTCAACCAGAAAAAGAAATTTCAGAAGCAGCTAAATTAGCATTTAACAAGGCTATTTATCGTTTGGGCAATTTTGAACCAATTCAATACATCACAGGAGACACAGAGTTTTTTGGACTGACTCTTATGGTTGACAAGAGTGTCTTGATTCCAAGGCCAGAAACGGAAGAATTAGTTGATTGGATTGTTGATGAAAATCAAAATAAAGAAGCTACCATACTTGATATAGGAACTGGAAGTGGTTGTATAGCCATTTCATTGGCAAAGTATTTGCCAAAAGCAAAAGTTTATAGCTTGGATATTTCTGCCGAAGCTTTGTTAGTTGCTAAACAAAATGCAGCGTTAAATAAAGTTGATGTTACTTTTGTTAATGCAGATGTTTTAAACGAAAATGCTTGGGAACTGACATTTAAAGATGTGAAATTTAACACCATCGTTTCTAATCCACCTTATGTAAGAATAGTAGAAAAAAAACTTATGAAGCCTAATGTAATTAACCATGAGCCTGCTATAGCATTGTTCGTAAAAGATGAAGATTCATTGCTGTTTTACAGAAAAATTGCTCAATTAAGTAAACTATATTTAAGACCAGAGGGAACGCTTTATTTTGAAATAAATGAATATCTTAGTAGGGAGATGAAAGAAATGTTGATTTTTGAAGGTTTTAAAGATATCGAAATAAGAAAAGATATTTTTAAAAAAGATAGAATGATAAAATGTATAAACAATGAGAAAACTAACTAGTATTTGTGTGTTTTGTGGGAGTAGTGAAGGAAATGATATTAAAATTATTGAAGCTGCAACACAATTAGGAAAGTTCTTAGCTACTAATAATATAGAATTGGTATATGGAGCTTCGAAAATTGGTATAATGGGTTTAGTAGCAAAATCTACTTTAGCTCATGAAGGAAAAGTGATTGGTATCATTCCAGAGTTTTTAAAATTAAAAGAAGTGGTTCATATGGGACTTACTGAATTGATTACTACTCAAAACATGCATGAGCGGAAATTATTGATGCAAAATAGGAGTGATGCTTTTATTACAATGCCTGGTGGAATAGGAACTATGGAAGAACTTTTCGAACTATTAACTTGGTTGCAATTAGGACTTCATTCCAAGCCAATTGGATTGTTAAATGTGAATCATTATTACGATGATTTAATAGTAATGCTTGAAAAAATGGTTGAAAAAGGTTTTTTATCTATGGATAATTTAGGACTATTAATAGTTGATGATCAAATAGATCATTTACTTGAAAAAATGAAAAACTTTAAAAATCCTCAAAAACCAAAATGGCTAACTAATGAAAGGTCCTAATATTCCTGCTTATTAACTTTGGTTCTTTAACATAATTTTTAAATCTTTACACCAAGGCGAATAACCTGTAAATAGTTAACCAATAAAACCTTTATATGGCAGATGAAAAAGAGAATAAACGAAAAAGAAATATCAAGATAGCTGCTGTAGTAATTTCTGTATTGTTAAACAGTTTAGGAGAACTAAAAAAATGGAAAGATAGAAAGGCAAAGCGACTAGAATCATAGTCAATACGCCTACTAAAGATTAAATACGGACTAATTTGTTTCCAAATTAAATATAAATACTTGGCATGCAATAAGTTAAAGCAATAAGTTTAATTAATGAATATAAAAGAACAAATTAATAATCTTAGAGAAGAGTTAATACAGCATAATTATAATTATTATGTACTGGATAATGCTACAATATCAGATTATGATTTTGATATAAAACTTAAACAACTTAAGAGATTAGAAGATACCCACCCTGAGTTTTATGATGCAAATTCACCCACACTAAGAGTAGGAGGAGCGATTACTAAAAATTTCAATAGCCTAACGCATGATTATAGGATGTATTCTTTGTCTAATTCATATTCTAAAGAAGATTTAGAAGATTGGGAAACCCGTATTAAAAAATTAGTTGATGGAGAAATAGCATATACTTGTGAACTCAAATACGACGGGGCATCCATTAGTTTAACCTATGAAAATGGAAAGTTATTAAGAGCAGTTACAAGGGGAGATGGTTATCATGGAGATGATGTTACCACTAATATAAAAACCATTAATTCAATTCCGTTAGTTTTAAAAGGAACTTATCCAAATCGTTTTGATATTAGAGGTGAAATTGTTTTGCCTTTTAAAGGGTTTAATAAAATGAATAAAGAGCGCATTTCAGAAGGAGAAAAACCCTATAGAAACCCAAGAAATACAGCTTCAGGAAGTCTAAAATTACAAGACAGTAGCGAAGTAGCTAAACGACCTTTAGATTGTTTGTTGTATCATATTATTGGAGAAAGATTGCCTATTAACACTCAGTTTGAAAGCTTAGAAAAAGCCAGAGAATGGGGATTTAAAGTACCATCCATTGCAAAAGTAGCAAATAGTATTTCTGAGGTCATAGAATTTGTTGATTATTGGGATGAACATCGCAATGAACTACCTTATGAAACCGATGGCGTTGTAATCAAGGTAAATAACTTATTTCAACAAGAAGAATTAGGTTACACAGCAAAAGCTCCACGTTGGGCAATTGCTTATAAATTTAAAGCAGAAAAAGCTTCAACTGTTTTAAAAGAAATTATTTACCAAGTAGGGCGTACTGGTGCAATAACACCGGTTGCTAATTTAAAACCAGTAGCGTTAGCTGGAACTATTGTTAAAAGGGCCTCCTTGCACAATGCAGATCAAATCGAAAAATTTGACATTAGAGTTGATGATATCGTTTTTGTAGAAAAAGGAGGAGAGATTATTCCTAAAATTGTTGGAGTAGATCTAGAAAAACGAACTAAAAATTCTTCACCTACAGCATACATTACTCATTGTCCTGAATGCAATACAAAGCTACAACGACAAGAAGGAGACGCCAAGCATTTCTGTCCAAATACCGATAGATGTCCGCCACAAATCATAGGTAGAATTCAGCATTATATCTCTAGGAAAGCAATGGATATTGATGGATTGGGTTCCGAAACTGTTTCATTATTAGTTGAAAATGGTCTAATTCAAAATTATGCAGATTTATATGAATTAACCGTATCTGATATTTTACCTTTAGATAGGATGGCAGAAAAAAGTGCTATAAATTTAATTGCGGGTGTTGAAGCTTCTAAAAACATCCCTTTTGAAAGAGTATTGTTTGCTATAGGTATTCGATATGTTGGTGAAACTGTAGCTAAAAAGTTATCTAAACATTACAAAAGTATAAATGGATTGGCAAGTGCATCAGAACAGGAATTAATTAATGTTGATGAGATAGGAGACGTTATTGCAAAAAGTGTTGTAGATTTCTTTTCGTTATTTGAAAACAATGATATCATAAATCGCCTAAAAAGCTATGGAGTTCAATTAGAAATTTCTGAAAAGGAATTAAGCAACCAGACCAATAAACTTGAGGGCAATACTTTTGTTATTTCTGGAATATTTATCAAAGTTTCGAGAAATGAATTAAAACAATTAATTGAACAAAATGGGGGAAAAGTATCAAGTTCCATTTCTAAAAAAACAAATTTTGTTATTGCTGGAGATAAAATGGGACCTAGTAAGAGAACGAAAGCTGAAGACATAGGAATCGCTATAATAACAGAAGATGATTTTTTATTAATGATTTCATAAATTGATTAATACTTCAAGCTAATGCTTTATTTTTGTATTGAATTGTACTAGTTATATGTTAAAAAGATTTCAAAAAATATTTCTAAAAAAAAGTATTGATAAAAATTTGGAAAACAGAGATGTATCTAAAATTAACGATCAATTACATTCCATAGGTTTTTTAGTTGATGAAGAAATAAATATTGCTTTTGAAAGTTTTTATGAAATTTCTAAAGAGCTTGGATTGCCTGAAAAAGATGTGAAAATATTTTTTTTTTCAGAAGTAAAAACTAAAACTCCAACATTGCATCAAAATAAAATTAATAATAAACATTTTTCATGGAAAGGCAAGATTCACAATAAAAATGCGAATGAGTTTTTAGAAACTCCTTTTGATGTTTTAGTGGGTTACTATCACACTAAAAATAATTATTTAGATCTAATGATATCTAAAAGTAACGCAAAATTTAAAGTGGGTTTTAAAGAAATTGACAATCGCCTTTTTGATTTGTTAATTGATGTAGATCCATTGAAAATAAGTGTTATAAAAAAAGAATTGCTAAAATATTTCCGAATCTTAAATAAAATAAATTAAAAGATACCTGTTTAAAGAAGATGATTATTAAACGAGCTTGTTGAAACTTTTTATTATAATAATTATAGACACATGAAAGAATTAATTGGAACTGGAGTTGCTCTAATAACTCCTTTTAAAGAAGATTTAACAATAGATGTTGAAGGCTTACAAAGCGTTGTGAATTATAGTATAGCTAACGGAATTGACTATTTAGTTATTTTAGGAACTACGGCTGAAAGTGCTACCTTATCAAAGCCAGAAAAACAATTGGTCATAGATACAATCATAGAAACAAATGCTGAAAGATTGCCATTGGTGTTAGGTCTAGGAGGTAACCATACACAAGCCGTAATAGAAGAATTAAAGACCACTAATGTTTCAGCTTTTACAGCAATACTTTCTGTTTCACCTTATTATAATAAACCAAGTCAAGAAGGAATTTATCAACATTTTGCGGCTATTTCAGAAGTTTCAGAAAAACCAATTATAGTTTATAATGTACCAGGAAGAACAGCTTCCAATATTCAACCTGAAACTGTAAAAAGACTTGCGACGGATTTTGGAAATATAGTAGCTATAAAAGAAGCAGCTGGAGATATTGTACAAGCAATGAATTTAATTGCTATGTGTCCAAAAAATTTTCTTGTGATTTCCGGTGATGATATGATCACATTGCCAATGGTTTTAGCTGGGGGTGCTGGAGTTATCTCTGTAACTGGAGAAGGTTTTCCAAAAGAATTTTCAGAAATGGTAAAACTAGGGCTTAATAAAAAAGCAGAAGAAGCATATAAAATTCATTATAAGTTAGCTCCTGCAATAGATTATATTTTTGAAGAAGGAAATCCAGCTGGAATAAAAGCAGTATTCAAAAGTCTAGGAATTTGTAGAGACACTGTCCGTTTGCCATTAGTTAGTATTAGCAAAGATTTACAAGGTAAAATAGATGCTTTTATTTCAAATTTCTTAAGGACCTAAGTTTATTTCAAGTTAAAAATTTCAAAATCACTAGGAATAACAATAAAAGGAGCTCTATTTTAGTACCCTAATAAGTTTTTGTAATCTCTTTAATTTGATTACTTTTGCACGATGTTTTTTAAAACTATGAAAAAGAGTATCTTACTATTATTATTTGTCATTGTTATAAGTTCTTGCGGTGAATATCAAAAAATGTTGAAAAATCCAGATTCTGGGTTAAAATATGCAATGGTAGAAAATTTGTATAATAAGGGTAAATATAAAAAAGCATTAAAGCTTATGGAACAAGTTGTTCCAGTTTATAGGGGAAAGCCACAAGCTGAAAAGTTAATGTTTATGTATTCAAATACTTATTACCAACTTGAAGATTACTACCTTTCTGGTTACCAATTCGAGCGTTTTACAGTTTCTTATCCTAAGAGTGATAGTATAGAATTGGCATCTTATAAATCTGCTTCTAGTTATTATCAGTTATCACCTCGATATTCATTAGATCAAACCGATACTTATATTGGATTAGAAAAGTTACAAGCATTTATTGACACATATCCTGATTCAGAATATCGTAAAGTAGCAAATATGAAAGTTAATGAGCTAATCTTAAAGTTGCAGAAAAAAGATATTGAAATCGCTTTTCAATATTTAAAAACTGGACAGGCTTTAAATAGTTATAAAAGTGCAATAGCTGCTTTTGAAAATTTTATTAGTGATCATCCAGGATCTATTTACAGAATAGATGCCTATTTTTGGCGATTTCAAGCTGCATATGAATTAGCTTTGCAAAGTGTGCCACAAAAGGTTGATGAGCGTTTAATAAAGGCCTCAGAATATTATGCTGATTTTGTAAAATATTTTAGTGAAAGTGAGTTATTAGAACAGGCAAACGAAATAATAATAGATATAGAAATAAGATTAGGAACGTCAGAAGTTCCGAGTTAATAATAAATATATGAAAGATTTAAAGAAAACTGAAGCGCCTTCAAACACTACTACTATTGACAAGAACTTAATAGATGCCCCAACAAATAATATTTATGAGGCAATTTCTATTATTTCTAAGAGAGCAGTTCAAATTAATGAAGATATTAAGAAAGAATTGTTAGAAAAATTAGATGAGTTTGCTACTTATAATGATAGCTTAGAAGAAATATTTGAAAATAAAGAGCAAATTGAAGTTTCGAAATTTTATGAAAAATTACCGAAACCGCATGCAATTGCTGTTCAAGAATGGTTAGATGATAAAATCTACTATAGAAATACTCAAGACGAAGAATTAGAAAAATAAAAAATGTCAGTTTTAAGTGGTAAAAATATTTTACTTGGTGTAACTGCCGGTATTGCTGCTTATAAATCTGCTTTTCTAGTTCGACTTCTTATAAAAAAAGGAGCCAATGTCAAAGTTGTGATGACTCCTACTTCTAAAGAGTTTGTTACCCCTTTAACACTTTCTACATTATCTAAGAATAAAGTTTATTCTTCTTTTACAAAAGAAGATAATGAAAATGCCCAATGGAATAACCATGTTGAATTAGCCCTTTGGGCAAATTTGATTTTAATTGCTCCTGCTACAGCAAACACCATGTCCAAAATGGCTAATGGTACTTGCGATAATTTGTTATTAGCAGTTTATTTATCTGCTAAATGTCCTGTATATTATGCCCCTGCAATGGATTTAGATATGTACAAACATCCTTCTACTTTAAAATATTTTAAAATATTGAATGATTTTGGTGATATTCAAATACCTGCAGCTATTGGAGAATTGGCTAGTGGATTAGAAGGACAAGGAAGAATGGCATCACCTGAAGATATTGTTTCATTAATCGAAAAATATATTTTAGATGCACTTCCTTTAAAAGATAAAGAGCTATTAATTACAGCTGGACCAACGTATGAAGCTATAGATCCTGTGCGATTCATTGGAAATCATTCCAGTGGAAAAATGGGATATGCTATTGCAGAGGTAGCTGCAAATTTGGGTGCTCAAGTAACTTTAATTTCAGGTCCAGTTAGTTTAGATATAAATAATGAAGCGATACGTGTAATCAATGTAGTTTCTGCAGATGAAATGTTTAAAGCAACTCATCGCTATTTTAAAAATTGTGATATTGCTATTTTAAGTGCTGCCGTAGCTGATTTTACACCCAATGAAGAAGCTCTTCATAAAATTAAGAAAAAAGAAGAAATTTTAACTATCAAGTTAAATAAGACTAAAGACATATTGGCTTCATTAGGTGAAATAAAATCTAATAAGTACTTAGTTGGATTTGCATTGGAGACTCAAAATGAATTAGAAAATGCAAAAACAAAATTGAAAAAAAAGAATTTAGATTTAATTGTGTTAAATTCGCTTAATGATAAAGGTGCAGGCTTTAAATCTGACACTAATAAAATAACGTTGATATCTAAAGACAATAAAATAGTTTCTTTTAATGTTAAATTAAAGAAGGAAGTTGCAAACGATATTTTACAACACATTATAAAAGAATTATATGTTTAAAAATTTACTTTTTGTATCCATTTTTTTTACATCAATATTTAGTTATGCTCAAGAGTTAAATTGTTCAGTATATATTAATGCTGAACAAACAGGGCAGCCTAATAATAATATATTTAGAACTTTAGAGACTCAGTTAACTGAATTGGTAAATACTACTGCATGGACTGATAAAAATTATAAAAATCAAGAAAAAATAGAATGTAATATATCTATTATAATTTCTGATTTCGATTCAAATTTATTTAAAGCTACTATACAAATACAGGCATCTAGACCTGTTTATGGATCTTCCTATACAAGTCCAATTTACAATTATAACGATAAGCAATTTAATTTTAGTTATGTAGAGTTTCAACCTTTAGTTTTCAATGTGAATAACTTTACTTCAAATCTGATTTCTGTTATTGCCTTTCATGTTTATACAATTATTGGTTTAGATGCTGACACTTTTGAATTAAATGGCGGAGAACCTTATTTCGCAATAGCAAAACAAATTGTAAATACTGCTGCAAGTAGTGGTTTTATAGGATGGAAATCTATAGACGGTAAGCAGTCAAGATATAGTATCAACGATGCATTACTTTCACAGGTTTATGCAGAGTATCATCCTGCTATGTACGAATATCATAGGAAGGGTTTAGATTTAATGTCTCAATCTTCAAAAATTGCAAAATCTAATATTGCAAATGCTATAAATATTCTAAAAGGAATAAATGACAGAAGGCCAAACTCATATTTGTTACGTACTTTTTTTGATGCGAAATCAGATGAAATTCAAAGTATATATTCAGATGGTCCTGCCATTGATATTACCAGGCTTATTAATAATTTAAATAAAATGGCTCCCACCAAAAGATCTAATTGGGCCGAGATAAAATACTAGGACATATCTTTAAATAGAAGTAATTAGTTAAATTACTTTAGAGATTAAAAATGTTTTTTTTAAAAAAATAAAATTTTGCTTTCTAAACTATCCATAAAAAACTTTGCTCTTATAGACGATGTCTGTGTTGATTTTACTTCAGGACTAACATCAATAACAGGAGAAACAGGTGCAGGGAAATCAATTATTTTAGGTGCTCTTTCATTGGTTTTAGGTAAAAGGGCAGATTTAAATAGTATAAGGAATAACGCCTTAAAATGTATTATAGAGGCAGAGTTTGTATTAGAGAAAAGTAAATTTTTAATTTTGTTTAATAAATGTGAACTTGATTTTGATACACATACTATTATTAGAAGAGAACTTTTACCCTCTGGTAAATCAAGAGCATTTGTAAATGATACACCGGTGACTCTTTCTCAACTTCATTCAATATCAAATCATTTAGTAGATATCCATAGTCAACATGAAACATTTTCATTATTATCAGAAGCATATCAATTAGAAATTTTAGATATTTTAGCTGGTAACTTGGTGTTGTCGGAAAACTATTCTGAAAAACTAAAAGACTATAAGGAGGTTTCAGAAACAATTTTAGAATTAGTTTATAAAAAAGAATCCGCATCAAAGGAGTTGGATTATAATACTTTTTTATATGATGAATTGGTGGAAGCTAATTTAAAAAATGCAAACCAAGATGTTTTAGAAGAAACCTATAGTAAACTTAATAATACCGAAGCTATTCAAGAAACATTAAAATCTGTAAATGGTTTGCTAAATGAAGAGCAGTATGGAGCTTTAAATATTTTAAAAGAAACTAGAAATTTACTTGTTAAACTGAATACTGTTTCTTCAGATTTTGGAAATTTATACGAACGATTAAATTGTGTAATTATAGAAATGGATGATGTTTCTGAGGAAATGATTAATTTATCTTCGAGTATAGAGGCTGACCCATCATTACTAAATGAAATTAATGAAAAACTTCAGACTATTTATAAATTGCAAAAAAAACATACTGTTGCTACAATTACTCAACTACTCGAAATTCAAACAGTCTTAGAAGAAAAAATTGAAATCACCAATAACCTTGATGGAAAGATTAAAAAACTAGAAATATTTCAAGAAAACTTGCATAAAACGTTAAAAGCTCTTGCTGATAAAATTCATAAAAAACGCCTAAGTGTAATTCCTACTCTAAAAAATAAACTCACAAATACACTAAATGACTTAGGGATGCCTAATGCAACTTTTAAGTTTGAATTAACATCAACTACTATTTTCAAGAATAATGGTACAGATTCATTATTATTATTATTTACAGCAAATAAAGGGCATAATTTTGGTCCATTAAATAAAGTAGCTTCAGGCGGAGAATTAAGTAGGATTATGCTTTCTTTTAAGGCGGTAATTGCTCAATATAAAAGGTTGCCAACTGCTATTTTTGATGAAATAGATTCTGGTGTTTCAGGAGAAATAGCCTATAAAATGGCAGAAATTTTAAAGGAAATGAGTTTGACAATGCAAATTTTCGCAATTACCCATTTACCTCAATTGGCAGCAGTAGGAAATCAACATATAAAAATTTTCAAAGAAGATGTTAATCAGATAACTCAGACAAAATTAAAAACATTAACAAAAGAAGAAAGAATCACTGAAATTGCAGAGATGATTGGAGGTAAAAACAAATCTATTTCAGCAATAAATCAAGCAAAAGAACTATTGAATTAAAGCGTATATTTACAATCGTAAAAAATAAAAAACGATGGCATATAATTTATTAAAAGGAAAACGGGGAATTATTTTTGGGGCTTTAGATGAAAATTCAATTGCTTGGAAAACAGCCGAACAAGTTCATAAAGAAGGAGGGGTATTTGTTTTAACAAATGCACCTATTGCAATGAGAATGGGGCAAATAAAAGAATTGGCAGCTAAAACTAATTCTGAAATTATTCCAGCTGATGCAACTAGTATTGAAGATCTAGAAAACCTAATTGATCAATCATTAGAGATTTTAGGAGGCAAAATTGATTTTGTTTTACACTCCATTGGAATGTCTGTTAATGTACGTAAAGGAAATGTGTATACCGATCAGAATTATTCTTTCACACATAAAGGCTGGGATGTTTCTGCAGGTTCATTTCATAAAGTAATGCAAGTGTTGTATAAAAAAGATGCAATGAATGAATGGGGTAGTATTGTTGCATTGACTTATATGGCATCGCAGCGAGTTTTTCCAGATTATAATGATATGGCAGATAATAAAGCTTATTTAGAGTCTATTGCTCGTAGTTTTGGTTACTTTTTTGGAAGAGATAAGAACGTTAGGGTAAATACAATTTCTCAGTCACCAACACCTACAACAGCAGGACAAGGGGTAAAAGGTTTTGATGGTTTTATTGCTTATGCTGAAAAAATGTCACCATTAGGGAATGCCACGGCCTTAGATTGTGCTAATTACACTATTGCCATGTTTAGTGATTTAACTAAAAGAGTAACACTTCAAAATTTATATAATGATGGAGGATTCTCAAATATGGGAGTTAGTAATGAAGTAATGGAAACTTTTATGAAATAATATTTTTTTTAAACTAGAAGCCATCTATAAGTAATTATGGATGGCTTTTTTTTTGCATATCTTTGTTCATGCTAAATTCTTTAAAATATTCTTTTATAATACCTGTTTTTAATAGACCTGAGGAAGTGAAAGAACTTTTAAAAAGTTTTTTGGAATTAGATTTTAAAGAAGCATATGAAATTATAATAATTGAGGATGGATCTATTAAAACTTGCAAATACATAATTTCAGATTTCAAAGAAAACCTAAATATATCTTATTATTTTAAAGAAAATTCAGGTCCTGGAGATTCAAGAAATTTTGGAATGCAAATGGCAAAAGGTAATTATTTTATCATTTTGGACTCAGATTGTATTTTACCGTCCCATTATTTAAGCACAGTTGATGCTTTTTTAAATAATAATTTTTATCATTGTTTTGGAGGAGCAGATTCTTCAAATATTGATTTTACAACACTTCAAAAAGCAATTAATTATACGATGACTTCATTTTATACCACTGGAGGTATTAGAGGAAGTAAAAAAAGCATTCAGAAATTTGAACCTAGAAGCTTTAATATGGGGATTTCTAAAGAAGTCTTTTTAAAAACAAAGGGTTTTTCAAAGATTCACCCTGGTGAAGACCCAGATTTGTCACAACGTATTTTAAAAGAAAATTACCATACTGTATTTATACCAAATGCTTTTGTTTATCATAAACGGAGGGTTTCATGGAAAAAATTTTATAAACAAGTTTATAAGTTTGGTTTAGTAAGGCCTATATTAAATAATTGGCATCCAAAAGCTTCTAAAATTACTTTTTGGTTTCCTACTATTTTTATATTTTTTGTTATTAACTCTTTATTTTTTGGAATAGTTTTTAATATTTTATTCTTAGTCCCTTTAGCCACTTATTCAAGTATAGTGTTAGTTGATTCTAGTATTAAGAA
>TARA_B110000261_G_scaffold164634_1_pt1 | contig 12755 bp, 15 predicted proteins | sample TARA_B110000261 | Tara Oceans TARA_B110000261 (sample SAMEA4397705) | marine metagenome | biome: Polar Biome; feature: [DCM] deep chlorophyll maximum layer (ENVO:01000326); material: water (ENVO:00002006), including particulate matter (ENVO:01000060) such as... | depth 20 m | reverse complement strand
TTCGGTTTTGGGCGTTGAGATACGCGCGCAAACCCTTGGAGCCAGTTTTCTTTTCCCACGCAGTAAGTTCTTCGCGGGTTACGGCAGCCTTCTCCTTACCATCTTTACCAGTGAACGTGGACTTACCTTCTCGTTTAGCTTGGGCGATTGTTCTAGCCATAATACTTCCCCTTAGTTATTTAGTTATTTAGTACGCTTGCTTCGGTTTTACTGGTCTTTTCTTAGCGGTAACTTTTACAGGCTTTAAGCTAGCTCTTTGTTTCTTTAATTTGGCCTTTTTTAGACCCTCAACTGTAGATTTGGCGTTCATAACAGAAGCTGCTGCGCCTGACACCGCTGCGCTAATGCCACCAGAAGCAGGACGACTGCGCGATTGACGCTGTTTAGTTGCTGCGCCAGTCGCTGCTTGACTATTCGCTGCGGTGGATTTCCTTAAAGCTGCTCGTCTAGCTTGAGGCGTCATAGTCATAATAATTTAATCCTTATCTGTTTGATTTTTGACTCGCCATGCTATGCTGCCTTAATCTCACGCTTTCTTCAAGGTAAAATCCTTGGTACACTCGCGAGAACCACCACAGACACTCTCACCCGCTAAAACGGGATAGGGAAGGAACTAGTCTTAATGCAAAACGCTGTAAAAGCAGAAGTATTCTTGCAATCTCTCGCGCTCGCTGTAGCTCGCAACAACGTGGGCGCGGCGATACCGATACATCAAGTTATGAAAAGCGAGGGGCTTACGCTCGCTGAGTACCATGACATTGAACTTAATCCGACGTTCCAGAGGCACCTAGCGAAGTACGAGCAAGAGCTAACTGACTCTGGATTCTCGTTTGAGGCCAAATGTAAGCTCTTAGCAGAGGATATGTTGCCCGGGTTCTACAATTTAGGCCGAGATATGGACACGCCAGCCCCTGTGAGGGCTAAAATCATGGAAAGCCTCGTCAAATGGGGCAAATTAGAGCCTAAAACAGACGTTATGGCGGGTGGTAGCGCAGGATTTTCCATAAATATCAATTTAACACAGCCAGAGATGGCTACGATCTCCCTTGTGCCCACTAATTCGGACGATAGTGAAGAAGGTTTGGATTTGGAAGGGGAATTTAGTGACGAAAACGACGATAGCAGTGGTGTTTTGTCAATAAGTGACACTTTGGCGGAGCTAGAAGCCCTAGACCCCAACGAAGAATTCACTGAAACACCCGAATCCCAGCCAGAAGAAGACTTTATCCCACAACCAACTACTTTTGGCGATGTGGTGCCCCTAAGAAGGCCCGATAGCACCCAGCGAGAGATGATGCAGCTATCTGCATGGGCTAATGACTTCCTAGAAGGCGGTGACGAGGCGTCTGTGGAGCTAGAATTCACCGATAACGACTACGACGACGAGGAGGACTGAATATGCCCTCTGCGATCAATAATCCCATAAGTACGCCCAATAATCAGGTAAATTACACCCCACCACCGTCGTTAGCGCCGTTTTTGACCAGTCAGAGCTTTGTTTCGCTGATTTCTGGCCCTGTAGGAAGCGGTAAATCGTCCGCTGCCATGATGAAAATAGCGTACCACGCGAAGCAAATGCGCGCTGGGAGGGACGGAGTGAGGCGCTCCAGAGCAGTGGTGGTAAGGAATACGAACCAGATGCTCACAGACGCCACTATTCCTACGTTTATGACGTGGTTCCCAGAGGGCGTAGCGGGCACGTTTGCGCGGACAGATAAACGGTTCTTTTTACGCTTTGACGACGTAGAGTGCGAAGTGTTGTTCAGGGGACTAGATGACGCTAATGACGTTAGGCGGCTATTGTCGCTAGAAGCGTCGTTCGGCGTACTTGACGAGTATCGGGAGATTCACCCAGATATTTTCAACGCACTACAAGGGCGTGTAGGCCGTTACCCCTCGGTAGCCAATGGCGGCTGCGTCATGGAGGATGGCAGTCCGAACCACCATTTGTGGGGTGCGACTAACGCTCCAGATGCTGATACCTACTGGGAGGAGTACATGCAAGACCCTCCCATAAACGCAAAGATATTCCAACAGCCGAGCGCGATCTCACCAGAAGCAGACTGGCTGGAGTACCTAGTAGACGGGTACTACGACAACCTCAAAGAAGGTAAGACTGAGGACTGGATTGCTGTTTACATACACAACAAGTTTGGGCGTTCTTTAGCAGGAACCCCTGTGTACGACAAAGTTTTTAACTCTGGCTTTCACATTGCCAAAGATAAGCTGCTGCCTATTGAGAGCTATGAGTACCCTATAATTGTGGGGATTGACTTCGGTAGGACACCAGCGGCAGTGTTTAAACAACGCGACCCTCGCGGACGTGTAATCACTCTGTCAGAGCTGACCTCAGAGAATATGGGCATAGAAACCTTTATTCGCTTAAAGTTGACACCGCATATAGCAAACAAGTACGCTGGTTACGACATAGTCTGTGCGCCTGACCCAGCAGGGTTTATGAAGCAGCAGTTGAATGAGCTAACGCTGGTAGATGCACTGCGCAACGCGGGGTATAGGTGTGTAAAGCCTCCCTCAAACAAGCCAGACTATAGAATCCAAGCAGTTGAGCGGCTATTGTCTCAGCAGCTAGATGGAGAAGGCGCGTATCTTATAGATACATCGTGCAAAATGCTGATAAAAGGCTTCCAGCATGGGTACAGGTACAAAAAGAAAAGAAGTGGAGAGCTTGAGAATTCACCAGAGAAAAACGAATATTCACACATCCACGACGCAAACCAATATGCAGACAGTATTATGGACATGCACGTTCGGGGTGTTGCGCAGCGTAACACTCGCCGCAATGTGGTAAAGTCTAGCTATGTTTATACTTAACAGGTAAATTAACAGTGGCAACGCGTAAACCCGCCAAAGGAAAGGCTAAGGTAAAGATAACGGCTAGCGGCAAGAGAGTTAGTTATGGTCAGGCGGGCAAAGCCAAAGGGGGCGGTGCCAGAGTCAAAGCTGGAACTTCTAAAGGCGACAGCTACTGCGCAAGAAGTTTAGGAATTAAAAAAGGCTTATCTAAGAAAAAAGCAGCCGACCCCAACACCCCTAATAATTTGTCGCGCAAGCGATGGAAATGTTCTGGGGCCAAATCATTAAAAGGGTAGATAAATAATGGACAAAATGGGGCCAATGCTAGTGCCAGCGGCGAGTGTTGCTGATTTAGAGCGTGATTCTAAAAAGCGGAACACGGAAATGCAAGCAAGTGCGACGCTACAGGGTTTAGCGGCACATGTAAGACGCCGCTGGGAAACAGCTAGGGATGGCCGACGTGACCTAGAAGAAAGGATGCTGGAGTGTTTGCGCCAACGCAACGGCGAGTACGACCCGTCTATGTCTTCCGATATTAAGCAACAGGGTGGGTCTGAAATATTTATCCGCACCACCAGCGTCAAGTGTAGAGCGGCAACTAGTTGGCTGCGTGACACTTTGCTCGGTAAGGGTACTGACAAGCCTTGGTCAATAGACCCTACTCCAGAACCTGACCTACCTGAAGATGTTTTAAATGTCATCAAGGCTGAGCTAGCCACACAGCTACAAGCCGAGATGCAGCAAGGTATGCCCATGCCAGATGAAGGGCAGCTCCGAGAGATAGCGCAAGAAATGGAGGACGAAGCATATCGCGCCTACCAAGACGAGGCAGAAATGCGCGTTCGTCGTATGGAGCGCAAGATGGAAGATCAACTCACAGAAGGCGGGTGGAGCAAAGCCTTTAATGAATTTATAGACGATGTAGTGACATTTCCTTTCGCGTGCATCAAAGGGCCGATAAAACGTCGCCGCAAAATAATGCAGTGGAAAGAAGGCTCTATGCAAGCCGTAGAGACAATCCGCAACGAGTGGGAGCGTGTAGACCCGTTTATGCTCTACTGGGCACCTTGGGCGTGGGATATAAATGATGGTTTTATCATTGAGCGTCACAAGCTAACTAGGGATAGCCTCCAAGCGTTTATAGGAGTGCCGGGATACAACGAGGACGCTATACGCGCCGTACTTAGCGACTTTGGTGGCGGCAGCTTTACTGATTGGCTGTGGACGGACTCAGCTATATCTGAAGCCGAAGGTAAGCCCTACGACGCTGAAAACTCCGAAGATTTAATAGACGCTGTACAGCTTTGGGACTCCATAGAAGGTAGCTTGCTACTTGAGTGGGGCATGGACGAAGAACAGATACCTGACCCTTCGCTAAGCTACCCATGTGAAGTGTGGCTTATGGGCGACACAGTAATTAGGGCAGTTCTTAACTACGACCCTATTGGCCGCAAGCCATACTACCTCACTTCTTATGAAGCTAAACCGGGGTCTGTTGATGGCAATGGAGTCGCAGATTTGTGTAGAGACTCCCAGTCTATGGTTAACGCCTCAGCACGGGCGCTAGCTAACAATATGGGTATATCATCTGGCCCACAAGTTGGCGTAAATGTTAGCCGTATGCCTCCGGGGGAAGATATTACTGACCTTCACCCATGGAAAATATGGCAGTTTGAGTCTAGTGAGTATAACGACGGTACGAAGCCTTTAGAGTTTTTTACGCCCCCGTCTAACGCACAAGAACTAATGGCTGTATTGGAAAAGTTTTCTGACAGGGCAGATGAAGACACTATGATTCCTAAGTACATGTCGGGGCAACACACCCCCGGAGCAGGGAGAACGTCATCTGGACTGTCTATGATGATCTCAAACGCAGGGAAAGGCATAAAGCAGGTTATTAACAACATAGATAAGAACGTCATAGTGCCCGCAATAGAGCGGCTATATCACGACAACTTACGCTATAGTGAAGACCCAGATATTATTGGCGATATGCACATAGTCGCACGGGGCGCTAGCTCATTAGTCGTCAAGGAAGCTGACGCTATACGTCGCGCTGAGTTCCTTAACCTTGTACTCAATAGCCCTGTAGCTACTGAGGTCGTTGGGCAGTCAGGCGCAGCAGAGTTGTTGCGAGATGCCGCTAGCAACTTAAATATGAACGTCGACAAAGTTGTACCCAACAGCGGGCAAATGACAATTCTCGAACAGAAAAACAAGCAAATAGAGCAAATGCAGCAGCAGATGCAGCAGATGCAAATGATGCTAGAGCAAATGCCACAAGACCCCAACGCGCCCGTACAGGCTCCTAGTGGCGGCGGCGGAAGCCCTGCTCCATTACAGCCTGACGGAGCGCCTGTAGGCGGCAAAGATGGTAACTTCATGCGGAATGTGGCTACAGGGAGCAACGGATGAAAGGTGTAAAGCACTACAAAAAAGACGGCACTGTATACACCGGCGGTACTCATAAAATGCCTGATGGCTCGCTACACACAGGCAAGACCCACGGCAAAACAAGCGTCAAGTTGTTTCACTTTAAAGACTTGTCAGCTACGGCAAAAAAGAAAGCCTAACTATGATAGTACCCATATGGTCAATCAACCCTTTAACAACTGTTATAAGTACAACTACGCAACAACTAGTTGCGATTGTTGCAAACTTAGTATAGATTTGCCGTAATGAACATATTTATAGGGTACAAACCCAATAGGCACCACTTACAGGCGCTTTCGGAGTGCAGGACAGGCCATAGCCACTTACAGGCTTTATTTGCTTCCGCACTAGAAGACACAAAGAAGGCGCTAGTGCGGGCAGAGGACTCAGTAAATATACATCGCTTGCAAGGCATAGCGAAAGCACTACAAGATTTTCTCGACGCGGTGGAAACATCGTCCGAGGTATTAGCGCGGGTTGATAGCCCGCAGTAACGTCCGGCAAACCATTACGTTACACGCACACCGTTAGGAGCGCGTAGCAGAGTTGGAGCTTTAGGAGATAGAGATGGCATTACCAAAACAAGTTAGAGACCAAGCAGCAGAATTAGATGCTATTGAGAAGCAGCTATATGGAGACCAACAGCCTACTGACCCAGATGTGCCAGTAGCGGAAGTTGTCACTCCAGAAGCAGAGCAGTCAACTGCACCCGTTAAGCAGCTAGAACCCGAACCTGTTGAGGCAGAGCCAGAAAAACAAGAAGACGACGACGCGAAAGTTTGGCAGCAAAAGTACAAAACCCTACAGGGGATGTACGACGCCGAGGTTCCTCGACTTCATGGACAGCTAAAAGACATGCAAGCAGAGTTTAACGCTCTTAAAAGCACTGTCGAGAAAGCTAACAATGATGTTGAGCAAGCTAAGGCAACTGCCGAGAAAGTAGCTAAACGTAATCTTGTTACTGATGAAGACCGCCAAGAATTTGGTGAGGAGATGATAGCGTTCCAGCGCAAAGTTGCACGCGAAGAAACTGCGGAGCTTAGTGATAAGCTCGAAGCCGTAGCCGCCCAGAATAACGAGCTAAATAAACAGCTCGCACGTCAGGGCGAAACGGTTAGAGAATCGTCTTTCGAGCAAAGGCTAACTGCCCTAGTACCTGATTTTGCACAGTTAAATGTAGACCCTGTGTGGATTAAGTGGCTAGGTGAGGTTGACCCAATGCTGAGAGGCCCGCGCTCAAGCGCGGCGCAGAGAGCCTTCACGGAAGGCGACGCTGAAGGTGTCGCGCACTATGTAAACTTGTTTAGAGAGTCTAAACAAGCTGCTGAACCCGCTAAGAAAGCTACCTCACAAGAACTTGAAAGTCAGATTCAACCATCTAAGGTGGCGAGTACGACGCAGCGTAGAAGTAGCCAGCAGGGCAAGCTCTACACTGATAGTGATATTAGGGGCATGTTTGCTAAGGTCATGCAGCTTAATAGCTCAAATCGCACCGACGATGCTCAAAAACTTGAAGCTGAAATCGACGCGGCCTACGCCCAAGGGCGAGTATCCGCGTAACAACTTTGCTATAGGAGCATATTATCATGGCTGTTTTCCCAACTAGTGGTGACTTTACCACCTCCCCTGAGTACACAGGGTCGTTTATTCCAACTCTGTGGTCTGGCAAATTACTGGCGAAGTTTTACCAGAACACTATGCTGTCAGAAATTATGAACACCGACTATGAAGGCGAATTGAAGAACAAAGGCGATACTATTCGTATCCGTACTGCTCCTTCAATCACCATCAATGATTACACTGGTGCTGGTTCAACCTTGGCGACTGAAGTTCCTGTCCCTATCTTTCAAGATATGCAGGTAAATAAGGCTAAGTACTTTAGCGTGCAGACAAATGACGTTCTTGCTCAACAAGCCGATATGGACTTGATGAACATGTTTACCGAAGATGCTGCTAAGCAACTGAAGATAGCTATTGAAGATGAAGTTTTCTTCAATACCTTCGTTACTAATGGCCCAGCCGCTGCTAACGCAGGTGCTACCGCAGGTGCGATCTCTGCTAACTACAACTTAGGTACTGACCTTGCGCCTGTTGCAGTATCTGGTGCTGCCTCTGCCGGACTACTTAACACTATCCTTGCAATGTCTGCTGCACTTGATGAGCAGAACGTGCCTGAAGATGGTCGTTTCTTAGTTATTAGCCCTTTTGACCGTCAAATCTTGATGCAGACCAATATTGCACAGGCGTACTTTACTGGTGACAGCTCTAGTATTATCCGCACTGGCAAAATCGGTATGCTTGACCGCTTTACGGTTTATGTGTCTAATCTCCTACCTAAAGGCGCTGCCGCTAAGGCGTTGGTTCCCGGCCTATCCGCCACTTCTGGCGGCGCGACATTGACGGACGCATTGGCACGTAGGACTATGGTTGCAGGTACTAAGCACGCTTGCTCGTTCGCAATGACAATCAGTAAGACTGAGCCTCTACGCAACCAAACTGACTTTGGCGACATCGTTCGCGGATTGGCAGTATATGGTCGCAAAGTGGTTAAGAACGAAGCGTTGATTGTTGCTAAAGTTCTTTAGCAATAGCGATAGCTGAATAACTTGCGGGGGGTAATACCCCCGCAGTTTTTCGCATAGGAGAAGCGTATGACCCCTGAAGAATTGTGTAAAGAGCTAGGCGGCTTTGCCGACGCCAATAAACTCCGTATTGAATACAACGGCAAGCCTGAATATATAGGCTCTTTGATCGACAACAAAGCGTTTGAGCTTAATGAGCTTGGCCTTAAATTATTGGCGGAACGAGAGGCAAGCATAGCTGTCGGTGTAGCGGAAAAACCCAAAGCTAAACCCAAAGTTAAAGTCAAAGCCAAAGCCCCAGCTAAAAAAGCTAAAAATGATCTCTGAAGAAGTTGCTTATATGGCTGCGTCAGAGTAAATTAAGGTATGAAAGCATTAGCAGAATTTCTACCTAGAGTACTGCCTTACGTAACGGCTTGCCCTACTTCGCTTGCAGAACAGGCGCTTGTGGACTCCGCAATATACTTTTGCGAGAAGTCGACTATCTTGCGGTTCACACCAGACCCTGAGTTCACGGTCGACAACCAAGCCACTTACGACTTAGACTTGCCACAAGGCAGTGACTTTTCGCGCGTTATAAGCCTAGAAATAGACGACGTGGAGATTAGCCCGTTACCTAGGGAAAAACTGCCCACAGTTGCCAGTTCTAAAGCTAAGCCAACTCGTTATTTTATAACGCAAGACGCGGGTGAACTACAGCTAAACTTGTATAGCACACCTGACGATGCTTATTCTATTACCATGTCTTTGGTAGTTCGCCCGAAGCGCGACGCTACATCTTTCGCTGATGAGCTGTACATTTACTGGATGGATGGTATAGTTCACGGAGCGTTATCCCGCATCATGTCGTTGACGGGGCAAGCGTTTAGCGACCCAATGGCGGCTATGTACCATGAAAAACAAGCGAGCATGGAGTGCCATAAAGCACGGGTAGAGAGCAACATGGGCCGCGTAGTCGGCTCTTTAGATGTAAAACCACGGCCTTTTGTGAGGTAGTCTCATGGCTTTAGCAGCAAAAAGTATAATTAAGCGGTGTATCGACATTCTACAAGACAGCACTTCTGTACGCTGGCCTACTGAAGAACTAGTGCGGTACTTAAATGATGGGCAACGCGAAGTGGCTTTGTATCGCCCTGACGCGCTCGTAAGGAATATTACCGCCTCTTTGGTAGCGGGCACCCGGCAAACTTTGCCCGGAACCGACGGCTCTAAACTTATTGAGATTATCCGCAACAGCACCACTAACAGTAAAAAGTCTATGCGTTTGGTTAACCGAGAGATTTTGGACGCCCAAACTCCCGGCTGGCATGATATTACCGGACAGCAGGAACTACTCCACTATATGTATGACCCTAGAGACCCTACTGTGTACTATGTATACCCCCCAGCTCTAACAACGTCAAAAGTTGATTTGGTCTACTCCGTGTACCCACAGGACATAGCTGAGCCGATAGCAGGTTCACTATATAGCGACGTATCGGGCACCTTGGACGTGCCAGATATTTATGGCAACATAATCCAAGACTATATTATGTATAGAGCTTATACGAAAGATAGTGAGTATGCGGGCAACGCGCAGCGCGCCCAAGCGCACTATGGAGCGTTCGCCAACGCTATTGGCCTTGAGATTTCGGCAACTATTCAAGTTGGCCCTAAATCACCTAATAACCCTAACACTGCGTCAAGCGCAGCCGTTGGCTAACAATAACCTTTTAGGAGTAACACAATGGCTAAATTTTCAGACTATTTAGAAACACGCCTGCTAAACCATATTTTCCGTCAAGACACCTACGCCTCGCCAACGTCAATATACATAGGGTTGTTTACTGTAGCCCCCGCTGATGTTCTAGGGACTCCCACGGGTGAAGTACTTAGCACTAGCCAGTGGTCTAACTACGGGCGTGTGGACGCAGCAAACGGCAACGGGACTACTGGCGCGGCAACCGTAACTGGCTGGGAGGTTCCCAACGCAACGCAAGGTAGTACTAGTAATGCGAAGGTAATTACTTTTGCAGCAAACAACGGCGCTGCTAGCGTAACAATCAAAGGCATCGGTATTTTTGACGGGAATTCAACGAGCGCAAACTTGCTATTTCACTCCCTACTCGCTACCGAGAAAACACTGCTTACGGGCGACGTTTTGTCTTTTGGTGAAAACTCTATTACTGTTACCTTGGCCTAATAGCAGTTAAATTGGGCGGCGCGCAACGCCCGCCCTATTATTTTAAACTGGCTTAGCTAGTACAACTGCTGAGGCGAAAATAGCATGAACTTAAATACACTAAACAGTGTAGTAGTTAATGGTTCGCGCTCGCTGTTTAGTATATTAGGCGGCGCTACCGTCGCGGCATCTGCACAAATAACCGCTACCGCTAATTTTATAGAGTCTGGCTCTAGCGAGGTAGACGCTACCGCCTTAATAATTCCTCAACCGCTTCATACGCATCACGGCGCGGCACAGGTGTTGGGCCAAGCGGTAATACGCGTTATTTCTGGCTCACTACTTACCGCTAGCAGCGAAGTAATAGCTACCGCGACTGTAATAGCTTTAATAGTGCGCGTAATACCAGTCTCTATAGGTTTTGAAGGTACTGCTGCCACAACATCAATTGTAGCCGCCGGTATTGGCTTTAGCGAGGTAAACGCTACCGCTGCGATTGTTCCTAACGCCACCAAAATAACCTCCGCATATACGGTTGTAGCAGCAACCGCCACTGTTACTTTAGGCGACGTAGGCTTTGTAGTACGAAACGCTAGGACTCTAATAAGTACAGACAGTGGCGCGGAAGTGCGGGTCGAAGCTACAGTAAACAACTTGCTCGACGGCTTCGCCTATATTACAGCCCCTGCGAGCATACTACTACCAGATAGCGGTATTACTCGCTTTGTCTTTCCTTCTATTACATTAGTGGGGTACTCGGAGGGGACTGCCGTAGGTACTAAAGCCCATGCTATAGAAAGTTCAGTTTTAGGGTCAGCCGAGATACTTGCATACGCATTTAACTCAGGGCAATTCGAGGTAGACGGGCCGATAACTTGCACCGCTGTTATAGAAGCTATTGCCAGCAGAGTAGTAACACCAGTTCTGGAAGTTGGTTCCGACGCCTTAGTAGTTATAGAATTTGGGCCGTATCAGAGGTCTTTGGCGTACGCGCAAGTAGCTGCGCCAGCCTCTATAATAGCCAATATTTCTCACATTTTTCACGGTCAAGCGCCGTCATCGCTAGGGTCAGGGTTATTAACAGCCGCCGCAACGCGCATCCATATAGCTGCTTCGTCTACGAGCGGCACGGCTGATAGTACTTCTGCGCCTACTAGAACAGTTAATTTTTACATTGCTGACATAACCAGTGAAGGCACCGCTGCCGTGGCCGCTGACATAACATATATGCACATCACTGCCGAAGCAACCTGCGGCGGTAGCGCGGGTATAGAAGCCGCCGGTGCGTATATTCAGTCTGGTTTCCCTGATGACATTACTTGTTCGGCTGAGGTTGTTCCTACTGGCACTAGAATCACACACTGTATGCTTGATTTGCGGTACTACGGCTTCGGAATTTTAGAGTGGACGCCGTACTGGGCTTATGCTTACGTAACTGCTAACGCTACGAGGGTTCTGGCACCTGTATTCGTCGGCGTTCCAGCAGTGGCTGAGTTGGTTCCTGTGGGCACCCACATACACGACGGTATTACTGAGACAGTGGCGGCCAATTGCGGCATATACGCCTTTCCTAGCACTAACCCGGCTTCCCGCGATAAGCCCGCGTTTACGTTTGTAAGACCACCATACCTATCTTATTTTGTACGACCACCGTACACTAGCATACTAAGTAGAACTTCATCCCCAGATACATTTAGGAGGGCCGCATGAAACTCGGCACCGTGACACAGCAGCCTTCAGAAAGGCTTTCGTATACTATTGACTATAAAGATTTCTTAACTGACGGCGATAACGTATCAACTGCGACGCCATCAGTATCACCCTCTGGACTAGTTATAGACGAAGTATCAGTAATAGACCCTCGCGTTAGGTTTTATGTTTCTAGCGGTACGGCAGGGGTTAAGTACAAAATGCAAATGGACGTAACCACCGCAGATGGACGAATATTACAGGACGAAATTATCTTTAAGATAAAAGAGATTTAAGCTATGGGACAAATATTCTCCAACAACGCATCTAGTTTTACAGAAGGCGCTTTGCTCGTCAGCACTACTTCTATGACGCTTGGCAGCGCTACAGGCTTTCCCCAACCTGCTACCGGCGAGTACTACTTTCTCACGATTACCGAGGTTGACGCTGGTTCGGGGCGAGAAACTGACTGGGAAGTTGTAAAAGTAACTGCTAGGACTGGCAATGTTATATCCATTGTGCGTGGGCAAGACGACACCGATGCCCGCGCTTGGGCCGCTTTTTCTCCTGTGCAGCTTCGCCTTACTAAAGCTGGTTTAACGCCGCCAGACAACGTAGCTATAACAAGTGGCACGATAGATGGTACAGTTATTGGCGCTAGTCAAACAGCGGCAGGTAGTTTTTCATCAGTCGCCACTCCCTCCGCCGCTATAACGGGCGGAAGCATAAACAACACCACTGTAGGCGCGACAAACGCTGCGGCTGGCAAATTTACTAGTGTACATTCTAGTACTTTAGTAGGTACAGGCGTAAGGAACGTAACGGTCAACGCTGACGGTAGCCTAAGCTCCGCGTCGCTAGACCCTGAGATAGCAGACGGCACCGTGGCGAATAACACACTGCGTTGGAGCAGCACGGCTTGGGTACAGACTAGTATACTTCAGGTAGACGCCACTAGTGTAGACGTAACTGGGAGTTTTACGGTTAGCGCCAACAGCGTTTTTTCTGGGACTGTAACTACAAATTCCCTAATGGGTAGTGGGGGTCAATTTAGAAACTACGGCGCAAATCAGGTA
>TARA_B110000261_G_scaffold62704_1_pt1 | contig 12768 bp, 9 predicted proteins | sample TARA_B110000261 | Tara Oceans TARA_B110000261 (sample SAMEA4397705) | marine metagenome | biome: Polar Biome; feature: [DCM] deep chlorophyll maximum layer (ENVO:01000326); material: water (ENVO:00002006), including particulate matter (ENVO:01000060) such as... | depth 20 m | reverse complement strand
TATATAGTGCGCAAACAGTCTGGAAGCATCATCATCACACAACGCGCAAACAGTCGTGAAAGCGCAACCATCCTCCACGAAAAAGAAAAAGAATCAATGGAACGTACCTGGTCCTTCGCCGCCTGCGTGGCTCGGAGAGCGGTGGACGCGGACAGCGCGCTGTTCAAAAAAAAAGCCGACCCGCCGTGGTCGTAGTAGCACTGTTTTTCCGCGTCAAACAGCACGAACGCAAGGCCGTGACCGGGTCGACTCGGCAGGGGGATCTCGATTGTTCCGCTCTGAGGGTCAATAGGGGACTGCACCGCCGCCCCGGATGCCCACGTGCTTACTCGCCGCGACCCGCGCGGCATGAGTTCGGCGGGAGGGCACTCCCACGCGTCGGGGCTTATTCCTCCACCCTCGTCCTCCGAGCCCAAACCCCAGTGCACGTAGATATCACCAGGCATGTGCGCGTGCACGACGCACACCAGGGCGTTATCCGCGGCGTCTGTTGAGACGTCCGCGCGGACCGAAACCGCGACGTACGCGCCAACCGCGACGCGGTCCAGGTTCACCACGAACGCCTCCTCAGTGTGCGTCAAATCGGGCGATATGGCGTCGCCGTTGCCGTACCCGGCGCCTCTTTGAACACGCCTGCACTGCACAGCGAACCCCGATGCTGACTTTACGCAGGCGGTTCGATTGGCGAATGCGGCGCGCGACGTCACAGGCGTCAACGACCGCGCGGGAGTCATGTTCGCGAGCAAGGCCGTCCTGCGGTGACAAAACCCGACCGCGACGACGCCTTCGCGGGCGAAGGAGCGCGCGCGAAGGTCTGATGCGTGGGTAAAGGAGGCGTCTTCAGCAAGCAACGAAAAGTGCAGCAGGGTTTTTGCCCTTTTCAAATGCTGGATATTTTTGGACTAAAAAACCCCCAGTGGGACAACTAACTGTGAATTTAGGCGGAACATTTTCGTTTTTCATCGGCGTTGCAATTAGATTTGTAGAAATTTCATCTAACTCACGTTTAAAAAAAAAAAACTGATCAGCCAGTCAGCTGCGCATCTCGCTTGCGATCGCTCCAGATAGAAAAACGCCACGTCATCTGCATGCCCGTTCTGCGATCGCCCCTTCCCTCGGCCGCCCCTCGCTACCCCCCCACACACGCACGCACCGACCGCACTGCGCATATCGTAACGTTCGCGTTCGCATCGCACGTCGCAGGTTTCCACGGATCGAAGGGTACGACCGCGCCGCTGTCTGACCGTAATTGCCTCCGACACCGGAACGCGCAAGTGTTTCGACGATCGGCATCATGGCAGCATCTTCCATCGTCGCGTCCACCATGGTCATCGCCAACGTGTCTTCCCTTCGCGCCTCCGCGCGCGCCCCCAAGGCCGCCGCGGTGACCTCCAAGCCCCGAACCTCGGTGGTCGTGGCCGCCGCCGCGGATTCCGATCGGAAGCGGGCGTCCCGACGAACAATCGTCGCGTCAATCGTCGCCGCCCCCATCTTGTTCAAGGCGAGCCTGGCGCGCGCAGAGTCGGACGACGAGGAGGATTCGGTGTTTGAGGCGCCTGTGGCTGAACAGGAAGCCCCGGTTGAGGAAGAGGTAGTCGCGCCAGCGTCAACCCCCGTTCCTCAGGGCAACGACGACCCCCTCGCCGCGTACAACGCGGCGACGAAAACGGGGGGCAACTCGTCCACAGCGAAAGCCGTGGTTGCGAAATCCAAGCCGAAGGAGTCCAAGGAATCCGGCGGCCCCGGCATCGGCGGCGCGCTCGGTGTCCTCGCGCTCGCGGGCGCCGGTTTCGCCGCGTTCAAAGCCGCGTCCGGCGGTGGCGGCGACGACGACGAGGACGAGGGCGTGGAGTACGTCGAGGAGGTTGAGACGAAGACGGAAAAGGTCGAGGAGTATTACGAAGACGTTGACGAAGACGACGCGCCTAAAAACGACTTCGCCGCTATGGCCGCCGCCGCCGCCGCCGCCGCGGCCGCGAAGCGTGATGAAGCTGCTGAGATGTTCGCCGAACGAAAAGCCGCTGCTGCTGAAGCCAAAGCCGCGAAAGCCACGGCTTCGGCGACGAAAATCATGACGAGACCGAGCGAAGGCACGCAGTTTTCGTTCAGGGAAAAAGAAGACGTGATCCCCGCGTTCAGCACGCGAACGGTTCGCATGCCGTCCCGCGAGCAAAACGGTGGCGACCCCGATTCCCTGCTTCCGAGGGGCTTCCCCACGATTGACGACCTCGCGGAGTGCGAAACTTCCGAGGAAAAAGAAGAGATTTGCGACAAGGCGGATCTTTTAGTGGAGCGCCTCGAGGCAAAGGCGGATTCGGCGGAGCAGTTCGTGGACGGGCCCATCGTGGGTTTCTTCGGTTTTCTGAAACCCAACGCCGAGAGAAACGCGGAGAAGGCGCGCGCGGTGGCGGATGCCGCGGCGGACGCTGCGGCGCAGCTGCGAAAAGCCGCGACTGGCGGAGGCAACGGCGCGCTCATCGCGGGCGCCGTCATCGTCGCCGCCGGCGCCGCGCTTCTTTTGCTGGTCGGCGGCGACGGCACGCCGAGCGAAACCCCCGCCGCGCCCAGCGCGCCCAGAGCCACTTCGTCAAGAACCACCGGCGCCTCGAAACGAGACGCCCTGTACTCCGCCCCATCCGTGGAAGCGACAAAAGGTTTGTACGGCGTGGAAGCTGCTGATTTGGTGGCGAAGGTGAAGTCGGGTGAAGGCGACGCCCTCGCCGCGTACGAAGCGCTGCAGCGCAAGTAAGAAAGAGGGCGTTCCTGAGTGACTTACGTGACACGGGTAGCGAAGATACCCGTACTAATCAATATTATTATGAAGCCTATGATATTACCGTACGTCTCCTTCATTTCCAATACCTCACGTTTGCGACAATTGCTTCGGCGAGGCCGTCTGGTTTCAGAAACTCGCGTTTGTCCACGGCGCCGGCGTTTCCGCCTGAAACGATCACCGGCCACACCGCGTCGATGACGTTTCGTATTTGACGCGCCGCGGCGACGTCCGTGAGCAACCTGGTGTACGAGTCACGGCCGTACGTGGTGCTGCTTCGCGGTTTTTGCCGATGCAGCAACTCGCCGCGTTCGCTGAATTCCCGCTCGTGACGCGACGTCTTGACGAGCGCCCGCGTGACTTCTTCTTTGTCCAAGCTCCCACTAGCGTTGGTGTCCCAGAACGCGAACCACTCGGAAGGAAACTTCGCCAGCTCTGGGGGGTCCTCCCTGGAGCTGAACGAAGTCCAGGACTCGTGATTCAAATGAGAAGTACTCGCAGCGGCGTTTGTGGCGTTTGCAAAACTACAAACGCCGTCGCTACTTTCGTCGTCGTCAACGTTCCTTTTCGGGAACTTCCGTATGACGTACTCCAGCAACCCGCCTGGTGCGATCAATTCTTTTTTCTCGATGAAACCGTCTCCGTCCGGGTCCCACCGGTCGAAGAGTGATTTTTTGGCATCTCCCGAACTTCGTCGCGTAAGGTGGCGCTCGATCGCGCGCCAGTCGCACGGAATCTGCGCCCGCAGCACTTCCAGGACTTCGTTTGGCGAGAGCCGCCCGTCCCCGTTCGCGTCCACTGCTTCGAACCACCTCTCCGGGTCTGTTGCCGGGTCAGGCACGGGTAACACGTCGTCGAAGTGGGCTCTGCACACGGGACAAGCGGTGAATTTTTTTGATTGCAGACACCGCGCGCACCGCAGGTGGAAAAAATGCGCGCACGACCGCTTTCGCGATGTTGACTTCCCATCTCTTGCCGTTGTCGTCAACACGAACACCGCTGATGGTGCGTCGCAAAGCGCTTCGAAACACACACTACACTCCGCGTGCTCCTCGAAGACGTGCCTTTGCTTTGTTGATTTTCCACACCAACGCGATTTCGCGAGCTTCCCAAGCGGGTTCCTTTCCGACTTGGAACCATGCTGCTGACGAGACGGGTGTGGCATTTCCGCTGGCAAAGATTTGCTTCTTTCGAGACCAACTGATGTGTGACGACGCAACTGCAACTCCGGTTCGTCCCTCTCAACGCCACGCCGCGCACTCGCCGACGACCGCGACGATTTCGACGACCCGAACAACCACGCCATCGCGGCGACGGTCAAACGCACCAAGCGCAAGCAGGTGCGTCTCGTTGTTAGCGCCTTCTCGTTTCCACGTCGACGGTCCATGTCGTCTTTTTCGGGCAGTTTTTGCTCTTGTTTTGAGAATGCACTTTTGCGTGACACATTATACTTGGATAAGGCATCGCCGCTCCCCGTCATTCCGCCAGGCGCCATGCGCACCGTGTTGTTTTCGCGAGCCCCCCTCCCCGCGAATGGGGCGGTCGCGCGTCACGGCACCGCGTCGACGTCCCGCGCGCGTGGCGGTTGGACCGTCGTCCCCAACGCCGGCGGTGATGATGCCACATCGGCCGAAATTTACATCGGCAAAGCCAGAGGCGTGTACACCGGCAAAGGCCGGTTCATAAAGGACGACCCGCGACGGTACGCCGGTAGAGACGACTGGTTCACCGGGGGATGGCCTGGGGGTGAGGTGGGACTGAAGCAAGGTTTAAATGTTGAAAACAGTGTCGCATCGCCCGGGTCGGGGATGGTACCTGTGGGGAACGTGAGGGGCGGCGGGAGGACGACACGTGAAATTCCCCGTGTTTCGGCAATGACGGACGCGTTCGGTGAAGGTCCGACGTCGGATTCGTCGTCGGAAACGGAGCAGGGTGCGTCGGGAGGTAATGCGCAAAACTCCACAACACCATCCTCCAAAGTCGCCTCGCTGAAGTTTCAAATCCTGAAAACGCTCGCAACGCTGGACCGAGGCGTTGCCGCCGACGATGGCGACCGCGAAGCCGTGCGAGAAATAGTGAAACAGCTCGAGTCCGTCGCGAGTAGCGACGCGAAAACGTTCGCCCCGACGGACGACATCCTGGAACGCGCCCTGGACGGTGAGTGGAGGCTGGCGTACTCCAGCACCTTCGCGGGCGAGCAAGTTGGCTCACAGGGGTTCACGGGGGCGCCCGGGGGGGGAACAACGTCGCTGGGGAGCGTTTACCAAAACTTGAGCCGGGAAACGAAAACGTGCGACAACGCGGTTTCTTTGGCGGGAAAGGCCGGGCCGTTCCCGGGAGTTTTTCGCGGAGTCGCGAGCTTGGGCCACACGTACAAAGTCACAGGCCGGACCATGCGAATCACGTTCACGGGTGTCACGGTCGAGTCTGAGACGTTCGGGCTTGGAAAAATTAAACTGCCGTCGCCGCTGGACGCGTTGCCGGACGAAGCGAGGGCGTTGTTAACCGGCGCGGGAGCGCAGAGCGGTGCGTTCGACACCACGTTCGTGGACACCGACTTGCGGATATCCCGAGGAGACCGGGGGGAAACGCGAGTGTTCGTGAGGTAGATAGACGGTGGTGACGTATTTAACGTTGATATAGTCTACGGGATGGCGATGTAGTACTAGTAAGATGCACGCCGTTAACTCGTTTCATACACGTATCGTCTCATACCGTCAGACCGTCTCATACTCATACATCGCGCGCCATCCACCGCAATCACCGCCGTTCCGCCGGGGTCAGGTCTAGGTTCCAAAACCCCGCCGGCGCCGGCGCCGGCGCCCACTTCGCTCTATGCCGTGACCAGTCGTTCATCCGGTTCGGCCCGGGGCAGTGCGCGCACGCTTCCCCGGGCTTTCCCTCCGGAACCGGTCGCCCGGTCGCGGTGTAGAACTTCTCGCATTGTTCGCACGCAAACGCCGGGAGCTTTTCCCGCGCAAACTTTTCGCGCACCACCTCGACTTTTTTGATTTCTTTTTCCTCTTCCTCGGAGGTTTCGTCCGGGTTCCGAGTTTCGCGAGTTGCGTCTGTGTTCCCACGGCCTGGCGGGGGCATCGCGTTAGTGTCGTCTAACTCGTGGAACTTCGATTTTGTTTTTTGTGCGCCGCCGATGGTGAAGAAATCGCGATCGGAAACGCCCCTAGGGTCGGCACGCGAGGTGAAGAAATCACCCCGTTTCTCCTCCGTTTGCTCGTTCTCGAACGCATCCGCGCGTCCGTGAGTCATATTTTTTTTTCTACCAGAAGGAACCACTTGAGTTGCCCCCCACAAACCGCGCTCGTCGAAACCGCCGGTCGTCGGTGCGTTTGCGTTTCCGGTGTCGATGTCGATACCGCGCCCCGACGGCGACGTGCCGCGTATCTTGCCGGTCGCGTTACCGCCCGGTAACCGATTGCGACGCCATCCCGGCATCGCGTTCGGGGCGTGGAACGTGTCCCCCCCGCGCGTCGCGTTTTGGTTCCGCGCGTCGCCGCGGCCGTCGAGGCGTTTGCGTTTCGGTTCCGTTGCCGTTTCCAAACCAAGAAGCTGGTCGCGACCGTTTCGTATGTCGCGGGTCGTGTTTGGAAACGCGTCCGTTCTGTTCGGCGTTTCTCCGTTTGCCGTTCCTTGATGTGCACCCCGAAACACACGCGCATTTGGTGCAAACGATGTTGCCGGGTGGTCTCTTGGGCGCTTCACAGGTCGGTTCGCCACGGGCGCCAGCGCCGGCGCCGGCAAAAGCGCGAGGGACGAATCCGCGAGTTTGTTTTCCCGTCGCGCCGCGTTTTCGTCGCCCCCGTCGCCGCGGCGCGTAACGTTGTTGTCATATCGCCTCGGCCCCTCCCACTCCTCGAACTGCGTGGCTTCCACGAACCCGTGTGCGTTGGCTTTTTTGGTAAGCCGCGCCAATCCCCGCTCCGCGTGGTCCATGCGTTTCCGGTACTTCACGCACGCGTCTTCCCAGACTTTACTTTCGGCGACGAGTTTTTGCATTTTCGTCTCGTCGTCGTCGTTTTTCTCGTCCAGTGCCGCGCGCAACCCGCGCGCCAACTCCGCCGCGTTCGCGTTCGTCTCCTTCGTCTCCCGGACCGTAACCTCCAAACATGCGTTACGTGTCTCTAAATCAACCACCCGCGCCTCCAGTGACGCCACGATTGACTCAACCGCAGCGCGCTCGGCGAGCAATTTGTCCCGTTCGCGGTGCCAGTGCGCGGACGCTGTGCTCATCGCGTCATCTAGCGCGCGCTCCAACAGCGGACGCGCCGCCGCGCGCGCGGAAACGAGCGTCGCATCGGCGTCCGCACCAGAGTCGTCGTCGCAACCGCGGTGAACACAACGCGGCGAGCCACTCATCGTGGGCGAAGCGTGCGCCGCGTTCTGGGCACCCCGCAATGTGGGCACCCTTTTAAAAACTTTAGACGAGGAAAGGACGACGACGAAAATCGATGCGCTCGATCTCTGCCACGCTTCCATTTTCGCGATCGCGAGATCGACCCATCCATCGATGGCTTCCGTCTTGGCCACTAGGGTTGGGGTTCGCGCGCCTTTCGCCGTCCGCGCGTCCACGTCGCGGCGCACCGTGGTCACGTCTACGCGCATGTCCAGTTCCGTGCGCGTGCAAATCGCGCCCACCGCGTTGCCCACGAGTTCGTCCCGTGTTACATTTTCTCGCACCGAGGCTGTGGCGTGCGCGGCGAGACACACGCCATGCGCTTCACCGGAAACGGCGGTATTCCGCGATGAAACAGAAACAAAGCCACACGGTACGACCACGGCTGCGGTGACCGCGGTTCTGTGCAATCTCGCAACCGCGTCCACCGCGTTCGCGGCCGAGATCGACAACGACGGCGTCCCCCCCCCCAACATCTTCACCACGATCGGGTTCACGTTAGCAGTGGCGCTGCTCGCGGTGATCACGGTTGGTGTGCTGTACCTTTCGTTAAGGGAAGCGCTGGACAAAGCCGAGGAACAAAGCGCACGTGAAGACGACGCCAGGGCGGACCGGGTGATAAAGGCGAACAACGGCAGGGTTCCCGGGCTCGGGCCGAGCGGCGGGAAGAAGATTAAAAAGAAAAAAACAACGCCGCTGAACGCGGCGGGTGATTTAGGACCGAACCGCCGCGAACGACGGCGTTTGGAACGATCAGAGGACGAGGATTGAGGGGTTGGGTATTAGGCATCACGTGTGCTGTTCGGCGGTTAGGCGTTATTCAGCATCCAAACAAGCGTTAAGGTTACGTTGTTGCGCGTTACGTATCGCGCGTCGAAAGAATCGTTCGTTAGTTTTACCAAACCAAACCCATCGCGCCCAACCGTCCGTACGGGGAGACGCGCCTGGATCGCGCGTTACGGTCCGGCGTTGTTTAGCGTCCAAACAAGCGTGGCAGGTTACGTCGTTGCGCGTTACCCACGGTATCGTCCAGTGGAAAGAAACTAGTAGTAGTCACAAACATCTATCGCCTAAACTGTCCGTACGGGGAGACGTATTTATCCCGCGCTTCGCGTCCCTCGCGGTGTTTCGCGGCGGGCGCCCGTATTCCACCCACGCCGCCAATTCCGCCGATGCCGATACCGCCCCCGACTCGGCCGCCGTAGGGTTTACCAACCACCCCCCCGCGCATCCCCCCAATCGCAGGTTCCCGACCGGTACCAGTCTCCCTCCCTTGCCCGACTCGGCCTGCGGGCGGGGCGCCCTGCGATTTGAACGAATGCCCGCCCACGCCGAGCGAAGAACCACCAAGGGAAATAGCCCCCGCGCTCAACACGGACGCGCCTGACACGGACGAAGGCGCGCCTCCGCCGTATTGACGCTCGTACGCGCGCGCGTTGCTCCGGTGGTGCGAGCTAGCTACGGAACCGCCGTGCCCGCTAACAGCAGCAGGCGCTCTACCGCTCACGGACGGGAGGTCTTTCGACGACGCGACGGCGGGCGCGCCGGCGCCCGCGGCGGCGGCGACGCGCGGGCGCCTGGTCGACGTGTTGGTGGTATTCGAGGACGCGACGCTCGGGGCGCCCGCGGCACCGGCCACATTGGCGCTCACTCGCTGATGCGACACGACCCGGTGAGGGTCACCTTTCGGGTCAAGCGTGGTATGCGCATTTACCCTGGACGTGTTTTCGTCCCCCCGTTTCAACTCAGCCGCGGCACCCGCGAACTCCGCTTCGCTCAACCCGCCGTTCTTCGGCCGCAGCTGCGCGTGTTTCCGCTTTTCCGCTTCCCTGATGTCCCTGAAGTACGGGTGCCTTAGCGCCTGCCTGGCGCTTAGCCGGTCATCAGGGTCGTACGCCAGCAGTTTACTGATCAAATCCACGCACTCGTTCGAGACGTGCGGAATCAGCTTTTCAATTCCGCTCCCCGTTTTCGGCGCAAAGTTGAAATCCATGTGCTGGCTCTTTTGTTTCATCCGTTGTAACAGCTCAGAGGGCGGCGTACCGATGATGGCGTGTATTTTACCAATCTGGTCCAGTTCGTTCGTGCCTGGAAACAGGGGGAAGAGGCTGACCATCTCGAAAAACACGCAACCCACCCCCCACATGTCCATCTTGTAGTTGTAATACCCGTCCGTGAGGAGGCACTCCGGTGCTCGGTACCACCGCGTGCTGATGTACTCCGTGTACGGCTGCTTCGAATAAACCCCCCGGCAGGATCCAAAATCGGCCAGTTTCAACACGTCGTCCGTGATCAAGATGTTCTCCGGTTTTATGTCGCGGTGGAAAATGCCGTTGCGGTGCATGTGATCCATTGACTTAATTAACTGGTACACGTACGTTTTTAACCGGTCGTCACTAACGTAGTGCCTTCGTCCTCGAATAAGCTCGTAGATGTTCATGTCCATCAGCTCGAACACCAGCGCGAGTCTACCCGTGGGCTGGTCATAAAGCACCTCGATTAGTTTCACCACGTTGGCGTGCGGGCTCAATCGCCGCAGCGCCTGGATTTCCCGTAAATTGTTCACCTGGTCGAGGGAATCGAAGTGGTTCTTCATGCACTTAATCGCGACGTACTTGCCATTCTTAATGCACTGCGCTTTCAGGACTTCGGAGAACGTGCCTTCGCCTTTCTTCGCGACGAGGCGGTACTCTTTTGGTGTGGAAAGAGACGGGAGGGAGCGAGGATGGGAACGGGGAGGGTTAGATTTTTACGTTTTTGGAATCGAAACACTTTCGTAAAACTCTGCCGGTAAGTGCCAAGGATGCGGACGCCCGTTTTGGGTCGCGGACGCAGTGACAAGACCGATGGGGGCGGTGGGGTGCGTAGGGTCGGCCCGGAAGCCCAAACCCTGCCCCATGGATCCACGCGCAGCACCCCATGCGTCGCCGCTGCGTGCCAAACGACCCAGAGAACCCAAGCCTCGCCCCGGCCGTCCGCCTTCGCGCGCGTCGCACGGCACCATGACCCAAAAAAGGCATTAAAGGCACATCCGCTGTCGCGAATGGAAAGCGGTGCCGTGACGTGACGTGCGCCGTGTTTCAGACCGTTGTCGAGTCGTCGACGCTGGTTTTCGACCGCAAAATCGGGACACCCCTAAGCCACGCCATGTGTGGGACAGCGCGCCTTGACAACGCAACGCACGATGCCTGGAAACAACCGGCGTGGCCGGTATCCGGCGCCCATGGCGACGCGACATGTAAAAAACTGGATGAATCGATTTGCCGGTAACGTACTGTGCATCTGGACAACCGCGGAGCCAAAGACCCGGGGTCACGCACTGCCGGGCGCGCCGGCGTCGTCCAAGCGGTCGCGCGTAGATCCTACGTCGCGCCGCGCGTGAATGTTTTCTCGCCGCGTGCGTGGGTGTGCTTCTCCGGCGGATCGAACCCCGTCAAACTCTTTTGCCTTTTATCGAACGCTTCCACGGTTTATCGAAGGCGAAAGTCTGCAGTTTTTTCAGAAAAAGTGGCCCCACACAACACTTTCCCGGCAACGAACGCCCCTCAGGACAACGTACTCCGACATTGTCAATGAAAATGAAGCGGGACCGTGTTGTTCAGGGTGTCTGTATGGTCCCATTTCATTTTCAGCGACAACACGTGCGTGTACCGTCCTGGAGGGGCGTTCGTCCGCGGCAGGGGTGGGGGGCACTTTTTCTGGAAAAACATGAAAATCGCGTGGTGCAGCTTCATTCATCGCGACGGAAGGGGGCGAACAGTTCAACAAAATCTCTCCATATCCATTGAACTTCCGAAGACAGGACGAAAGACGAGTGCGCGTTGGCCGCGTCACCGGAACACGCGCTTCCGTGCCACCCGCGGCGTGGCACAAAGAAAACGGCCGGGCGCGATGGCACACGACACGCCCGTGGATGAGGTGGTTTTGCGTTGTGTTGGGGAGTTAATAACTCAGGAGGTGGCGTCCATCGAGGGCGTCATTTCTGACGAAGCGTCGGAGGCCTTAGTACCGCCCGATTTGGTGCCAAGTCCCGACGCACACGACGCGGTGGTTCGGTCTGTTCCGGTGGAAACGCCGTTACTGGCCGACGCGGTTACTGCTGACCACAACACGGAAATAAACCACGAAACGGACTGGGACGACGTGTTACTGCGACTGAAACGCGTGGACCGCGGCCTCGACGCGTTCGTCGGGGCCTCGGCCTCGCCGATCGATCGAGACGCACTTTCGTCAGTGGAGGCCTTTTCGTGTGTGTCGCCGCACTCGGGTGAAAAACGCCCGACGAGCCTCGGCGAGACACGCGATGCGAATGAAGCAAGCAACTCGAACGACGCCGCCGCGGCGGGGACACCGACACGAGCACGACAACGCACGACGACTACGGTTTTTGTGGAAACCTCACCGCCCTTCCACGTTGAGTCGCCGGATGAACGCAACGACGCGCTTCGCGAAATCGCCGAGAACACATCAAACGATACATCAAACGATTCATCAAACGATCACCAAATCGTGGACCGACTCGTAACGCTCATGACCCAAAGCCGTGTGTCCGCGCTTCAGGGTGACTTTGGCGATTTGTCACTCGAAACACGCCTAGTCGCAAATCGCACGCAAGCGGTGGCTTTGGTGAAAGCGTTTTACGACGCGCTTTTGGGAGACACGAGACGGACGGGAGAATCTGGACACGACGTCGACGACGAGAGCGTAAAAAATGTGAACATCGTTGGCAGCGTCGGACTCGTTCCAAAACAAAAACCAAAAGGAACCAGAGTCGATACCGTCGCGGAGCTGCGAAGGATGCTCGCCGCGTTTTGACGAAAGGCGAAAGGCGGAAAATCGGCTTTTCATTAGCCGCGCGCCACCAGAAACGTCGACGACGTTCGTATAAATAGACTACTTTATAAACTAGAGCTAAAACTAGAGCTAACACCTAATGTACCCGATATAAATAGAAAGATTGTTGAAGAAACAATCACCGAAACGTCGTCGACGCGTATCGCCCACCGTACCCACGCACTTCGTTTTCTTTCGACGCCCGCGCGCTAAAAACCGCCTTCCCCGCGAGCGACGTGTACGTGCGTTTCGCGACGTCACTGTTTGTGTTGTTATTTTTGCCTCCTGAGTTATTCTTTCCAACAGTGAAATCGCTCGCGATACCCACGCTGAACTCCCTCGCGCCGGCTCGCGAAAACGGAAAGCTCCCGAGAAACGCATCGCGCGTGTCGTCCAGCGGCGCCGCGTCACCCTCCGCTTGCACCTTTGAGATAAATAAAAGAAAGTGTCAGCCTTGTATTGGGCGATGTATGGACAAACAGTCACCAGCTTCGGTAAAACAGTGCCTGGATTTGGGAAATGCAACACGTACCTTCCGCGCGTGCGACGTCGCGTACGAAACCTCAGCCTGGACGTTCTTGCTGTCACAGGAGACACACGCGCACCCGTACACGGGGGTGAAGTGTGTTGACGCGGTGTTCAGCAACGACGCCATTTCTTGGGTTTTTCGAGCGTCGCGAATCGGCGGGTGCGCTCTGCGAAACAAGCCGAGATGCTCGGGCGGCGCAAACTTGTTCGCGCCGCCCTCTTT
>TARA_B110000261_G_scaffold89255_1_pt1 | contig 12963 bp, 9 predicted proteins | sample TARA_B110000261 | Tara Oceans TARA_B110000261 (sample SAMEA4397705) | marine metagenome | biome: Polar Biome; feature: [DCM] deep chlorophyll maximum layer (ENVO:01000326); material: water (ENVO:00002006), including particulate matter (ENVO:01000060) such as... | depth 20 m | reverse complement strand
CAAGTGGAAGTAGTGGTACTACTACTATAACAAACAATGTTAATAATAGATTATTAACTGCAACGGGTAACGCTACAATTAATGGTGAAGCTTGTTTAACATTTAGTGGGACACAATTAAATGTAAATGGTTGTTTTGAAGCTGGTGCTAATACCAATACTATAAATGGAGGTAATAATTCATCTATATTAGCAGGTCAGATAAATACTATAACAGCACCAGATAGTTCTATAGGTAGTGGGTGTTGTAATAGTATTACATTAGCTTGTAGATCATTTATTGGAACAGGACATTGTAATTTAATTGCTCCTAATTTATCCCAATGTTTAGGAAATTTCATAGGGGGAGGAACGTGTAATAGAATAATTAACTGTGTATCACATAATTCAATATCTGCTGGGTGTTGTAATTCAATTAGAGAAGGCACAACTCACTACAACCACATTGGTGCAGGAATACTTAATGATATTTGCAAACAAACATGTTATTCTGCAATTGCTGCGGGACATACTAATAAAATTGTTGATTGTAGTAGATGTAGTTGGATTGGTGCTGGTAGCAGTAACTGTATTTGTGCTTCTGCATGTAATAGTGGTATAATGGGTGGATATAGTAACTATATTGCTGGACATGATTGTACCTTTATAATAGGTACCGCAATTCATTCTACAAATAGTTGTGTAACTTACATGAATAATGGAAATGTAACTACCCATCTACAAGTTGGTGGTTGTACTAAAATGTCAAATACTGCTGGTAGAATTGATGCAACAAATGATGTTGTAGCATTTTCTACATCTGATAAAAGATTAAAAGAAAACATATTACCTATTAAAGATGCTTTATGTAAAGTAATTGGGGTAAGTGGTAATACCTTTAATTGGAAAGAATTAACTAAAGAAGATACAAAAACAATACATGGTAATACTGGTAAAGATGTTGGTGTAATTGCTCAAGAAATTGAAGCAATATTACCTGAAGCAGTTACAACTAGAGATAGTGGTTACAAAGCAGTTAATTATGAAAAACTTGTTCCTTTATTAATAGAAGCAGTTAAAGATTTAACTCTTAAAGTAGAAAAATTAGAAGCAAAAATAGGTTGGGATTCTTAGAATCCCTTCGTATATTAGCTAAATGAAGTTATGTATAGTCACCAATTATATAGATAAAGGGTATGTAAATGAAATACTTATTTTAAATAAGTTAATTTCAACTTTAAATCTCTTACCTGAAGATGTGTATTCTACATCTGAAGTAAATTCTTCGTATAGTATAAATAAAAAATATACTCATGCGTTAGTATTGCTTGATTTTAAAATGTCAAACATAGAGTTAATATTACCCTTTATAGAAAATATTCTTGTACCTAAGGTTTTTGTAATTGATACTGTTCCCTTTGAACATAAAAAATTAGATCTTGAGATATTAAAATCCCTTAATTCTCAATCCCTAAATACCTTTTCATCCTTAACAAATAATACACAAAACCTTTTATATGAAAAATATGCTGATGCTTTTGTTTTTTATAGTGATTTAGATTTAAATATTTTTAATTCTAGTTATCAATTTACATCCCCAAAACCCTTAATAATTTTACCTCCTTCTTTAGGAGAAAAAAAAGATATTAATCTTAATTTATCTAATTTTAAACCTAATTTTAATATAGGTTTTAATGGTGTACCATCATTTAATAACGGGTTACATAATATATCACACGCCTTAAACCACAATAACCAGTATTATTTAAACGTATATGGGAAACATGGTAGAAGTCCTCATATAACGCAATCCCTCATTAATTCATCAACATCAAACAACCCCAATATTAATTTTAGGGGACAGTTAAAGAATTATAATTTATTTTATCAAACCCACCATATATATTCTAATGTAGGGATTTATGAATCTTTTGATTTACCTACTTTAAATAGTATGATAAATGGTGTAGTACCAATTATATCACCTACACTCCCAATATCTGAATATTTACCAAATTACCCTTTTAAAATAGACCCAATTAATGTTAATATTTTAGAAATATTAGATCAAATCACAAATACCCCAGATAGTGATTTAATTGATATCTTAAATGAATCTATAGAATCCTTAAAAATATTAAATAATAAAGACATAAAAGAATCTTATTTTCACTTTTTAAATAAATTATAATATGAATACAAAATATTCAACATTAGGTTTTGATAAGGTTTATGTTATAAACTTAAAACGTAGGCAAGATAGAAAAAAAACATTAAAAAGTATATTCCCTACAGTTGATTTTACTTTTATAGAAGCTATAGATGGTAAAGACTTAGATCAAAAACAATTACTAAAAGATAAAACATTAAATACTTCATTTTTTGATCCTAATGGTATGATAACTATGGGGGTATTTGCTTGTGCTTTATCTCATAAAAAAGCTTGGGATCAAGCTATAAAAGATGGAATTACCAATGCCCTTTTTTTAGAGGATGATATAACAACTATAATGTCCATATTTGATTCTAATGGTAAATTTACTCCCCCTTATCAAGATATATTACAGGAAATACAAAATACTAACTATGATTTAATCCATTTAGGTAAAAAATCACCTATAACCCCAGGAATAAATGTAGACAAATATTTAACTATACCTGTTCCTGATACAAACTATAATGGGGCACATTCTTATATTGTTAGTAATAGTATGTTAAAACATTTATCTAATAAAATTCTACCTCTAAAACATGCTGTAGATGTTTATTTAGAACAATTTTATAATACCCATAATACCTTTACACTTAAAGATAGCATTTTTCACCAAATATCAGATATCTCAGAATCCTCAATCCCTGACTCCGATACTTTTTTTAATGAATTTAGAAAGGGAGGGGGAAGAGTTGGAATTTCTTTTGATGAAAATGGTAATATTTTAAACAAAAACATTGCAAAATATATTAAACACCCCAAGGACGAAAATCACTACACTGAAGTAGTATTATCAGAACCAAAATTTGGAATACAGAAATTTAATAGTCATAATAAGATTAATAATAATTTTTTTGGTATATCAAAACTATTAATTTATTTATCTGAAAATATAAATAAGAGGGGTAATATGGTAGAAATAAATTGCCATCTAGGTGAAAATACTTTTTACTTTGGTTCTAGTGGTTTATTTCATACAATATATGCTATAGATCCCCTTAAAGGAGAAGATAAATTTAATTTAGAACATAATTTAATTTGGGAGGATATAAAAATGGGGTTTGATAATAATAATTATTTTCATAAGAACATAAACCACATAAAAGATACACCAGAAAATTTAATTAATATCTTTAATGATTTATCCTTTGTATACATAAATAATAGAAAAGATATAGATATTCAACCCCTAATAAACTTATATTTATCTAAATTAAATCAAAAAGGTTTTATAGGAGGAAGTAATATACAAGACGCCCCTAAAGGCTCAATCAATTTTATAGATGGTAGTTGGTTGATTAAAAAAGAAAACATATATTTATAATAAAATAATATAATAATGGTACACAGTTGGAACATAATAGATTTAGAAAGAAACATTACTAGTGGAGTAGTAAATAGAATTGAGTTTATAGTAGAAACAGAACATAATAATGTATCTCATAGACACATGGGTTATGTAGAAGTTACAGGATCAGCAGATGGTCCTAATTTTATAGAATATGAAAATCTAACCTCAGAAGAAGTTATAGGTTGGGTTAAAAATTCTGTTGATGTGAGTGACATTGAAGCTACCCAGATTTCAACAGTTCATGCTATGATAGATGATGATATACCCCCAACAACACTTTCAGGAATGCCTTGGGGAAATTAGGAGAATAAAGAATAGTTTCGTATATTATAGTTATAAATAAATAAGTTACAAATGAATATTATCTTTCAAATTGAAGGCGGACTTGGTAAATCCATCATGGCAACTGCCATGGTAAAAGCCATTAAAAACCGTTATAAAAACGCTAACCTAATAGTAGCAACCGCCTATACCGACGTTTTTTTAAACAACCCATATATACATGAAACTTACAATATAAACCAATTAAATGGTCTATATTTAAAGTATATAAAGGATCAAAATTGTAAAATACTAGCATTAGAACCCTATAAAACATCAGATTTTATCACTAATAAGCCAATTTCCTTATTAAAAACCTGGTGTGATCTTTATGGGATTAAGTATAACAACGAGCAACCTCAAATTTATTTATCTCAACCAGAAGTTGACTACTTTTCTCCTTACTACACAACAGACAAACCTATTATGGTTATTCAACCAAATGGTGGTCCTGCGGGTCTTAGTCATCAATATTCTTGGACTAGAGACATTCCTACTTTAGTAGTAAAAGAAATTATAGATCATTATAAAGAGGATTATACTATTATCCATATAAAAAGAGAAGATCAACTAATTTATCCTGATACTTTACAAGCTTTAGATAGCTATAGGAGTATAGCAATTTTACTTCAAAAATCTAGTAAAAGATTATTAATAGATAGCTTTAGTCAACATATGGCTAGGGCATTAAATAAACCTTCTACAGTATGTTGGGTTGATACAAAACCTGAGATATTTGGGTATAAATTCCATAATAACATACAATCAAACCCATACACTAAAGAAATACCTCTACATAGTGTAGCATATAACCCCTTTTCTTTAGTAGAAGAAATATGTACTATTCCTTATAATAATTTAAATGAAATATTCGACGTAAATACCATAATTTCTTCTATAAACAACCAATAAATGTCAGATACACCTAAGATTTTAGTTTCTAGTTGTTACATAGGAACAACTGGTTTTAATAATCATTCACGTGATTTCTTTAGAATACTTTCTAATAAGTACCCATTAAAAATCAGAAACTTTACTGTTCCTCAATATTGGAGGGGTATAGTAGATGAACCTTTTAATGAAGAACCTTATATAACAGATTTAGATAAAAAGTTAATATCTACCCAAACAACCTTTAGTGATGATAAAGATTTACATGACACTGAAATATATAAAAATTATCCTAATAAATTTAAGCATGATTTAAATATAATTTTAGCAGAAGTAAATCATCACTATTTTTACCAAACATATGAAGGTCCTAAAATTGCATATCTTGTATGGGAAACTACTGAATATCCAAAACACTTTTATAATAGAATAAAAGAATTTGACCAAATATGGGTACCCTCCCAATGGCAAAAGGATTGTAATATAAAACAGGGAATACCTGAAAGTAAAATTAAAGTAGTTCCTGAAGCGGTAAATGGTAAAATTTTTAAACCTAATAGTAAGGCAACCCTCCCTGAATATGAGGATAATAGGTTTAAATTTATCCATTTCGGGAGATGGGATTATAGAAAATCCACTAAGGAAATTATTGAAAACTTTTTAAAAGAATTTGATAAAAATGAACCTGTAGATTTAATTATATCTATAGATAATATGTTTGCTAAAGATGGGTTTGAAACAACTGAAGATAGATTAAAACATTACAGTTTATTAGATCCTAGAATAAAAATAAAACACTTTCCTACTAGAGATGAATACATAAAATATTTACAAAAGGGTCACGTGTTTTTATCTTGTGCTAGATCTGAAGGATGGAATTTACCATTAATTGAGGCTATGGCCTGTGGTACACCTTCAATATATTCGAACTGTAGTGCTCAATTAGAATTTGCTCAAGGTAAGGGATTACCTGTAAACATCATAGGAACACAACCCGCTATAAGAGGAGAATATAGTACCTACTCCCAATCAGAATTATCTGGAGAATTTTATATCCCAGATTTTAATCATTTAAGGGAAGTAATGAGAGATGCCTATGTTAATTATGATAAACATAAAAAAAATGCTTTAAAAGAATCTATAGATCTTAGAAAAAAGTTTACTTGGGAAAATGTAGTTGATATAGCAGATAAGGAAATTCAATCTTTTATGTCAAACCCACCTAAAAATACTATAGAAATTAGTTTTGAATATGGAGTTAAATTAGAAGTATTTGGATCTAATAAAGAAAAATATTTAGTTGAATTTATAAATGCTGATACTAATAAAGTAATTCATTCTAGCACCATCAAAAACAATATGTGGACTAAGTGTGCTCATGGGTATTATATCCCTTGGATTATTAAGGTTAATGGTGAAATAATTCATACTTTTAGTTTAGAAAATAAAGTAGTTAAAGTTTCTTTAGACTCAAAATCAATAGGTGACACTTTAGCATGGACCCCTCAAATTATAGAATTTCAAAGAAAATATAAATGTAAAGTTATAGCTAGTACATTCCACAACGAATGGTTTGAAAATAATCCAAATTATAAGGATATAACCTTTGTAAAACCCGATACTTCTACCCCTTCATACGCACAATATAAAATAGGTTGGTTTAAAACTGATGGGAAATGGGACAAGGGGATTAAAAATAAAAACCAACCAAATACAATCCCTTTAATCCAAACAGCAACTGACGCATTAGGACTTCCTTATAATGAAATCAATCATGGAGTAGATTTTACCCCAGGAAAAAGACCCATTAAAGGAAAATACATTTGTATTGGTCCAAGAGCAACCTCAGGTTTAAAAGAATGGCCTCATGATCGATGGAAAGAATTAGCCAAAAAACTACATAAAAAAGGATATAAGATTGTTAATATATCATATGAAGGGTTTATTGGTACTAATATCATTAATAAACAAAAACTTAATTGGAAAGATACATTTAATTATCTGTATCACGCTGACTTATTTATAGGTTTAGGTTCGGGTTTATCTTGGGCAAATTGGGCCTTAAATAAACACACTTTAATGGTTAATAATTTTATACCTCATGGTTATGAATTTACACACCATTTAACAAAAATAGAAAATAATACTGTTTGTAACAATTGTTGGGTAAATAAAAATCACACATTTGACCCAGGTAATTGGGATTGGTGTCCTGAAAATGAAGGAACAAAAAAACAACACATATGTCAAAAATCAATTAGTTTAGATCAAGTATATTTAGAAAGTTTAAATATATTAGAGTCTTCTAAAGATAAGGATTTTGTATGGGTAACAGGTGGTGACGAAAAATATTTATCTATGGTGGAGGTTTTAGCTAAAAGTTTACTAAAATGTTCAAAATATAAATTAATAGTATATGGTTTTAATTGTGATTCTAAAATTAATCTACCTAATGTAATAAATAAAAGAATAGATTTTGAACGCAAACCTATAAGATATATTGACACAGAAGATTTAATTGATAAAGATTATTCTTTATATTTTGCTAAATACTTAACTAGTTTAGATTCATTACAAACTGAATATAAAAATTTCGCCTGGATTGATGGGGATGCATTTGCAACAAAAAATATTGATGAATCTTTAAAATATCTTTCAAATTTAAAAGATTACCCTTTATTTATGAGGTATTTTAATGAAGATATAGTTCATTGGAGAAAATATAAGGGTATTAAATTAGAGGGACATTATGGTTCTGAAATAAGCAATATTTTAGATATTACTAGAAATCCTAATAATGTTATTGTAGCAACTGGGTTTTATTTTTATAATAAAAACTCAACATCTTTCTTTACAAAATGTTTAGATTTAAACAAAAAATTAGACTTTCAAAATTTGCAAATATTTGCTGATGATAATGCCTTTTCTGAAGAAAGAATAACTAATGCATTACTCTGGAAGGAAAATAAAAAAGATTATTTACCTATTACTTGGAATAATTACTATTCATCAGATAAAGATATAGTAACAGATAGTTCAATATTAAATAAAGGATTTGATATTATGTTTGACATTTCAAATGCTAAACCTTATTTTATTCATGGTCCAGACCCTTCTGTTTCCCCTAAAAATGGAGAAACTTTAGATATCATGTATCAAGAGTATCAAACAACTAAATTGATGATTGTAGCGCATCCAGATGATGAATTAATATTTGGTGGGGCTGAGCTAATAAAACATGGACCTGAATATAAAGTTATTTGTCTTACTAATAAATCAAATGAAATTAGAAGTAAGGAATTTAAAACGGTAATGGAAAAATTAAACGTAGGATCTTGGGAAATGTTAGATTATGAAGATACATTACATCCTACTCAACAACTTGATTTAGAAGTTATTTTAATGAGTAAAAAATGGGAGAAAATAGTTACCCATAACCCTATAGGTGAATATGGTCACCCACAACATAAACTAGTATTTGATACTGTACTTAATCTTACTAAAGACTTTTATGTGTTTGGTAAGTCTCAACAAAAATTAGACCAAAATACCTTGGATACTAAAAATAATTTACTTACATTATATACATCAGAAACTCCCATTATAGATCAATTATTAACTAATAATGGAGATTGGTTTAAAAGTAATGATCCTTTTACTAATTATATTGAACATGAATATATTGAAAAATATGATGTTAATAAAAGTAAAGATAACTATATAAAATGTTATGAAAAATAAAAATTTAGTTATAATAATGTGTCATTGTAATGATGATAATAAAAAAGAGTTATTACTTGAAAATATTAATAAAATCAAATCAGAAGGATTTGATATAATGGTATTATCCCATATTCCTGTTTCAAATTCTATACAAAATAAAGTTGATTATTTTATATATGATAAAAGTAATCCAACAATTACATACCCTTATAGGGGAATGGTATTTTGGAAAAAATTAAGATTTAAGGGCCAATCTATTAGATTACAAAATATATTAGACGATTATGGTTGGACTGCTATGAATCAAATTTTATTAGCGGGTAATTTAGGGGTATCACTTGATTATAACCATTTTAGTTTTATTAATTATGATATCAAAATAACTGATAATATCTTTCATGATTTAAATAATCCTATTCCTTTTTTAGTATCCAAAGTAAAAGATTTAAGACTAAAAGATATAGATTATAGATTTCCAAGTTTTATGCTTAATATTTTATCTAAAGAAAATTTAAAATCTATACTACCTATTATTAATAAAAAATATTACATGAGCGATCAACATCCTTGGAAAGAAGGAGGTAAATTTACATGCGCTGAAGATTATTGGAACAATTTAATTCAAAATTTTGAATATAGTACTCATATAGAACCAATTTGGGATCAAATTTCATTCGATAAGACAGATACCTTATTTAATTTTAGTAAAAATAAAAATTTTAAATTATTTTTTCAAAATTCAAAAACTCATAAAAGGATAGAAACGAGTAGTTGGGCACCTAGAATAATAATTTATGACAACATAACCCCAGAATTTACATTAGTGGTAAATTCTTTAGAAACAATAATTGAAGGACCTAACGTGTGTTTAGACCTTCCTGAAGAAATAGAGAAAATAGGGTATATATTAAAAGATAAATATACTGATTTAACAGAAGAATATCATAAATCTATTTTTTCTACTGTAAATTTTGAATAAAAGAAAAATATGTATAATTAAATAAATAAAAAATGAGTAAAACAATTAAGTTATCAAAAGAAGAATTAGAAATTCTTAAAGGTTATCAACAACAACAAAATGAAATTACCTTTGAATTAGGTCAGGTTGATATTAATCGAGCCATTTTAGAAGGTCAAAGGGCCGTAATTTTAGATAAGCTAGGTGATCTACAAGAAAAAACTAATAAAACAGGTAAAGACTTACAAGAAAAATATGGAGATGGAAACATTGATTTGGGTTCTGGGGAATTTACTACAACAGAATAAGTTTTTGAATCTCTTTCTAATATTTATAATAAAACAAAATTAAAAATAATATAACAAAATGGCAGAAACATTAATATCTCCAGGAGTATTAGCAAGAGAAAACGATCAATCACTTGTTACAGCTCAACCTTTAACTAGAGGTGCAGCAATTGTAGGACCAACCGTTAAAGGACCAGTAGAAAAGCCTACTTTATGTAGTTCTTTTAGCTCATTCCAAACAATATTTGGTGCTACTCTAGAAAGTGGATCAGGTGATTACACTTATTTAACTTCTATAGCAGCAAACAATTACTTCCAACAAGGGGGTGATTCATTACTTGTAACTAGAGTAACAAACGGTACATTTGATCCCGCTTTATCTACTACAATACAAAATAATGTTGAAGCCGCTAGTGCTGGTTTAGCAGGATCGATACTTGGAGACATAACAACTCAAGGTACAGGTGGAACAGCAGGCGTTTTTACCTTAGCTGATAGTGATATAACAGAAACACAAGGTACCGGAGCAACATTAGGTTCTGGAGCAACATTATCTGTAACTACAGCTGCGAGTACTACATTAAAGTCGGCATTACTTGTACTAGGTGGAACTGATTTAACTGGAGCTACTGCATCAACAACTTCTGCAGCTTTCGCAATTGGAACCGATTTTGGTACCGTTACCGGAGGTGGAACAGGAGCAACAGCAACAATAACATCGGATGGTGCAGGTATAATTCAAAGTATAACTATAGTAAATGGTGGTAGTGGATTTACTTCACAATCAACAATAACTATTACATCAACTGAAATAAATGCATTAACAGCAACTCCATTTGGAACTGTTGTAGCAGGCGGACCAGCGACTTTTGGTGTAGCAGCATCAGATCTTGAAATCGCAGTTACTGCAATACAAGTAACATCCACCGGAGCAGATTATTCTGCAGGTAATATACTTACAATTGCAGCATCAGATATTGGTACCCCAAATGCCCCATTAGTAATTACACTTACTGATAGTGCAATTGTAAACCAAAATGCGTTTGTACTAGAAACATTATCTGAAGGTGTAATCATGAATAATACAACACCCGTAGGAGCAGATACAGGAGGTTCAGAAATGTCAAATGGTGCATTAAATAGTGGTTCTGCTGATAACATAAGATGGGAAATCGGATCTGTAAACACAGCATCAGGTGTATTTTCATTGTTTGTTAGACGTGGTAATGATAACAATACCCAAAAAGTAATATTAGAACAATTTAATAATATATCATTAGACCCATTTGCACCAAATTATATCTCCAGAGCAATTGGTGATGTTACTTCAAATGTGATAGTAGCCCCAGATGGTTCAGGAACATATTTACAAGAATCAGGATCTTATCCTAACGTTTCAAATTATATAAGAGTAAAAGAAGTAAATGCAAATACTCCTTATTTCTTTGATAATAATGGTGCAGCAAAAATTGAATTTACAGCATCTCTACCTGTATTAGGATCAGGTTCATTTGATCAAGCAGTAGGATCTAATTTAAATTCTGTAAGCGCAAATTTATTTTATGAAAACATTAGTTCAGTAAACACACAAGGTTTAGTTGGAACTGATTATACAGATGCTATTAATTTATTATCAAATCAAGATGAATATCAATATAATGTAATTTCAGCTCCTGGTTTATATTATTCAAATTATGCTGTACAGTGTAATTTAATTAAAAATATGTGTATTTCAAGAGGAGATGCAATTTATGTAATGGATTTAGTTCCTTATAACACAGCAATTGCCACTGTAAATCAAAACGCAGCAGCCATAGATTCAAGTTATGCAGCTGCATACTGGCCTTGGTTACAAACTATTGATCCAAGTTCTGGATTATTAGTATATGTTCCAGCTTCAACAATGATTCCAGGAGTATACGCATTTACAGACGCTTCTTCAGACCCATGGTTCGCACCAGCAGGTATTACTAGAGGTGGATTAGGTTCTGTAGTAAGAGCTGAGAGAAAATTAACTTCGGCTAATAGAGATACTTTATATGAAGCAAATGTTAATCCAATCGCTACATTCCCACAACAAGGAGTTGTAGTATTTGGACAGAAAACACTACAAAAAGCAGCTACTGCATTAGATAGAATTAATGTACGTAGATTATTAATTACACTTAAGGATTATATCTCTCAAATTGCAGATAATTTAGTATTTGAACAAAATACAATAGCAACAAGACAGAACTTTTTAACACAAGTAAATCCGTATTTAGAAAGTGTTCAACAAAGACAAGGATTATATGCTTTTAAAGTAGTAATGGATGAAACTAATAATACACCAGATGTTATAGATAGAAATGAGTTAATAGGACAGATTTTCTTACAACCAACTAAAACAGCTGAATTTATTATACTTGATTTCAATGTGTTACCAACTGGAGCAACATTTCCAGCATAAAAAGAAAAAAACCGAATATTTATAATAAAATAAACATATAAAATGGCAGTACTTAACCCAAACGAAATATTTTTCACCGCTTTCGAGCCAAAACAAAAGAATAGATTTATAGCTTTTGTAGACGGATTCCCAGCATACATCATGAAAGGTGTTGGGGCTGTAACAGTATCACAAGGAACCGTACCTTTAAATCATATTAACGTTCAACGTTTTGTAAAAGGTAAAACAACTTGGGGAACTATTCAGTTCACATTATTTGACCCAATTACCCCATCTGGTGCACAATCAGTAATGGAGTGGGTTAGATTACACCACGAATCAGTAACTGGTAGAGATGGATATAGTGATTTTTATAAAAAAGATTTAACTATTAATGTATTAGGACCAGTAGGTGATATTGTTTCAGAATGGATTATCAAAGGAGCAATGATTACAGAAGCTTCATTTGGAGATTACAACTGGGATACTGAAAATGCTGCTCAAGAAATTACAATGACAGTTCAACCAGATTACTGTGTATTAAATTTCTAAAAATTTTACCCACCCCTTAATTTGAAAAATAGCTTGGCTTCGGCCGAGCTTTTTTTTATATTAATATGTATCAACGATAAAAATGTTTTAATTAAATAAAGATTATGAGTGAATTTAAATTCCCAACAGAAGAGATAGAATTACCTTCAAAAGGTTTAGTATATCCAAAAGACAATCCCCTATCAAGCGGTAAAGTAGAAATTAAATATATGACAGCGAAGGAAGAAGATATTCTTTCTAACCAAGCATTTATTGAAAAAGG
>TARA_B110000261_G_scaffold135564_1_pt1 | contig 13029 bp, 14 predicted proteins | sample TARA_B110000261 | Tara Oceans TARA_B110000261 (sample SAMEA4397705) | marine metagenome | biome: Polar Biome; feature: [DCM] deep chlorophyll maximum layer (ENVO:01000326); material: water (ENVO:00002006), including particulate matter (ENVO:01000060) such as... | depth 20 m | reverse complement strand
TGATAGAATAGCAGTCTTTTGTTTCACGGGTGTTGCACTTTTAGATTTCATAGGCGAGGCAGTCTTTGGTTTCACGGGTGTTGTGCTTTTAGGAACCCCGAATGGCCAATTAGTAGCTTGTGGCGCTGATGGAGTAGCGGGTTTCACGGGTTGGTTTGGTTTCACGGGTGACGCACTTTCGGGCCTCACTTGAAATGGCCATTTCGTAGTTGGTGAAGCCGACGGAATAGCCGTTTTGTTTGATGCTGCTGAAGCCGTTACAAAATCCGTTTTGTTTGATTCTGAAGCCGTTACAAAATCCGTTTTGTTTGATGCGGTTGAAGCCATTTTGTTGATACTTTTCGAAGACGACACGGTTTTTGATTTGTCTTGAGACGTTTTAGGTGTTTCGAACAACTCGTCGTCGGATATATTGTATACTGAATCATCATCAACCATCAACTCGTTAACAGGAGATGCCTTCTCGGGTTGCCATCCAACAGGACTGGGAGTAGCCATCCCGAGATTTTTCCAATCGTCAGCGGAAGGAGAGTTCTTAGAAGATTTTGAAGCACCACCATTCTGACCAGAAACCAATGTGTTCACCCCAACTTTACCACCTTTTCCTATATTTTGAACGTGAAATGGCATTTATGTTTTAATTAATATAAATATTTTTTTCCACCCTTTTGTGTGTAATTTATAATATCTGATTTAGACGCATTAAATTTGGTTCAGTTTATAAATTCTGTATTATTTCCTTTTTAATTTCAGTTAATTTCAGTCTTATTTTCTCTTTTAAATGAACTACGTATTTCTGGTCTGAGAATACTGTATTGAATTCCGTGATTAATGCTTTGTCTATAGGCAGAAACCCTATTTTTGAAAGTGGGGCCATCACCACATTCTTAGATACAATCATTATCATCAGAGACCGATTTGTATATCTGCTATATTTAATACTAACGCCTTTTAGAAAGTGAATCAATTTTGAATGTTTTTCTGCGTCCAATACCTCAATCATTGTTTTTATAACGATTTCTCGGAAAAGTGTATTAAGAAATTGGATTGGATCACGAAGAATTTTTGGCTGTTCAAACAATTCCTTGAAAACGAATTCTAGGATCTCGGTTATAACTTCAATGATGAGTTTTCTAAAGTAATTGTTTTGTTCGTCGCATAATTCGCTTAAATTGTCTTGTATTCCTTTTTCAGGGTCGCAATCGAAGCTCACCGATATAGAGTGTGGACCATTTGGAGGTGGTGGACCATTTGGATGTGAAAATGTAACCATTTTTCGAATAGACTTGCTGATTGGACTGTTCTGAACTGGTTTGTTTATAGTAAGAGGTTTTTTCGTTTGCGAGTTTGTTTCGTTTGCGAGTGGTAAAGTCGTGTGTGATAATCGCAGCGTTGTTCTTATGTGGGGTTTTGGTATTGTGTGGGGTTTTAGAACACCGATTTTTCCAACATTTTCCATTGTTTGGACTTGTCCGGTCAGTTTTGGTGGTGTTAATTTTATAAAATCCTTTATGATCATTCCACCCTTTTTAGGATTCTTTATTTTTCGAATAGACTTGCTGATTGGACTGTTCTGAATAGTCCGAGTTTGTAGCGTTGTGCCTAATTGCTTCAGTGTTCTGCTGCGGGGTTTTACACACACCTTTTTCTTGGTTTTGACTTGTACGGTCAGTTTTGGTGTTAATGTTACCAATGTTTTCACGAGCGTTTCACCTTTTTTACGATCCCCCGTCTTTCGAATAGACTCGCTGATTGGACTGTTCTGAATTGGTGTGTTTTTAGTCCGAGTTTGTAGCGTTGTGCCTAATCGCTTTGTTGTTCTTCTGTGGGGTTTTACACACACATTTTTCTTGGTTTTGACTTGTCCGGTCAGTTTTGGTGTTAATGTTACCAATGTTTTCACGAGCGTTTCACTCTTTTTACGATTCCCCTTTTTACGATTCCTTGAGTCAGAAATATCCATACTTTATCATCATCATCACATTTTCTTTTTACGAAATGAAAACATACAAATCACCAGATTGGTTAAAAAAAACAAGTCAGAAGCAAGTTTAGAAAACAATATAAATTTTATTCATAAATGTCCACGGGTCACACAGATAAACGCAATAGTTCCCTTTCCATCTTTGTAATCTTTTCTGTCATCGTGTCTATCTTGATCCACAATAACATACATGCATCTTCGCGACATTCGAAATCACCGGAATTATAAGCGATCGTCGAATTCACCTTATTTTCAAGGTTCGTGATAGAACTGTTTAATTTAGAAACTTTATCTTCCAGTTTCTTACGATGCATATGGTTCTTGATTATCATGTGTTTGTTGATAACCGGAATATCCTTTCGTTCCATTGAGTGGAAAGGGATTGAGAATGAACGCGGAAGATTCATCCGAACAGAATTCATTGTTCCTTCGGTTTTCTTCTTCACTATTTACAGTTTACAGTAAGCAGTCTTTTATTGTATACTCCTCAACACTAAATCAATTTTTTTGAATATAACTGTCGAATCACTGTCAACAAATACAACTAAAATACCTGGGTTCTATAGTTTCAGACTACTAACGAACATATTAGCACTCTTTATAGCAGTGTCGATAACTACAATCTCATCCATGTTGTGTGGGCCGACCGAATAGAGGTTGATTAGTTTTCCACGCGCCGGAAGGGAACCCACCGTATTTGTGAAACTTGATTCGTGCGACACCCACCCATAATTTGTTTTTGTTATATTTGAATGAATTGAAACGTGTTTGGGATTTAGTTTTTCCCCGTATTCACCCGACAACTGTCTCAAAACTTCCTTCTTAATATCGTAAGTGTATTCATAGTCATTAATTGATTTTCCAAATTTATTTTTTGCGTTAAAGTCACAGACGACACAACTCCAAACAGTTTTAATATCTGAATCAAGACCGAGATCACCGATCGTAAGTGTTTTGTCGATGACTATAATTGACCACTCGCTCGAACAAGACCAGCACCACATTCTCCGTTTATCTATTCTTTTATCGAAGTGAAACTGTATCCCTATGCCCATATAAGTTGACTTGTCGACATAGGCCTGCATTTCGATCGGGGAAACAAACCAGTTAGTCTGAACCACGTTACTCGAACTCGACACAATGGACATCATATTTTTCAGCGGTATGCAAAATACAAACTCCCCCCCTTTGACAACAGAGCCAGTTGTCGTCAATAGTCGCAAAACGCGATTTTCGTTGGATACAATCTGTGTGACCCTGTCGGTTTTTATGTCAATATTTGGATGTGATGAAAGAATAGCAGTCGCCTTTTCGATCCATTCATTTGGCGATTCCATTTGAACTATAGAACCGAATCGGTGCATTGGGTGTCCCAAAAAATCAACAAAATTGTCCATTTTGACTTGATTTGAACGAGTTCCATTGATGACAATACATAGCATGTTGATGAACGACATGGCAGTTTGTGTTACGTGTTTCGAATGCATCCATTCGTCTACCGTTTGATTTGACCTTTTTTGACGCATAAAAACGCGTCGGATAAACAACGTAAAGAAAGCCACATAATCTAAAAAACTAAAGCCCAACACAACATTGAATATGATAGACAGAATAACGTAAATCTTATTCATGTAAACATTTCGATAGATGGGTTTGACGTTAATTTTATTCAAAAGTTTTTTGAATTCATGATTTCCCGAGGAAAATAATACTTTTGGAGAATGTTCTGTAAAATATACATCTGATTCGTATTGATGTTTCCAACACCCTCCAAACAAACTTTCGGACTCGATGATTAGAATTTTCAGCCCAGTGTTCATAAGAGACATTGCTGTAGATATTCCACACGGCCCCATCCCGATAATAACATAGTCGTAATACATCTTACTCTTAGATTACGTATATTTTTTTCAAAAGATTGCCGGACGTTTGATTGTCAATGAACAAACAGATATTGAATAACAGAAAGAACAGGACTGATATGTAAAACTCATCAACCCGTATCATTTTGTTGAGTTGCGTCGATGATGTTATAATTTTATATTTAGTTTTCGACTCGACACTACAACAAATTGTTCCATTGGAAATCATCTATTATTGAACGGTCTGTATCGATGTTTCGTGTGCAATAGTAGTTTTTAAACAAAAAACAGTTTTTTAATTTTTGTTTTTAAAAATAAACACATTAAATAAATGGTGAAAACACCAACTTACGACGACAAGGTCCGGTTGGCGAAATTCGTGACGGTTTGTGTGGTTCTCATTCTGACTGCGGGTGTAATCGCGTATCATTTCAACGAAAATAAGAACGTCTTGTCCTTTTTGGGAGTGTACCCCTTCCCAACACTCTTGTCGATATTTACGGGCATGGCTGCGAATATTGTGTTTGGAATGATCGATAATGGGGGGTTGTTTTTCGGTATGGACGCACTGACCCCCTTCTTGCCCGAAGGTGAGTTGACCCGAGCTGGTATTGGAAATACGGTCAGCGACGGGTTGGGGGCGTTCCTTGGAACATTCAGCGGAATAATTATAAAGAGCATAACGAAGATTGACGATACACCGATATGGTCCGACGCCATTGGTATTGTCATCGGGTGTTTGATAGGTTTATACGTGCCGAAATATATAACTGGAAAAAAGTAAAATATTCCAAAACATTTCATAAAATTTGATAATTTTCACTTTAAAGAGGTACGCACTTATAACATGTTCCCAATTGTTGATTTTGAAAGAATAATTGAACAATGTGCGAACAAAGTTGAGGTTATACAGAAAATGCACGATCTTATGGATAAGCTCCAAGAATATTGGAAATTGATTCGACGCAAACAACCCATTGAAAGGCGAAATGTATACATCTATGATATGTTACAGTTCTTGGCTTCAAATAAACACCTGGTGTATCTAAATGTCAGCGTAACGCCAGATTTGGGTAAACTGTTGGAGAGGCAATTATCTGAACTTCATCATTACAAAGACATAAACCAGCGATTTGTCTCGACACTGATTGGCCAACTTCGATTTAAGCATTGATAGTATTATTTTCTCATATAAAAAATAAAAAGGATGAATCACACGATATCTGTCTCTCTAAGCATATTTATCATCATGTTAAGTGCAACCCACGAATCGTTGGAGATTTTTTATGGTTTGGGTGTTACAAATAATGAAATGTAATGAATTGGTCGCAAATAATGATATTTAAGACCTAATGTACATATAACGACAAATTGTCCAGAACGAACAAGTCTTGGTAATACAATGAAGTGGATAAATCGATCACTTCACCACGCACCAGGTCGATAAGTGTCCAGTAAATATGTGTCTTGAGGTAATCGTATTTGTTCGAGATGACGCGTGCTCTGTTTTTTTCAATGGAGGCGAACTTCAACATAGATAACATACTGTCGTATTTTTTGTCGCCTTCTTCGTGAATATCGATTTCTTTGAAATAAGATGTTACTCGTTCCAGAAAGATGGATTCGTCGGCAATCACCTTCAACTTTGCTTTCTTCAATACATCTATTTGGATGCGAATGGATTCTTTGATGTGTGTTGTTTTGAAGATTGGAAGAAGGTTAATGATGTCTTTTGAGTTTTCCGAGAGAACCATTTGTCCAAGTACACGTTCCATGATGAACGGATATTCTACGAAGTAGCTCATGACTAGAAACTTTGAAATGAAAAATGTGGTTTGGATGTTATATTCTTTTAATTTTTTTAATAACAATTTTTAATAATATATTCCCGATCGGAAATACAATCGGAATGTTTAATAGTTTTTTTATTGGGATAACACGAATATCTATGGAATTGGTAAAATGGAAACTTCTAAAAAATGCATCATTAAAGCTAAAGGTCCTACAGCAAGCCTTATTGTAAATGATAAAAATTATATATTAAAAAAGAATGATAAATTCTCTGGGTACACAAGCGAAGTATATATATCTACAGATAAAGAACTCGTACTAAAAAAAGTAAAGGATTTTTTGAAATACAGTGTGTATGAAAGAGAAAAATATATTTTGACTTTTTTGAACACAATGAAAGTTGATTGGTGTCCCAAACTTATTCAATATGATGATGATAATAAAATATTAGTTATGACATACTGTGGTGAAAGAATAAATGGGAGCAATAAACCAACAACCTTTATTAAGCAATTTGCAGATATCATGCATGATTTGAGTGTATTCAAATTGAAACATAATGATATAAAAGAAGTCGAGTTATTAGTATTAAACGGTAAGCTCTATTTATGTGATTTCGGTTGGTGTTCAATGAATAATCATTTATCTTGTGAAATTGGTTTGTGGGAAGGAAAAAAACCACATAATTACTATACGGATGAAACAGTTTATCAGCGATTAAAACATCTGTTTTAATTTTTATTATTATATATCACTAATAATATGTATCTTGATAAGAATAGAAAAAATGTTAATGGATCACAAAAAGAAAAACCAATTATAGCAAAAAATAATGAGATAATAAATGTTGGTGGATATCAAAAGTTTACAATAAATGCTGAAGTTCTAACTACAAGTTCTTCTAAAATAACTAAACAGTTAAACATTCTCAAAACAATCAATATAGACGACAGTCGTACGATTATAGATATCGGATGTTCAAATGGTTATTTTGGATTTTGGTATTTATTGAATTTTCCTGAAAAACATATAACTTTTATGGATCATGACAAAGAATGTATAGCTGTGATACATAAAATATTAGAAAGTATGGACAAATCAAATAAAGCAAAGGTTATTTCAGATAATTTTATGCAATTTTTTCAAACGACTGAAACATATGACACAATTATTATGTTATCCATTATTCATTGGGTTTTTTCTTGTACGACTGACATATGTTGTTTATATGAAGTAATTAAGAATATCCGGTCTAAAAATAACAGGTCGTTAATCATAGAATGGGTTGATAACAAAGATAATGCTATACAATCGTTTAAACATACATCTTTCAATCAAGATAAGCAAAAAAGTAATTACAATTTAAATACTTTTATTGATGCCCTTAAAATGAATTACAAAAATGTTCAGTTTTTATCTTACACAAATGGAGAAAAAACTAGAAGTATATATGAATGCAAAGTTTAAAGGTTTATATGCATAAAAAACGTATATCGCTTCTATTGTTTGTTATATAATAGAGGTAAAATACATCATTAATTTATTATTTTGTTTTATGTACACTAAATTTACGAGGTATATGGTAATTCAAACATTTAAGATACTCTCAAAGCATAATACTTTCATATATTACATAGTATAAATTTGTTCCAACTTTCATTTTTTTTTGGTCAAATTTATATGTTAGTTTATATACGGGTGTTTGCTTATTTTGAACATGTTTTTTCACGTTATCTGTTACAGTGTTACACAATCCTCTCTCCTGTAAAAAATGAGGGGGACCTGCTGCCATTTTGTAAGTAGAGTCCCATATTTTTTTGAACATAGCATCTTTTTGGTGAAGATGCGCAAATCTATGATGAAACCAAAAGTATTCTTTACACATGTCGCGTTGTCCCCAAAAAGCCACCGTTTCATTTTTCCAAGCTTTCGTTATGTAATTGTTCAAATCGGAATACAAAAACCAGCTAGATGTCTTGATATTGGGTCCCATATCAGACCTTGCAAATGCGAAGAATCCCGAAGATATGACATCGGGAAGCCATTCGTCGAGTGGATAGTTACAAAATGTAGTCGCGTCACACCAACAACCGCCATATTTGTCTAACAAATGTATTCTTACTATATCTGAATATCCTGTCTTTGATATTTTCTTGTTCTTGATTTTAGGTATACTTTCATGTATATCGATAAAATCTTCAATATTCGAATCATCTAATTCATATAATACCCATGTTGGATTCCTTAGCTTCCATGACAAAAGACATTGTTGAACAACTTCAGGTGCATTTGAAAAACCTTGTGCCCAATATATGAATATTTTCTTTATCATCATTTATATATCCGAAAGAAATCATATTCAAAACAAACTAATTAAACGGGTTCAAATTGAGTATCATTATTATTTTGAAAACATTCCTTTCCGTAGATTGTGTATAAATACAAGACAATTCATTATATAAGAATGCAAGCTGTTCTGGGTATTTTTTTGAAGAAAATTAAATTTCGAGTCACATTAAGGATGCTGAATTTCTAACCACGTACGAAAATGATTTGGCTTCTGGTGGATATTTAAAAACTAACTTCATGACGTCTTTTGGAAACTTGTCTTGTATTGTGCCATTTTGCAGGCATCTATTTGTATATAAATGCTGTTTATCTTTTGAAATAATATAATTATGAATAACATAGTATCAAGTGAGGGATATTTGGGACTGGAACAATATGAGATGACACAATACCACTTTTTTTGTGCGGTCGTCAATTTCCAAAAATCTTGACATAGTGACGTGGCTCTGTTATTGTTGAGATAACTTAGGATTTTTAGTAATTTCTTTGGGAATATTGTTCAAGTCTGTTTTTTTGAAAAAGAAATTCACTATTTAGGAGTGAGTTGATAGATTTGCTCATTAAATATTTGAGAACGCGGCACTACCTCTCGAAATGACTTCAAACGAAACAGACATCGCGGGCAAACAGCGACACAAGAGAACCGACTCTCGAACCGACTCTCGTGGAACCTTTCGTGACCAAGGAACCCGCCGAACGTTCATTGAACGCGTGCATCCCGCGGAGCGCAAACGAATCCACGCCAGTCGTGCCTTTTACACGATGCTTCACGCTGTCCGAAATCAAGTGCGTCAATTTCGCGAGTTCACGGAGGAACTGGAGAACGAGCTGAAAAACGACTGGAGTGACGTTACGCCCCATTATATGCTGTTCAAGCAGAAACAGTTTATTCGGCGGATGCACGTCTTCGGGCACTGTCCGGTATCCGGTGACGTTATCGGAGAGTCGGCTTTCATCAACCATTGTGGTCACGTGTTCAACAAAGCTTCGCTAGAGGGTGCCACCCCGAAGATAGAGAGCTGTCCGACATGCTTGAAGAAGATTGTATTTAAACTATAGCAAAAATTTTACAATGTTTTGAACAATAGTTTTATTCATCTTCCTGGCATTTACTTTGATCGTATTTAATGCGAGTTCCTTCTCATTGTCTCCCAATTCTTTCAACTGAGTTATCATACCATGAACAGAATCGTATTTTTCACACAGCACTGACGCTGTTTTCTGAGACACGCCTGGGATTTGGCAGAACATGTTCATGTGTACCGAAAGAATAGAATCGTTTGAAGATTTCTTAATTGTTTTCAACACAAAATACCCATTTTCAATAGGATTTTCAATTTCACTACACCCCCCCTCGATACTTTTTGGTTTTATAAAATATTCTGGGTGGTTTTCAACACGCTTCACAATTGCCTGTATTACGTAAAGAGTATCGTCGATGTTCCTTGAAAACATGAACTTTATCTCATCTCGGAATAAAGAGTGGATGATTGCGCTCTCCACGCTTTTATTTGATAATTCTGAAAATGAAGAATAACCCTCTAACAAGTACAAAATATTTTTTGGTTGAAAGTTACTCGTGAGACGTGCATGTTGTTCCTTATATCTACCGTCTTTAATAGATGCGATCATATCACTTCTCGTTTTTCGCTCGATGATACAGTACACCATATCATTCTCGTCTGTAATGAGAATATCACCTATGTCCAACTGTTTTTGACACACGTCGAAGTTGTTATCAACACATTTTTTCAGCAAATGTTGCTCTCGACTATCTACATAGACTTTCATGTATTTAAAAGTGATGTCGAACTACATACATATATTGGGACAAGTCTTAAAATAAAAACCCTGAATGAAATGATGTTGATTTTCCTTTATTTTTAGTAAAACAATTTTACTATAATAATCTCCGGGGACCTCCTGGAAAATGACAAATCATTTACAATTATTTGAAAAAAAAGAAAATTAGAATATCCATTTGTGTGAGGGATTATGGATGAATAATAAACTTTAACAGATGAAACTTGAATTGGCTAATGAATCATAACCGTCGCTAGAAATTCTAGCGAATTCACGCTCCATATTTTGAAAGTATTTTTTTCGAGTAGATTCGGAAGACTTGTTGAGAAAATCCAAATGTAGATCGATCTTGAATTTGATATAAGTATCACTCGCCGACCGTTTCGCGTCTGCACAAATCGCTTGTGGGACGCGAAGGTAAACAAGTATTAATGCGGAAACGCACGCAATAATAGTAACCATAACGTCGACCACGAGTATGGGTGCGACTTCCCCGCGAAAGTTGTAAAACACAATGTATAATTTCATAAATAGGATTGTGAATGAAATGAAGAGGAGTGGTGGAATACGTTCGACCCAATGTTCCGTAGTTTTCGTTTTCGCAGTCACGTCACTTAGGACGAACCCTTGTCGAAGAGACGATGAAAAGCAACATATATTTGTAAGAAACAATTGAACAACTATGTTTGATTGTATGATATTTGGGTTCAACGCAGTCATGTTTTTTCTGATAGTTGTATCCACGTTATCTCTCACAGATTCGTAGGAATCGTGGTAATATATGTTACGTGTGTTTTTCATTGGATTGTTAGAGCAATAATATTTCAACAACGTATCCACGATATCCGCCCTGAACACACGTGAATATGACATAAATTCAGTTATATTTTCGCGATTCGCAATAATGAATTCTATTAATTCAGGGTGTTCTTTTTCGTTCACAGTGAGAAATTTTGTGAACTTGGTTATATATTTGTTTATGTAAATAATAAACATTTTCTTTTGGTTTGTGTGCGCATAATGGATACTCGTTTTACGCAAGATTTTCCCGATTTTTCGCTGTATTAGGGACATTTTTCGCTCAAAATATTTGATGAATTGAAGAGTTGGTTCTTTGTTGATTTTTTTTAAATTTAAATCGGTTTTTATTAAATATTTCAGGCAACATCTATAATATAAAAAATTGAATGTTTTGATTCAAAGAGATCAACAACCCAACATACCGACAGAGTTATCTACACTACTACAATGTCAGATACATGCGACGTGTGCGTTGAAACATACTCAAACAAGTCTCCGAAACTATCATGTGTTTCATGTGGTTTCTTGAGCTGTTGTAACTGTGTTCTTCGATACGTCGAAGGAAGCGAGAACGAACCCAGATGCATGCAGTGTCGTGGCGTGTTTTCTCGAGAATTCATGTTCGAGTCGATGGGTAATTCGATGAATAAACGACTTATTGAACACAACGCGGAAATTGCCGTGAAGCGACAAATGGCGATGCTACCAGCAACTGTGCCGTATGCGAAGCTAAAATCCGAGAGTGCAAAACTGGAAAATAGTGCGAAAGATCTCGAGTTTAATGCACAAAAAATGCTACAAGAAGTCCGAGTTCTACGTGAAAACAGCGTCTCTCTCAAGAACCAGATGCTTGCTATGACGAGTGTCAACAGCTCTGGACAAGTGAAACACACCATCCATATCTCTCGGTGCATGAAAGACATATGCAGGGGGTTTGTAGAACAAGAATCTGGTCAATGTGGTTTGTGTTGTACAACCCATTGTAAAATGTGCCTAGAGATCGCTGAAGATGGCCACGTTTGTTGCAAGGAAATTCTGGCAAATATCAAATCTGTGTATGATTCATGCAAGCCTTGTCCGAGTTGCTGTGCACCGATTCACAAGATTGATGGGTGTAATGACATGTTCTGCGTAGTGTGTAAAACAGCATTCTGCTGGAGAACGATGAAGATCCACTCTGCAGGAAACTCAAATCCTCTTTACTTCAACTGGATGCGAACGAATACAGAAACAATACTTTCGAGGGACCCAATGCACGAATTTCAAAGAACCGAGTTTTACCAAAAAATACCGAAAGAAATAAAAGATATGATCATGTGTGTGAGCCGACAGGTAAGACACCATGATGCGATTCTTCGCAATCTCGAAAACACAACATCGGTTCTCGAGAGGGGGCGGAAAGAGATGGAGATTCGGGCCAAATTTCTCACAAATGAGGTTGATAACGCCGGTTTCAAAAAGTTTATAAAGAAACTTCAGAACGACACGGAACACACGATCATGATTCGATCCAACACGTCAAACAACGCGGAATCTATTGCGAATTATCTTATGAGCGAAACGAATGACTGGTGTGACCCCGAGACACTTAGTGGACTCGAAACACTTGCAGACAAGTTCAACACGAGTGCTTCGTATGTCGGAAAGGTGTTCAAGCGTGTGCAACACACATACATAACCGTCACTGGTAAAGTTTGATAGAGTATAGACAATCCACACAAATCCCCCAATCATCAAACACAACTATTATAAAATTAGTTTGTAAAAAATATAGTTACTTATTTTTTTATAATAAAAATTTGATATAATTACTTGATTTTTTATATGAGTGCAACACAATGGGAGAGCCACCGGATTGGTTGAAGTACGAACACCAGATCGTTAGGCACCATGCTGAATCCACAACACACAAAACATACCATTGGAATGTTCTTCCCGAAGAGGTTATTTACAAATGCGGGCTGGTGACGGACGCAAACGTACACCGCATGAAGCGTCTCATCAAACGAAACAGTGAGAATCCCAATACAAAAATATTAATCGGTGACCGGTTTGGGGCGGACGCAATCGCACACGACGAAAAAGAAAATACGTACCACCTCCTACAAATGAAATGCTACTTGTCTGGAAGAGTCACCGCGACAGACTGTACCCACTTTACAAACAACTCTTGCTTGATAATGAAAACTCTGGGTTACTTGTACACGGCGAAATCCAAGGTCGAACATTCGTTTCTCGAGTTCATTACAACGATCAACGATCCCGACGAGCGAATTCGGCACTGTGTGGTTCCGTTCATCCCAAGCAACGAAGACATTCAAGAGACATCCCCTTCAGAAACAACTTACGGGTTGCGTCCGTACCAGGTAGAAGCCGTCGACGCCGTAGCTCACTCGACCAATACCAAATGCCTCCTACGATTAATCACGGGAACGGGTA
>TARA_B110000261_G_scaffold45544_1_pt1 | contig 13128 bp, 15 predicted proteins | sample TARA_B110000261 | Tara Oceans TARA_B110000261 (sample SAMEA4397705) | marine metagenome | biome: Polar Biome; feature: [DCM] deep chlorophyll maximum layer (ENVO:01000326); material: water (ENVO:00002006), including particulate matter (ENVO:01000060) such as... | depth 20 m | reverse complement strand
GCTGCGATGAATGCGATGATGAATACAGAAGTTGCAGTAAGTAGAGTTGGGATCATAAGAACACCGAACCAACCAATGTAAAGGCGGTTCTCAGTTGAAGTGATCCAGTTACAGAATTTAGCCCATAGGCTAGTGCTTTCGCGTCTTTCTAAAGTTGCTGTCATGATTTTTGTTAAGTTTTAAAATAATAAAATTTTTCTCAAATAGGTTTTTAAATCTATTTGTTACTTCTATTATAGATGAAAAGCAAAGAATTCAGTTCTATTTTAATTATTTAACTTATTAAAAGGGTGCGTTGTTACGGAGAAGGAGGGATTCGAACCCTCGGTACGTAAAACGTACATGCGATTAGCAATCGCACTCTTTCGGCCACTCAGACACTTCTCCAATCAAAGGGTAACAGCTTCTAATCTAACATGTCAATCCTTTTGTAATAGAATGAATTGGGGTTGCTGTAAAGATGATAATTTTAAACTAGAATTCAAAGGATGGGAAGAAACAAAAGATGTTAGTATATTATAAAAGAAAGTTCCCTTCTTTATGAAAAGATTGGGAGAAAAACACGTTTTTTATACGTATATGGATTTTCAAGAATTAATTTTATCGTTACGCGCTGAAACCATTTTTCCAGAGGTTGTATTATTAGTCTCTCTACTTCTCACTGTTTTTTTAGACCTTATCTTTGAAAAGAGTAATTCTGGTTTTAGTAGTTGGTACCAATGGTTACCTTTCGGAGGTCTTCTGATAAGCTTTCTAGCCTTAATCTTTCAATGGAATGATGCAATTCATCCAACTAGCGAAGACTTTTTCAAGAAAGAAACAATTTCTTTTTTAGGTAGTTTCCAAGGTGATATGATTGGAATTCTATTCCGCGCTTTTATTGCAATTTCAGGTTTCTTCTCACTTCTTTTATGTTCTGAATATATTGAAAAATCAGGAACAGCAAAAATTGAGTTCTATAGTTTATTTCTTACTGCTATTCTTGGTGGTATGTTCTTAGCAGGATCGAATGATTTAGTAAGTTTATTTGTTGCACTTGAAACACTCGGATTATCTTCTTACTTACTTAGTGGATATATGAAACGTGATGTTCGTTCCAATGAAGCATCATTAAAATATCTTTTAATCGGTGCAGCTAGTTCATCCATTTTACTTTATGGTGTGTCATGGCTTTATGGAATTTCTGGTGGTCATTTAGAATTCCACTCAATTTTAGCAAGTAGTTTAGCCCTAAATGTAACGAATTCACTTTCATATTGGGTAGCTTTTTTTTTTATTACTGTTGGTCTTGCATTTAAATTATCTGCCGCACCGTTTCACCAGTGGACACCAGACGTTTATCAAGGTGCACCAACACCTATGGTTGCATTTCTTTCAGTTACTTCAAAAGCAGCTGGCCTAGCTTTAACTACAAGGTTTCTCACATTAATTTTCCCGTATTTAAATTCAGAGTGGCACTTCTTCTTTGAAATTTTAGCATGTCTAAGTATGGGAATTGGAAACTTAGTTGCGTTAACACAAACAAGTTTAAAGCGTATGCTCGGATATTCATCAGTAGGTCAAGCTGGTTTTTTATTAATTGGTATTATTACAGGTGGAGAAGATGGGTATGGGAGTATGTTCATTTACCTACTTATTTATTTATTCATGAATTTAGGTGCATTTGCTGGTGCAATTATCTTTGGTCTCCGTACCGGTAGTGATCAAATCAAAGATTTGAGTGGACTTGGAAAAAAAGATCCTATGCTAGCTATCGCTTTAAGTGTAGCCTTACTTTCTTTAGGAGGAATCCCACCTTTAGCTGGTTTCTTCGGAAAACTTTATATTTTCTGGGTAGGTTGGAAAGCTGGTTATTATTTTTTAATTACCTTTGCGCTTATCACTAGTGTGATATCCATTTACTATTATTTACGTGTAGTTAAAATAATGTTTGTGAAAGATGAAAATGAGATTTCTTCGAGTCTTGCAAATTACCCAGTTTCCACAATCTCAATTGTACCTCGAAAGCCCATCGAATTTGGTATGGGTCTTTGCACATTCGGATCACTTGTAGTGGGAATTCTTTTAAACCCAATTTCCGAAAGTATCCAGCGTTCTTTAGAAATTACCCCTTATCTTCAAAATAGTTTTGCGTATATTGATATTCTTTCATTCTAATCAAGCGATTGCATCTTCTTGATTTGCTCGTGTCTGCAGGATTGCAGGATAGACTTTGATTTGGAATAAACCACCCCAACGACTTCAGTAAAGGGGTGGTCTAAAATAACTAAAACCCTCAAAAAAATTTATAGAGGACCTGAAATTCCTTGCTTACGGATCATTAGGAAATGAATAAGCATGAACACAGCTGTTAATAACGGAAGAACAAACGTATGTAAACTATAAAAACGTGTTAAAGTGGATTGGCCAACACTTACACTACCACGAAGTAATTCAACAATAAACCCGCCTACTACAGGAATTGCATCAGGTACTCCAGTTACAATTTTAACCGCCCAGTAACCAACTTGGTCCCAAGGAAGAGAATAACCAGTAACCCCAAAGGAAACAGTAAGTGATGCTAAAACAACACCAGTAACCCAAGTAAGTTCACGAGGTTTTTTGAAACCACCAGTTAAATAAACACGACAAACGTGCAGGATCATCATAAGTACCATCATACTTGCTGACCATCTATGAACGGAACGAATTAGCCAACCAAAATTAACATCAGTCATAATGTACTGAACTGAAGCAAAAGCTTCCGTTACGGTTGGTCGGTAATAGAATGTCATAGCAAAACCCGTTGCTACTTGAACTAAAAAACAAGTAAGCGTAATTCCACCAAGACAGTAAAAAATATTTACATGCGGTGGAACATATTTACTTGAGATATCATCTGCAATCGATTGAATTTCAAGTCTTTCTTCAAACCAATCATATACTTTACTCATAAAGCCCCTTTTCTAAAATAGACAGTATTTCAAAATTTTCGATCAATCTTTTCTTTTTGAATGAAAGTGAAAAAAAAACTAACATTTTGATCACTTTGTGGAACTTTTTAGTTCACGGAATCCAGTAAATTGTTCATTAAAATTTACTGGATTCTATTCTAATCATACCACAAAAAAGTGACACCAAAAAATTCTTCAAAAGAGGTGATTGAATTGCATCAATGAAGAGATTAGTTCGGAACTAATCTCACCCAAAGTTTGAAATGGAAAGCGGATGCAACAATGATGTATAAAAAGAGTTTGAATGAAAAAATGATTCTAATCTTTTTCTAAGATTAGAATCATTTTTTTTTGATTAACCTAAGCTCGCCCAGCTATTTCCAACACCATCAAGTAGAACTGATGAGTTGTAAATTTGTAAAATAATCACTAGGAAAAGAGCAAAAAGAGCCATAAAAACCCCCATAACTACAGTGGTTCCCCAACCAGGTGCTACTTTTCCGTATTCTGAGTTTAAAGGCTTTAAAGCCGTTCCTAATGCAGTAACCTTTCCTTTCGTAACTGCTGTTTTTCCTTTTGATGTTGTTGCCATAGAATTTTTTCAGATAAATTTGGATTTTTTTTACTTTCCGTAATAGAATAAAGAAACAATTGCAATTGCATCAAAGCAATGTTTTTTTTTCGCAACTTATTTCAAACCAGGAGAACATAAAATATGGAAACACCTGCTTTTTTTTCAACAGTATTTATTGCCTGTCTACTACTTAGCATAACTGGGTATTCCATTTATGTTGGTTTTGGACCTCCATCGAGAGATCTAAGAGATCCCTTCGAAGAACATGAAGATTAATTCAAAATTAGGTGACGGTAAAAAGACTGTCACCTAATTTTGAATGAAGCCTACTTGTTTATTTCACAATACGAGGAGGTTCACGGAAGAAAATGGAGAAGAAAAGAATTCCTAAGGTACCGACTAATAAAAAAGTGTAAACTAATGCTTCCATAATTTCCTTTATTAAGTTAACAAATCGTTTAAAAAAAGAGAAACGATTTGCGATTGTTTTTTTTGTTCATTAAACCGCTTGACGCTTAGTAGTAATATCACCAAGTTTCTCGAATGCACCAAATTCAATTTGTTCATCAAGATCAGGATCAATACCTGCAAATACATCACGGAAAATCGTTCTAGCACCATGCCAGATATGACCAAAGAAGAATAATAGTGCAAAACAAAGGTGACCAAAAGTAAACCAACCACGAGGGCTGCTTCGGAAAACACCGTCAGACTGTAAAGTTGCACGGTCAAACTCAAAAATTTCACCTAATTGAGCACGACGAGCATACTTCTTAACAGTTGCTGGATCACTGAAGCTTACGCCATCAAGTTCACCACCATAGAAAGTGACATTCACACCAACTTGCTCTACACTGTATTTTGATTCTGCACGACGGAAAGGTACATCCGCACGAACAACACCATCTTTATCAAGAAGAAGAACTGGGAATGTCTCAAAGAACGTAGGCATACGACGAATGAAAAGTTCTCGCCCTTCTTTGTCAGTGAAAACAGCATGACCTAACCAACCAGCTGCAATCCCATCACCATTATCCATAGGACCTGAACGGAAAAGACCACCTTTCGCAGGGTTGTTTCCAATATAGTCATAGAAAGCTAGCTTTTCTGGAATTGTAGACCAAGCTTGAGATAAGCTCTTACCACCAGCAACACTCTTTTGAACACGACGTTCGATTTCTTCTTCAAAGAACCCTTGATCCCACTGGTAACGAGTTGGGCCAAATAATTCGATAGGAGTAGCAGCAGAACCATACCACATTGTACCGGCAACAATAAAAGCAGCCCAGAAAACAGCAGCAATACTACTAGAAAGAACAGTTTCGATGTTCCCCATACGTAAGCCTTTATATAAACGCTGTGGAGGACGTACAGTTAAATGGAATAAACCAGCAATAATTCCTAAAACACCAGCAGCAATGTGGTGTGAAGCAATACCACCAGGGTTATATGGATCAAAACCTTCAGGTCCCCAAGCTGGAGAAACAGGTTGAACACTTCCAGTAATCCCATAGGGATCTGAAATCCAAATTCCAGGGCCAAAAAGACCGGTTACATGGAAAGCCCCAAAACCAAAACATAGTAAACCTGATAAGAATAAGTGAATACCGAAAATTTTCGGTAAATCTAATGCAGGGTCACCTGTACGTGGATCACGGAAAAGTTCTAAATCCCAGTATACCCAATGCCAAATAGCAGCAAGGAAAAGAAGTCCAGAAAGAACAATATGCGATGCTGCAACACCTTCATAACTCCAGATCCCTGGATTCGTGATCGTTTCACCACTAATACTCCAGCCACCCCATGACTTAGTAACACCAAGTCGAGTCATAAAAGGAATAACAAACATCCCCTGACGCCACATTGGATTTAATACTGGATCTGATGGATCAAAAACAGCAAGCTCATAAAGAGCCATTGAACCTGCCCAACCTGAAACAAGAGCAGTATGCATTAGATGAACCGCAATTAAGCGGCCCGGATCGTTTAATACAACAGTGTGTACACGGTACCAAGGTAATCCCATAGGTTTTTTTCATTTTTAAACACATTTGACTTTCTTTTTTCGTAGAGCGAAGCAAAGCTTCCCAATAGAGTGAAACTTCAATAAGATATACCTATGATAGTTTAAACGAGAATAAACTTTTTGCCAAGTAAGTAAATATTAATTTGCCCTAGTTGCCGTTTCCATTTATATTAGAATATAAATTTGAGTGAAATTCGTTTACAAAGTGATTGTTTTTTATTTCCATAAAAGGATATTTCACAGAATATTGAATTTGTTTTGAAAAGAAAAAATATATGCCAATTGGTGTTCCAAAAGTAGCTTACCGACTTCCAGGAGAACCTGCACCGCAATGGATCGATCTTTATAATCGATTATATCGTGAACGTGTTTTATTTTTAGGGTCGGATTTAGATGATGAATTAGCAAACCAATTAGTTGGTATTATGCTTTACTTAAGTGCAGAGGATGAAAATAAAAGATTATACATTTATATCAACTCACCTGGTGGATCTGTAACTTGTGGAATTGCTGTTTATGATGCTATGCAACATGTATCAGCAAGTGTAACAACCATTTGTGTTGGAATTGCTGCTTCAATGGCTTCTTTTGTCCTTGCCGGTGGAGAGCGTGGCCATCGTCTTGCACTTGCTCATGCAAGGATTATGATTCACCAACCACAAGGTGGAAGTCAAGGCCAAGCTTCAGAGGTAACAGCTGAAGCAGAAGAAGTGATGCGAATTCGTAGACAAGTGGGTCAAATTTATGCTGAACGAACAGGGCAAAGTTTAACAACAATTGCTCGTGATATGGATCGAGATAGATTCCTGTCTGGTCGTGAAGCAAAAACTTATGGGTTAGTGGACCAAGTAGCACAGCAAAAAGCTTACTAAAAATCAAAATCTGTCTAGGAAATGAAAAAAACCTGGACAGATTTTATCTCTTTCGCTATTATATATTTAAGGAAAAAAGCGGATGTAGCTCAGTGGTAGAGCGTAACCTTGCCAAGGTTAATGTCGTGGGTTCGAATCCCATCATCCGCTCACTTTTCAATCATGATTCAAATCCTCCTTTCAAACAACAAAAGTTGACAAAAAAAGAAAGTCGAACTAAAATTGAGAAAAGACTAATTGCCCCCATCGTCTAGAGGCCTAGGACATCTCCCTTTCACGGAGGTAACAGGGGTTCGAATCCCCTTGGGGGTATAAATAAATATCTTGGAAATATCGATAAAGGTTATTCCCATATTCATAACCACCAATAGAAGTGGTGGGAACTCGCATCACAATAAAAAAAGTACAGACTATATATCCTAGTTGTGTTTTTAGATAATCTTTGATTTACAAAAAAAATAGGGATGACAGGATTCGAACCTGCGACCCTTGCAACCCAAATGCAATGCGCTACCAAACTGCGCTACATCCCTTTTCCCTAAATATAGTATACAAGGAAACCTCGATTAATAAAATCTTTTTTTTAAGTTTTTATTACTTAAAGATTTGATTCTTTTTGAAAAAAAAATCTTTAAGTAATAAATCCCCAAAGTTCTAGAAATTTAACTGATCACCACGGCGATATTGAAGGTAAGCAGTAACAAATAAGCCTGAAATCGTAACTGGAATAAGTCCTAATACAATACCTGATAAAAGAGGTTCAACCATTAGATTTTTATCTTTTTTTTTAAATACTGTCTCTAGTATAGCTACGAATTAATATAAAAGACAAGAACTTAAGGTTAAAAGAAATAAAAGCCTACTTAAGTTTTGCGCAAAAGTGATAACGTGACCAAAACTTAAGAACCTTTCCGTACCATACCAAAAACGAAATGAACGTAATTCTTTCTTGCCTTGATAACTTTCTAAAAAAATGAAGATTAGACAAAGTGACGATCGGAAGAAGAGAATCATCCAACTACCTTGAAGGGCAACTAGTAAAAAAAATAGAAGTGTACTTAACGAAAATAACCTTACAAGCATATTTTTTTGAATTTTAAAGTTGAAAGTTTCTACTAAGCCCTCACAAAGGAGGGCCAACTAGAAACTTATTATAGAGATGAACCAAGACCAGAATATGATCCGTAGAAGAAAAGAGATAATAGACCCAGTGCTGCAATACCTGCAACTGTACCTACAAGCCATAAAGGAATTCTACCTTTTGTTCCAGTGTTTGACATAAACAATAATCCTTTTAAAAAAATGAAAAATAGCCTATTAAAAATAGCCTAAAAATAGCCTATCACTCTTTGCTATGAAACTTTGCTAAGATGGGTTAGTTAAAGATATAACTAGAAAATAAAACAGCTAAAACGAAGATAAGTAGTAAACCCCAGTATAAACTAGTACGGTTTAACTCTACCTGCTGCTTGTTTGGGTTAGGTTGTGTCATAAAGCCTCCAAGGATCTTTAAATCCTTTTTCTTTTAGTTTTATCGCTGAATAAACTGCATTGCTGAAATTGCCCCTAAAAAGAAAACAGTAGGGACTGCTAGAGCATGAACGGCTAGCCAGCGGAATGTAAAAATCGGGTATGTAAATGTTTTATTTGATGTCATATTCCTTATTTTTCTTATTTACCTATAAAATGATTCAAAAAAAATCAATTTATGGCAGTTGACCTTCTAATTGCTCTAAAGCATTGAAACGATCTGAAATTAGAGGTGTTTCTTGTCGTGCTTCAGTGAAATATTCATTTGGACGTGGGGTTCCAAAAACATCATAAGCTAAACCTGTACTTACGAAAAGCCATCCTGCAACAAATAATGAAGGAATTGTAATGCTGTGAATAACCCAGTAACGAATACTTGTTACAATATCAGAAAAAGGGCGTTCTCCTGTCGAACCTGCCATAATCAACTCCTTTCTTTTGTAATACGATTGTTCTAGTGCGAACAACAATCGAAAAACTTTTTGAATATCTATCTATTTTTCGACCGTATGCAACGTACTAAATCATGAATAGTATATCCTTGACCCTTTTCTTTCGCAAGATACTTCGCATCTTTAAGAATAGTTTCCAAAGATTATTCGTGAGCAAAGAATCTATATCCAACAACCTCCTTTCTAGGTCTGTTTTAGGTCTATTCAAAATAGACCTAAAAGATCAAAATAGACCTAAAAAAGAAGTCTTCTTTAACTAATTTCTTCCTGCTCAATAATTAGGTAGGTCTAAAAAAACCTCCTTTAGAACCTATAAAAGCATTTCTCAATACATATGGCTCAAATAATCGATTACCTTAGTCAATGCTGCTGGCTGCTGAAAACAGCGATAATGCAATTACGTTACTGCAGGCAACAAAATATTGATCAATGGATTATTTAGAGAAAGTCAGTTTTTTTCTTTTCATTACTTAAAGAGTTACTTTTTTCTCTATCCTTAAAAAATTTGGCTGACACTTTTTCTATTTCTCATTTTAAAGTCTTATTTGATATTCATGCCAATATAAAATTTTGGGTTCCCCTTATGAAACCCATTTCTTGTTTTCACAAAAGCAGCCTGACAAGTCAGCTACAATGATTTTTTAACAAAGGCACACTGATTATAAAAATTAACTCTTTAAAATCAGGCCTATTTTCAATAGACCTAAAATAGAGGTGTTTCAGATTGGACTAAAGGAAAAGAGAAGCCATCACAACTGCAGGGAAAACTAAACCTACAAGTGGTACAAGTAGAGAAGGTAAAATAGAAGTAAGCATGAATATTTTGTAATATGGACCTATTTTTCTTTATTATTAGTATTATAAAAACAGTTTTCAAAAAGAACAAGTTTTCATTAGAAAAATGATTAACTTTTAAAAACAAATATGGTACTCTTATCGGTAAGAAAGCAAGCTTTGGATTTGATACAATTACAGTAACTGCATCATTGCTTGAGCTTGCTTACAAAAACTATTCATAGAAAAAAAAGGAATAAACCATGTCTAGATATCGCGGACCTCGTTTAAGAATTGTTCGCCGTCTTGGTGAATTACCAGGACTTACACGAAAATTATCAAAGAAAGAAAATTCTCCTGGACAACACGGATCTTCTGCAGCAAACCAGAAAAGTTCGCAATATAGTATTCGTTTACGTGAAAAACAAAAGTTACGTTATAACTATGGAATCACAGAAAAACAATTACTTAATTATATGAAAAAAGCCCGAAAGGCAAAAGGTTCATCAGGTGAGATCTTACTTAAGTTATTAGAGATGCGACTTGACAATATCATTTTTCGATTAGGTATGGCACCTACGATTGTGGCTGCAAGACAACTTGTAAGTCATGGCCATATCAGGGTAAATCAAACTTCAGTAGATATTCCAAGTTATGTATGTCAGCCTAATGATATTATTGAAGTGAAAGAAAATAAGGCATCAAAACGATTAGTTGAAAATTATTTAGAGACAACTGTAAGTGCTTCACTGCCAGAACATTTAAATTTTACAAAAAACACATTAACCGGTGAAATTAAAAGTATTGTCCAACGTAATTGGATTTCATTAAAGATTAATGAACTCCTGGTTATTGAGTACTACTCACGTAAAGTTTAAAACATATTTGAAACCCTAAAAAAAACATGGCTCGCCAAACAAAAAAAATTGTGACTCGGAAAGTAAAAAAAAAAGTAACAAAAGGAGTTGTGCATATTCAAGCAACTTTTAACAATACAATTGTTACGGTAACTGATACCAAAGGTGGTGTACTTGCTTGGTCATCAGCTGGAGCTTGTGGATTTAAAGGCGCAAGAAAAGCAACCCCATTTGCTGCTCAAACTGCTGCTGAACAAGCAGCACGACAATCGATGGATCAAGGAATGCGTCATGTTGAAATCATGGTTACAGGACCAGGCTCAGGGCGTGAAACAGCAATTCGTGCGATTCAAGCAACAGGTCTAGGGATTACTTTAATTCGTGATATTACACCAGTCCCTCATAATGGATGTCGTCCACCTAAAAAACGACGCGTTTAATTTCTTTTTTTTTATGTAAAGGAGGATAAATAACATGGAAAAATTACCTGAGATTAAGATCCTTAGTTACCAAACAATCTTTGAAAAAGAATTTGAAAAATATCGTGTGATTCCACCTGATGTTGATCGAGAATTTGACCAAGAATTAGTTCAATACGCTCTTTTTGAAATTGGACCAGTCGGTCGGGGACAAGGGCTTACACTAGCGAATTCTCTAAGAAGAACATTACTTTATGATATTAAAGGGTTTTCCATTACTTCTGTAAATTTTGATCCAAAATGGAATTTCGAAAGTATAGATTTACTTTATGAAAACAAAATTGTGGGTTCAGTTCATGAATATTCAACTATTCCTGGGGTGTGGGAGTCTACTTTTGAGATCTTAAATAACCTGAAAAAAATAAAAATACGAAGAGATGATTTTCCCTTTAAACCATTTGAAAAACAAGTCATTCAAATCACCATGGATGAACCTGGGATTATGAAAGCAAGTGCAATTGAATTACCCTTTCCATTAAAGATCCTTAATGAAGATGAACCTATTGCAACAGTTTTTTCTGCTCATTTAGTTTTAACTTTAACGATTACTATTGAAGCAAATACTGGAACCCAATTGTGGACTCCTACAAAACAAACATATCCAGTAAATACAGCTTTATCCGTTAGTGAATTTAATTTACCTGTTAAATGGGCTAATTTTGTTTTAAAATCTGATTCATTGTTCGGTGCAAATAGCTCCGAAACGGTTTTATTTGAAATGTTAACTGATGGCACAATCACACCGCCTGAAGCAATTGAAAAAGCAGCTGAACTTTGTATCAACCTATTTTCATTTCTTTCAAAGGAAGAAAAAGCAATTGAAATAGAGAATCAGCCTTTTCCACTAAGCACACCTATTATAATGCCACAATTAATTCCAGGTGAATTTCCACAATTAAATTTAATTACAGATGAATTTCCAATTGAAGATTTAGGACTTTCAGTTCGCGCTTATAATTGCTTAAAAAGGGCAAAAATACAAAATGTGACAGATTTATTAGGTTATTCCAAAGTTGATTTATTAGAGATGAAAAATTTTGGTAAAAAATCAGCAGATGAGGTTAGTGAAGCATTACAAAATAAATTGGGAATTCATTTACCCCTTTAAAAAATAAAAAAAAGAATATTTTATATTTTATATATATAGGAGCATTTTTGTGGTAACAGCAATAGGTCGAAGAAAAACAGCAATAGCACAAGTAGAACTTATTTCTGGAGGAACTGGTGAAATTACAATTAACGGTAAACCAGGGATAGATTATATGCAAAATAACTCTCGTTTCCCGAAAGTGATCCAAGGTCCATTAGAATCTTTAGGCTTAGAGGACACTTACGATCTTGTGATTAAATGCTCAGGTGGTGGACTAACAGGTCAAGCTGAAGCAATCCAATTAGGATTAGCACGTGCACTATGTGAAATGAAAACAACAAACCGTCCACCTTTAAAGGCAGAAGGTTTTTTAACACGTGATTCTCGTTCTAAAGAACGAAAAAAATATGGCTTAAAAAAAGCACGTAAAGCACCGCAATTCTCAAAACGTTAATTGCATCATATTCATTTTTATCGAAGATGCAATTCTAACTTCTCAGGATTGCTGTTTCGATAAAACACAAAAAATAAATTTAAAAGGAATTTTTATGTCAGCAACTACAGACGCAATTATTGAACAACTGAAATCAATTACATTATTAGAAGCCGCAGAATTAGTTTCTCAAATTGAAGAAACTTTTGGTGTAGATGCTTCAGCACCAGTGGGTGGTGCCGTTATGATGGCAGCAGGGCCAGGTGGAGATGCTGCTGGAGCAGTAGAAGAAAAAACAGAATTTGATGTTATTTTAGATGAAGTTCCTTCAGATAAGCGAATTGCGGTAATTAAAGCTGTTCGCGCATTAACTTCACTAGGATTAAAAGAAGCTAAAGGTCTTATTGAATCTACACCTAAACCAATTAAAGAGGGTGTTTCAAAAGATGATGCTGAAGCAGCTAAAAAAGTATTAGAAGAAGCAGGCGGTAAGGCTTCTATTAAATAATTTCACTGCAGGCATGGCTGCAGTAATTCGTAAAATGTTCTACTATTTCTTTTGAAAAGAATGATGAATAGGGAATAAAAATTTTTGATTTCTTTGAATAAAAAAGTGTTTGCTCCAACGAATAGGAGCAAACACTTTTTACTGCATTAACCTTCTTTATTAATAAATGGAAGTGATCCAAGAACACGTGCTTGTTTAATTGCTTTTGTCACTGAACGTTGTTGTTTAGCACTTAAACGAGTTACGCGGCGTGGTAAAATTTTACCTTGTTCTGTTACAAATTTACTTAATAAATCAATATTTTTATAGTCAATCATTTCCCCAGCTTTGATAGGGGAAAAACGGTTTTTAGATGTATTCATATAGAATTGTATAGGGTTTCAAGGAGGGGAAGCTCTGCTCCTCTCGCATGCTCAATTGTTAAAATACCATAGATTGAGAGAAAAGGCTATAATCTTTTTATTGCTAACTTATGGCGGGGGGTGGATTTGAACCGCCGACCTCAGGATTATGAGCCCCGTGAGCTACCAGACTGCTCTACCCCGCTAAACTTAGCTTACCACAAACCCGGCAACCACTTCAAGAATAGTGAAAAAAAAA
>TARA_B110000261_G_scaffold58963_1_pt1 | contig 13159 bp, 15 predicted proteins | sample TARA_B110000261 | Tara Oceans TARA_B110000261 (sample SAMEA4397705) | marine metagenome | biome: Polar Biome; feature: [DCM] deep chlorophyll maximum layer (ENVO:01000326); material: water (ENVO:00002006), including particulate matter (ENVO:01000060) such as... | depth 20 m | reverse complement strand
AATAATATTTTACTACAATAGTCTTTTCTTAATATTAGTGGTAGTGGTAGTATTTTCCATATCATCAATGTCATATTCAGTATCTGTTTCAGTATTTGTTTTCATAAGAATATTAAGAATCTTATCCAATTTTGATTCAATCCTTGCTAAATCAGTAGATGTATAATTTTTATAAGAAGAACCTTCTACATCTACATTACAACCTTTATAAAACCACTGATCTACTTCAGATCTTTTAGCATTAAAAAACAACCACGCGCCAAATTTTTCTTCTGAATGTTTCTCTGACAATCTAGAATTCCATTTACCTCCTAAATTTTTTAGAGAATCTTTAAAAGGCATTGTTTCTCCTCTTACAACAAAAGATTTTTCGGAATATTCTTGAATTTGAATTTTTGATGACATTTTTAATTAAAATATATAAATTAATTTATATATTTTAATTTTATTTTTAAAGTTTATACTAATTTAGTATCTTTTCAAAGTTTTATTTTGTTCATAACGCCAAATAAAAAATCCTACTAAACACATGACTAAAAATACCAAAAAAACAATAAATATTTTTCCACTAGTTTTATTTAAAAATGATTTAGAAACAATATAAGATTTTTTTGAACCACCTCCACCAGAACCACCTCCACCAGAACCACCTCCACCAGAGCCACCCCCACCAGAACCACCTCCACCAGAACCACCAATACTATTTTGACATTCTTTGGCAGAATTATAACAAGTCATACTTTTACAATCTTCACATTTGTTACGGTCACCGCAAACTAATGAACACTCACCATCTAAATTAGCATATACTCCAGAATCATAACCATAACCTTTTGTACCGTGACTACCGCCAGAACTACCTTTACCACTCGTTTTCATCGAAGGACAATCATAGCCACATATGTGTGGATTGTTAACACAGTTAGCCGGGGTACAACATTGGCTAGCCATCTTACACTCATCGTCCTCACCACAACATTTTGCTATACCTTTTTCACAATCAAAACCTTTATTATGTATATTAGATTTTACACAATTGATAGTTGTTTGATTAGTATATCCACCATGAGGAGTATTTGTTCTTTTATCCTCACAATAATCATTACAGTAAGTTGGTGAATAACCACAAACTTGTATTTCACTTTGACAAGATTGAATACAATTTGGTTTCCCATAATCAGAAAACGCTTTAGTACAGTTTTTTTTTACTTCTGATAACATTTTATAATATAATAAGATTTTAAAAAATAGATACTAATGATAAATGTTTGAAAAACCATTAAAAAAGATTAAATGTAATGAATGTAAAAAAAAAATTAAATCATTAATGCTAGATATACATATGTGTAAATGCTTAAAACATTTTTGTAATTTACATTTAATAGATCATAATTGTACATTTGATTATTTTAAAGAAAACAAAAAAAAATTACATAATACATTACAAAAAGTGGAAAAAGAAAAAATTAATGACATTTAATAATTTGATATCAAATTTATTTATAAATAAAATAATTTATTTTTTGTATAGCTTATGAAATTGTTATAAACATAGAGCTTAATAAGAATAATTCAAAAAAAATACATATTTTTTGAAATACAAAGTCGGGGTACTACAAAGTTAGTTATAATTGTTAGATTAAAAATTGTTTTTGATGCTGGGTGTACTCCTTGTCTTAATACAATATAATTTTTATTTAAAAAAATTTATTACAATAATCTGTACAAACTCCTTTAGAATCAATAATGTTCCAACCTGGGCAATTCTCTGGTAAAACAGCTATGCTACTTTTCGTAAGTGGTTTTCCTGGATATGTCCATAACCAATTCTTACTTGTTAAAACAACATCATCTAAATCATGACTAAAGCAATGTATATTATTTTTAATTAAAATTTCAAGTGATTCACAATTTTTTGCATGACAAATTAATAAGTCTTGTTTCAAAAAATCCAAATTAGTTTCATACTGTGGTTCATCATGACCCAACCATAGTTCTCCTTGGTAAAACCATACATCTATTTCTACCATAAAATTTTCGTCTAGTGCTTTTTTAATATATTCAGGTTTGTTTTCCATTCTAGGATTAGGACCATTTATGTTACCCCTGTGAGATATAATTATCATTTATATCTAACTAATTAAAATTTTAAATTATCTTATTTTTAAAAATATTGAATATTTTTAAAAATATTACATAATAATAAATGGTTTTAAGTATGTTCTATTCACAAGAATATTTTACTCAAAGAGTATTAGCGGAAGGAATAGTTGAAAAAATTTCAACTGAATTAGATGACGAAGATTTACCTGAAGAAAAAAGAAAAAGGAAAGAATTACTTCTTCAATGCATCAAGTATTATTTTAGTTTATAATTAACTAATTTATCTAATAATCTTTTAAGTTATTGTAAAAAATTACAGATGCCAATCTAAGCAATAGCTCAAGATATTTATGTAAGCCATTATTATTTTGTAATAATAAAAATTTTATTATTACTATTTTTATTATTACTATTTTTATTATTACAAAATACTATTCCACAATTTAGTTTCATCATCTCTAATAAATAATTCAGGATTTTCTTTCAAAAAAATTAAAGTAATATAACCACTATGCTGTAAACTAGTTAAACCTAACTTTTTAGAAACTTCTGTGTTTTTCAAAGAAGGATTTTTTTCTAGAAGAATATACATAGCATCAATAATTTCTTTCTTGGATTTAGCAACTCTTTCATATAAAACTTTTTCAAGTGTATCTTCTGTTTCTGAATCACTAGAACTATCACAAATATCGATATTTAATAAATTTTTACTCAACTTTTGTTCCAAAATAGAAATACGATTATCGTAATACTGCAAATAGAGACTAAATAAATTAATAACTACCAATGACAAATAAATACTAGATATATTACAAATAATAAAATCTTTTACCGAAGAAAAAAAGAAACAAATAGTTTCCGATAAAAGTTCATTCCAGTTAAGTGTTGACATTTGTTTTTATATAAAATTGAATTACTTTAAAAAGTAATTCAATTTTAAAATTTAAAGTCTATTTATTTAGTTGTCAAATTACTTAGCTCTTTCCTAAAATCAGTATTATCACTTTCCATCGATTGTATATCTTGATAATAATTAGTATACTCCATAAATATCTCATTATCACCATCTTTCATATTATCCCACGCAATCTTATGAGAAGTAGTTTTTATTTCACTATTTAAAAGTGCTTGTGTAAGTTTAGTTGCTCTAACATCTTTTTGTATTTTACCATCATCACTTTTATACTGAAAAATTTGCCTAGATGGGTCAGTACATATATATTTAAGTTTACCATCATTATCTTTTAAAATCTTATTATAAGCAAATTGAGCAACACCTTTTTGCCCTAACATCAAATGCTCCTGTGAAAAACCAGACTCTATAGCATTCTTCACACTCTCTTTAGATAAATCCAACGGAGTAGTTATAAGAATCTTATTATTGTTATTATTAGTAGTACGTGGCTGCTTAGCTATTTCATCAACTGTAGATTGTAAATGCTGAGTCTGCTTTTCCAACATACGCTTTTCAGTTTTTATTTCTATCATTTTATTCTCCTCTTTCAACTGCAAAATCTCAAACTCAAGTTTACAAATTTTTTCATCTTTTTCCAAAAGATTTTTATTTAACTTCTCAATACAATTTTTATTATGTTTTTGTAAATTTTCATTAGATGTATATTTTTTGTTACAAAAATTACAAGTATAACTAACTGTTTCAATATCTGTCACACTACTTTGTTGTAATTTAATACAATATTTAGCTGTTTTTTGATGGCGTGATAATACGCTTTTAGATTGAAACTCTTTTTTACAAAATTCGCATGTTAATGACATTTATAATTACAGTTTGTATCTTTAAATTGTTAATCATATTTTTTATAGTTCAACTATTTATGACAAAAGTCATAAATAGTTGAACTATAAAAAATAATTATCAGAAAAAATATATATTGTATTAATTTAATCATAAAATATTATTTTTTTATGTTTTTATTTGAAACACACAATTTGGATTGTGTGTTTGAAATATTTTATAAAGTATTATTCTAAATATTTCAAACTGTTTTTAATTACTTCTATAAAATCATTTATACTTTTATCATTAGGAAGAATAAATCTTTCTCTATTAGCTCTTTCTTTATATTTATCTAATTTTTTAAGAACTATTTTTTCTAAAATATCCATTGTATCTTCTTGTTCACATTCTTGGTAAAAAACAACTTCGTGCTCATCAGTTTTATTATAAGTAGATAGTCTGTTAGTAAGATTTTTAGCTTTACCAATTATATATCTTCTCTCTTTTTGTAACAAATTAGTGGTGAGTATATATACAACATTACAGCTATTAAACTTCTTTCTTGGTTGTTTTTTTACATATTTCTGAACCATATTAGTAATTATTTCATTTTTTTGCTCTATCGAAGCAATTGCTATTTCATGAAGTTTATTTTGTAATTCTTCAATATATTTTTGTGACTGATGTATTTTAATTGGATCATTAAATCTTTCCAATACACTATTCTGAGTTTTTATTTCTATCATTTTATTTTCTTCTTTTAAAGCCTGAACTTCTTTTTCCATATTATTAATGTTATTATCTTTTTCAACTATAGTATGTTTCAAATTTTCTATTTCAATAAGTAATTTCGTTATTTCTTTATTAGACTTTTCAGTGCATACTAATTCATGTTTTGTAAAATTACTTTTTTCATAAAATTTTTTATCACAAAAACTACATTTATATTTTTTTGGTTCTTGTACATTTTTACCTTTTTCTTTTTGAATTTTCATACAATATTTAGTTGATTGTTGATGTTTGATTAAATTTCCTTTAGTACTAAAAGTTTTATTACAAAATTCGCAATTTATAGACATTTATATTTAGTTTTAAACTTTTAAATTAAAAAACTATAAATAATATGGTTTAACTATTATGTACATATGTACATAATAGTTAAACCATAAATAATAATTATCAGAAAAAGTATACATTGTACTAAATTAATCATAAGATATTATTTTTTTATGTTCTTATTTCCTGCACACATTTTGGATGTGTGTTGAGATAAAAAAGTACTTGAAGAATTTGAAATGATTTACTTTTTAAAAAGTAAATCATTTCTATATTTTTTTTAAGAATTCTTAAAAAAAATATAGAAATAGAATTTGAAAATCTAAAATTTTTTTAAAGTATTACAAAAAAGTATCTACTTTGAAATGAATAAATTATTTGTGAAAATCTGTATTGAGAGCTTTTATATTTTCTGTTGCATTATTTTGATATAGAATTTGTTAAGCATTTTTTATATAAATTTATTATTTATATAAAAACTTTTTTTATAAGTATTTGATATCTTATAATAGAAATTATTTATTCTGAATCATTATCTGGATCACTTTCTGAATCACTTTCTGAATCACTTTCTGGATCACTTGGTAACATATCAAAATCAATAGTGATTTTGGATGTACCGGTTCCTATTTCACTTCTTTTACCACACATGATAGCTGCACTAACACCTTTTGTATTTTCTACTAATCCTTGTGCCCCTGCATCTAAAAAGTTATCTAATGTCTCTTCGAAACTAGATTTGCAACAAGGTCCAGCTTCATCATTCTTTAATGTATATCTTGTAATAGAAGCAATAATACCTGTGTGTGTCATTCTGTCAACAAGTAGTGATGTATGACAAATATTAATACCAGATCCCATTACTTCTGTGAATTCTTCTATTAAAAATTGTCTTGCTGCTTCTATATCTAATATTTCGTAGATATCCCAAACATTATTTGAAATAGTTTTTGTATAATCAATGTTAGGTAAAGCTAATAATTTTTTAAAACTACTATACTGTTTTGAAATTTTCTTGCTATTAATTCCATTTGTTTCAACTAACCATTCTCCATCTTTTTTAGTATAAAAAACTTCGTTAATAGCAGGTATTCCACAAACATAAATATTTTCAAGAATCGATAGTACACATTCTTCTAAATAAATAGAAATTGCGTTATCTTCTTCTATAAACACAGCTCTGTCTTCTGGTAATGTTATTTGTTCTGTGTCTACATAAACATCTATTTGTCCTTGTTCTGGTGGTGAAAATACACAAAATAAGTCATCATATTCTTCTTCTATAAAATGAGCTAGTTGTTGTAATGATAATTTGTTATCATAAATCTTTTTTTTATTAATTTTGAAAGTTACACAGTCTTTAAACATAGAAAATCTATCAGAATATAGAATTTTAAATGATTCATACCAACTTTCTGATTTTTTATTAATTTGAACGTAAGATTTAACTATGATATCTTTGAATTTTAATCCAGTAATACTATTCCCCACTTCTTTTTTAATTTCTTGAATTGTCTTACATGATTTTTTGAAAAATATTGTGTTATTAACTATTTTTGGATTTTTTGTTGCGTCAATTAGTTCTCTAAATCTCGGAACACCAGTTGTCATAGTTTTATTTGAAGCTCCTGCTGAATGGAATGTATCCCGTTGATTTAGCCCATTCCACACTTGAAAGTTTCTCGTAGTCTCTACGGTTAGATCGTAAACAAACTCTGTGCTTCCTTCTACATATTCCACGGATTTCACTTCGTCAAAATACACATCGCGGTCAAACGGAAACTTTTCTTGATTTCGTCCATTAATATACCTATAATCTTTTTGAAGAGTGATATTTTGAAGTTTATCTTGTTTTTTATCTTCAGTAAGTGTAAAATTTCTAGCAAAATTTTGAGCGTAACCATTACTTATTCTTAAAATATATAATCTTTTGATATTTTTACTTCCTACATTATTTTTCTTTTGCTGGCTTGATGATAAGCGACCAAATACATTAAAATATGACAATAAGAACGAGACTCCTAAAATTAAGTTTTCAGAAACAGAACTTGCTATTACTGCACCATAGTCTTTGTCGACGCTCCCATCACCAGAAAAGTATCCATCAATTAATCCTCTGATGAATTCTTTTGGCGCTGTATAAGCAAAGTCTGGAATTTTCTTATTAGCGGAGCCAGTATCACCAATCTTCTTGAACAATCTTGCTAAAAGAACAGAATGAATTTTCAAATCACTGCTAATACCTTTTCTCACATTTTTACCCTCAGATACAACTAAATGATAAGTAACACCGTATCTATCACAAAAATCGGTAATACGTTTCCGAATTTTTTCATCATTGTTGCTTATACCTACAAATGTAAGCGTCGACCATCCCTCTGCAAGATAAAGTCCTACAAAGAACCCAAAATCATTATCTAGGGGAATTTTGTCTGGAATATTTGATACAATTTCACCAGATGGTAAGTATATGAAACCTTCTTCACAATTTTCAAAGAATATTTTTCTCTTACCTAATAGTGTGTCATATCTATTGTGAGGTACCGTATATTCTTTACCATTTAGTTCTTTGAATTTTCCATTTGTTCTTGATTGCAATCCTCCAATTTTTTCTTGGTACTTGATAGCTTTGTTAATTTCTGTTGTATATACATATTCTGATTTAGGAAAAATGGTTTCCATATAAAAATATTTTGTTGTTTCTGGAGCTTCTAAGGAAGATGTTGTTGGTAGAATATCTCCTACTTTGATGTCAGAACCAAGTGTATCTTCAAATTCTGTACCGTTCCAAACTAGGAATGATTTAGATTGTGTTGCTGTAACAATTCTTCCACTATTAGTTAAAATCTTAACTAATTTACCTACGGGAAGATGTTTAGTAATTGCTTCAATTTTATACCAATTCATTTTACCGTTTTTATCAGTTGAAGGTATCATAAATCCATCTGGTAAACTTAAGTATTCAGTTCTGTTTTCTTGAATGTGTATTATATCTTTAGTATTTTTATCTAATAAGTTATCAATCATTTTACCGATTGGTTCTACAAATGTGTTGTTTTCTTTTGTATATAATATCTTATCATTCCAATCTATGCTGTTTAAAGTTGTTTGGGTTTGCATTTCTCCGATGCTTTGAGCACAAACAATACCGACACTTTCTCCTGCTTGTATTTTTGTTGTTCTATATTGTTTAATCATTTCTTTTTTAAGGCTTGGAATTATTTCAGGATATACTAATTGTTTTTCTAGTTGTATTATTAAATCTTTTTTGATTTTATTCATCACAGCTTCAGCTGTAATTTGGGGGATATTTTTTTGAGGTTGTATAAAATCTAAAATAGAATTAATTTCTTCTTTTGTGAGTTTACGTGCCATTCTTAATAATAAAGAAGAATATATTTTTTATATCTCAATTTTAAAATTAATTAAAGATATATTTTTTTAAGAATAAAATGGCTCTTTACAAAACATTTAAATCTATGAATGGTGGTGAAAATAAAGAAGAAGAAAATAATTATCAAGTTCTTAACATTAACACAACACAAGAACGATTAAATCATATAGGATCTCATAAAATAATAGTTATTAATTATCACACTGATTGGTGTGGACCTTGTAAATCAAGTGCCGGTGAATATGCAAAATTGGCACAGAAGTATTCAAAACCTGGATTTTGTATGTTATTAAAAGAAAATGCTGAAATAGCTGAAAATTTACCATCGGCTGTTACTGGTGTTCCTTGTTTTCATTTTTATTTAAATGGGCAACATATCCCAGACGCTACCGTGACAGGGGCTGATATACCAACAGTTGAGCAAAATATTAATAATTTTCTAAACATGTAATTTTATTATTAAAACATTATAAATATATACTAAATGTCTCAATCGTATTCTCGTATATCATCATAAAATATTTTTAAATACTTAAAAATATTTTTAATACTGTTTCAATATCAATTATTTATAATAATTTTCATTATAATACAAATAATGAACTGTTAAATGTATTTGGTTTCTTTGATATTAAAGAAACCAAATACATTTTCACTTCGTATGGTTATATACAAAAACCCACAAGACTCCTTATATTTATCATAAAGTTGTTCAACAGTATCATTTTGAGATGGTATTACAGAATCTATAAAACAAAAAATACCTTTTTGTGGAGAAATTTGTCCTCTTTTTTTAACAATTTTTATTAATTGAGACATAATTATATTTTTTGGTACTAGATATTTATTCTTTTCTAATTTTTCCAATGTATCACAATCTGGATAATTCTCTATAATAATGGGTATTCTATCTGGGTATTTATCTAAAATTCTATTAGCTTCATCTCTTCTTTTTACAAATGTATTATTCTTCTTAAATTCACTCATTTATTTATAAAGTAAAAAAATATTTTTTTACTTTATAGATAAATATATGGAACAAATTAATTTTAATTTACATCAATATGATGTTAAACCGCTACGTTAGTCTTGTATAAAGTTATTCAAAATAAGTATTTTACAGATCTTTACCCATGTGTAGCTCAAAGAGAAAATGTGTAGCTAAAATAACTCATTAAAACTCTTAATTGCTATATTTCTACCACCATTAACATCTCTATCAATTATAGCATTACAATCTTTACATTGTAATATGTCGTTACTATCAACATTGTTTAAACAACCACAAACACCACAGGTCTTAGAAATAAATTCCTCAGTACAGATGTCTAAAGTACAACTTATTAGTTTACATTTACTCCTAAGTCGTTCTTTAAACAAAAAATATAGATAAATAAATTTTATATTTGTATATAATAAATGGGAAATTTATGTGTTAAAAGAGAAATTAAACAAATTAATGTACCTAAAAATAAATCACAGTTAGATTTACAAACTGATGTACTTAAAAATAAATCACAAACTCGTAAACCGTGTGATAGTAATTGTTGTAAAAAATATGATCATGGAAAAAATTGAATACTTGTTTGAACTCAGACGAATTTACATTTTTATTATGATATTTTTTAAAGTACTTTAAAAAATATACATTTCAAATTCTATTTTGATTTAAGACAACTTAATTCTTTAGTATTATGTTTATTAACATCGTTATACTGTTGACCCATTTGGTTGTGGACAAGTTTTTTCACCGACTTTGAAGGTTTTTTTCGTATTGTCATATTTAATCCATTTTTATTAAATACTAAAAATATATATTTTGCATCTAATAAAATTAAATTTTAAATAAATAATAATTTAAAATATAAATGGAAGACTCAAATATAACAGTATATGATAATGGTTTTGGATTGGTAGAAAATAGCCAACCCACTTCATTAATTGGTTTTAGAGACCATATTAATAAAAGACAAGAATTAATAGAACAATTATGTAATTCACTAAAAGTAAATATTAATAAAGCACTAGATGATTATTGTGAGGAACTTAGATCTTGTATTGAAGACAAAAGAAGTTATATGTCAGTGGCTTATTGGTGGGGTAGTGTAGCTACCAGTGAACAAGAAATATTACAAATGATAGATAAAAACGAAGAAATACCTCAGGAAGCTGTTGATTCACTTATACAAAGCTTTAATGACAGATGCTCTTCTAAAATACCATATTTAGATAGAGCTATCTCAGCATTATCTATGTTAAGCCCTGATACAGACGTATCAAAATGCAAAGAAATGCTGGATACTATTAAAGAAAAAGATCGTTTAATAGTTGATAATTTATCTCAAGCAGCTACATGGAATAATGTTTATGTTATTTAATAATGATACAAGTTTTAATGATCAGTTATAAGTTATTATTTTAAAATAATAAGTTATTATATATGTTGTTTGATAATATCATATACTTTTACAATAAAGAAATTAAATTCTGGGGGGTCTGGTATAGTATTAAGGGCGTAAATGCAAAATGGATATAACCATTTTATAACATTTTTATCAATTTGTTTAATTTTTCTTTTCATTTTTGGTGTTGGGTTCTCACATATTTCTAATAAAAGTTTAAAATCTTGTTCTGTTCCAACATTTTTCTTTTTCTTAATTAATGTATATATAGGTTTATCGTCATCACTATCACTACTTGAATCACTTATGACAAGTTTTGGTTTTGCAAAAGGTTTTGGTTTAGTAACAGGTTTTGTTTTTGTAACAGATTTTGGTTTTACAACAGGATTTGGTTTAGTAACAGGTTTTGTTTTTGTAACAGATTTTGGTTTTACAACAGGATTCGAAGATTCTGTTTCTGGTTGTAAAATATTTTCTATAAGTAATGGTGATAAATCCCAATTCCAAGTTTCATTAACAGATTCTATAGCCCATATAAATTCAGCATTTTTTACAGCACCACCATCTTCAGAATCATCTTCTGTTTTAGCTTTAACAAATTTAATTTGAGGAATTAAATATAAATCATCTAGTGTATTTACTGTTTTATTTTTACCATCAAAATTATCATCCCAATCAATAGAGTTTTGTTTAGCCCACGAAACAACTATTCTAGGGTCAATATAGTTTTTTAATGAAGTAGTAATACTTACTTCCCAAAGTTGTTTATTATGTTTATAAATTTCTTCTTTTTGTTTGATTAATTTTTTATCAACAGGTTTTTTCTTCTTTAACAATTCAATTTCTTCTTTCATACCATTTAACTTCTCTTCTTGTTTTTCAGTTGCTTTTTTCTTATGATTTAATGCTAACGCAACACTTAAATTACATCCATCAAATTTGTTTTTAGTTTCTTTTTTATCATCACCTTGGTTTATTTTTAAGTTAGGTGTTTCTAAACAATCAAACATAATACCTGACGCTAGTCTTGTTCTGAAAACTTTAGCACTAAATAATTTGTCTATAGAATGAAGGTAATTATTAACTTTATCTAGGTCTATTAAATTAAAAATTTTTTCTGATGGAGATCTTCCTGCAATAAAAGTTTGTATAAGTTCAGAGATAAATATAGGTACATCTATTTTTTCGTCAAATTCTATACCACTTTTACCTTTAAAATTTAAATGAATAGAGTCAGGTGTAATTTCTTTAATATTACATATCTGTAATGTTGTAACACCTATTCCATCTTCTTCTTTATCAGAATCTTTATCTTCGTCACTACCTCCCCTAAAACCATAACGATCTAATAGATAAACAACTACTCCAATTTGTTGTTTTTCTTTATTTGTTGATTGTAATAATTTTTCATAATCAGACCTTACAGTTTGTATATTTTTATTTAATTTTCTTGCTTTTTCAAATTTAAATAGTTTGTCTTTTGATGATATCAAACTTTGATCCCCAAAAGTAATTTCACCATCACTTAAAACTTTTACAACCCCATCTCTAAGAAAAATTGGTTTATACCAAACAACTATTTTAACAGTTGGATCACATATTACAGCACCCCAACATCTACCAGGTGGAGGTTTGGGAATATTACCACCACATATATTCAAAACACAATCTTCTGGTTCAACTCTTGCTGTAATTTGACCAGGTGAATATAGTTTTGATTTAGCTCCTGTAAATAATCTTAATAACATTGGGGTAACTTTTCCTAGGGGTTCTCTTCTACCATCAACAAAGGCATATCCTCTGTTATGTTTCTTTTCTTCTCTATCTATTAAATCTTGTTTTCTGAGAGCAATTTTATCTGGTGAATCTCCTTTTTTGAATTCACGATCTTCAACTTTTTTTTCAGCTATTAAATCTATTTGTCTAACAAACTCATTAAAATCTGTTTTGTCATAAAGTTTAAATATTTTTCTTAACTTTACACTCATATAGTAATATTCTTGATAATCAGTTTGTTTAATAGTAATAAAATCTAGATAACTTTTAGCCCAACAAAATTTATTTTTAAGTTTACCATCGCATGATTTACACGGTTGTTTTATAACTCTTTTACAATATTTTCCTTTCGTAAATTCTGCCCAAAAATTATCAATAAATTTTCTTTTTTGGGCATCTGTTTTTTTTGTTTTACCAGTGGCTTTATCAGAAAAGTAGCCTTTGTCACCGTTGTCTTTCATATGTAATTGTTTTGCAAATAAAGATGCTATTTCATATTCAGTTTCATCTAATTGATACCCTTTCTTTTCCCCATCTAGTCCTGTATAATACAACATTGCTCGTCTAAGTATTCCATTTCCATCGTAATTGAATAATAAGTCATCGTAAGGATATTTATCATCAAAGAATGACCCTTTTGTAGTAAGAGTGTTAAATCTGTTTTTTTTCTTTTTTGAATCATCATCACCA
>TARA_B110000261_G_scaffold49575_1_pt1 | contig 13252 bp, 10 predicted proteins | sample TARA_B110000261 | Tara Oceans TARA_B110000261 (sample SAMEA4397705) | marine metagenome | biome: Polar Biome; feature: [DCM] deep chlorophyll maximum layer (ENVO:01000326); material: water (ENVO:00002006), including particulate matter (ENVO:01000060) such as... | depth 20 m | reverse complement strand
TCACCGGCCATCGGTCCAAACAGTCACAGGCGCGTTAGAGGTAAAACGGGCGGTGTGGCGGGTTTGGGAAACACGACACGTACAGGTACGAAAGCAAACCGCCGGCTTTTTCCTTTGCGAACTCGTAGATTGACGTGTACGGGGAGTGCAGCACCAACGCGGCTGGCGGGCCAAGAGGCGAAGTTAACGTCATACGACTAGATAAAGCCGAAAGTGTCAGTCTCGTATGGGCAATCAGGGAGGCGGAATGTGTTGGGTGGGAAATACTTACCTAGCCGCTGCTGCCGCAGGTCCAGTACCTACACTCCGCCCGTACAAAACCAACCGGTCGTGCGGCACGGAAAGCGTTTCCACCGCGAACCGGATCGTGGCGTGCGTTACCTGATTGTGAAAAAGAAAGTGGTTAACGTCTTGTATGGGCAAACGCAGAGGCGGAACGTGGCGATTTCTGACAGTTCCTTACCGCGTCCACGGTGTCTTCATTAGCGATCCCCTCCGCGCGGCCGTACCCGGGGTACTCCGGTACCAGGACGTGGCAATCAAGCTCCCGCGCCAGGGTCTTGGCCTCCTCGGACGCGCCGCCGATATCCGTGCCCTGTGATTGGGGACGAAAAACGGTCAGTCGCTTCGTAACTCCGTTCGTAACTTCCGTAACGCGTGTTGCGCAAACAGGGTGGTAGCCACACGTACGCCAGTAAATGGTACGGTCGTAGTGCACTCGAAACAGCCACGAACGGGTCCGTAAACAGTGTCCTGGATTTGGGAAAGCCCCAACACGTACGTTGCCGTGCAGATAAACCACGCAACCTTTGCCTTTGCATTTCTGTAACCGCTTACGATAAATAAAAGAAAGTGTCAGTCTTGTATGGGCAAACAGTCGTTGGATTTGTGAAATGCGGGGACGTACCTTCGCGTCCGCGCGGAACACGCACAGCAACGGGCACTCGATCAGCTTTGGAGTTTTGCCAGAAAAGTGGTTAACGTCTTGTATGGGCAAACAGGGAGGCGGAAACACAACGGCGTACCTTTGGAGGCGCGCACAGCCCACCAGGTACCAGCACGGGTAACGAAACCATCACGGTTTTGTAAATCACGTCCCGCACCTGGAGCTCGCCCACGAAGGGTTTGCCTGTTTTTCCGGAGGAAAGAGCACGAGGGTGAGGGTCAGTATGAAAATAACTCGCCTCGACCTTTCAGTAAAAAAAGGTCACCGGTGCCGTCATCGACAAAAACAATCCACCGGTCCTTTCAAAGGGACAAGTGGAAGTGGCCTGTCCGCCTGTCGCGTCCCAGGAAGCGTCGTTTCGAGATGATTTCTCTCTCTTCTCTCGTTGTTCGCCTCAAAAAGTGTTGAATCTGTCGTTTCGTTCTCGTAGGTACCCTCGTCCGCGTGTGTAGGGTCGTCCCGTTCCCGATCCACGTCTGTCGCGCACGCACCTCGGTCGTCGTACGTCGGCCGCGCGCCCATTTTGGGGAATATGATGTTGTTAATCGGGTCGTACTGCTTCCACAGCTGGTTCGCCCACGCCATGCTGCCAGAGTTGTTTTCTTTCTGATTCTCCCCGCGCGGCGAGCCAGGCAGGGGAGGCGTGACTGGTTCACGCGGGGAGGGGCCTCGTCGCACTCCGGGTGAGACGGGAACGGAGGCGTCCCCGCCGGTAGCCTGGGTACGCGCCCCGCGGCGCGAGCGCGCGGACCACTGAATGGAAGGACGAACACCAGCCGCGCGCGCGCGCGACAGGCGGTGTGATGAACAAAGGTGTCGAACGCATCTGCGGTCGACTCCTGTTTTGAAACTCTTTCTTTCGCCTGGTGCTTTGGCCATTTTTTGCCACACACGTGTCGTCCCCCCGCACAATCTACGCGCGCCGCGCCCCGATGTCGGCGCTGGGGTGCGGCCCGTGCGGGTCGTCCAGCGACGTGGTGGTGCCTGGTGAGGGGAGACAATCTGGGGCGGGGAGTTCCTCTCGGGTTCAAGCGCCGGTCGCCGTGGACGAGGACGAGTTCGCGGCGCTCATGGGTTTTTATTTACAAGCGAGCGCGTTGCATTCCCAGGCGCGGTTAGCGGTGGAGATGTTGGAGGACCAAATCGCGATGGGGGTTACCGTGAACGACGTGACCTTACGCGACGCGAAGGCGATGATGGTTGAAACGAAAAATACCCTGGACGAGGTGGGGATGCTACAAGCGGGGTAGTCAGGGGGGGCGAGGAAGCATTAGAATTAGTCACAAAATAATATGCGTCTGGTCATCAGCTGGAAAACAGGCATGACACATCGAAATAAATAAATTAAACTGGTCTTTTACATCAACCGCCTACCTTGTAACAGTCATGAGTACTTGGTGAGTACCCGTGTGGTACGCACTCCTGTCACGCCGCCGCGTTGACCCCCCTTCGCCTTGCCCTCTCCACAAGCACCGCCCCCGCTTTCTCCGCGAACTCCTTCATCTTTGACGGGTCGATGTCGCTTCGCTTTTTGTTATCAAGCACGCAAAACGTCGCCACGGTTTGCCCTTCGATTTGAATCGGCGCGCCGCTGTAATGCGCGTCGCCTGCGAGTGTGAACGAAAAGTGTCAGTCCCGAGTCTTCCTTTTAATGACTAGTTTATTCACGCAGGGTCCGTAAACAGTGCGCCTGGATTTGGGAAAGCCCCGTCCGGCCGTACCTGTGTCGCCCAACACCTTCAGAAAAGCCCGCACCGCGCCGTACGTCATGCCTTTGTCTCCGTGCGGGTTGGGTCCGTCAATCGGTACCAACGTCGTATCAGGCACCAAGTTTTCCGTATCCGCCATCACCGCGCCTAGGGCGGGCATGAACCGTGCGCACTCCGTGTGCCCAGCCTGCGCGAGCGCGGCGTAGTCGTCGAAGGTAAGGTTGGGCATCGCCTCCATCTCCCCAGCGAAACTCCCGTTGGCCTGCACCAGGTCGTTCTTCTTCACGACGTGCTTGCAGTTGGAAACGATGTTGGGGAACCACGCCGCGTCCATGGCGTATTTCGCGGCTTCGTTGTCCATACCGCCCGCGGTGAAGGAAACACACGTTTGCCGGTTCGCGTCAATCGTGCCGACGTACGAATTCGTCACGCCAAAGTGCGCCACCGCTAAGTCGGTCAGCGCGTGCAAATCGGAATCGCCAATCAAATCCGTAATATCCTCGGTGTTCAAGCCGTACTTCCCAACCACTTCGATCCTTTCCGCCTCGGTGTCACCCACGGGCATGCGCGACATCAAGTCCCTGACCACGGCGCTGGACATGGCGCCGTCCATCTTTTGCGCGACTTGTTTTTCGACCTCGCTTTGGTTGGCATTGGCATCGCCATCGCCATTGCTCAACGCGTCTCCAATAGTAGTCCCTCCGTCATCCGCCACCTCCAACCCAGCCGCCCCGACCCGCTGTTTCAAAAGCACCTCCATCATCTTCGTAAGGTTCGCGACCTGGTCCTCCAACACCTTCGTGCTGGCTCGGCTTTGTTCCAGAATCTGGTCCATCTTCTTTTGGCTTTTCCTCGACTCGAGTTTCACCGCCCGGTGCACTTCGTCCACGGCGCTTATAATGAGCGCGTCGCTTGCTTTCATGAACTCCAGGCAAAGTGCTTTCTTTTCCGGATCCGCGGCAATAGCAGCGGCTCCTCCCAGTTCTTTGATTTTATCCTGTAAAGCGATGCCTTGCTCGAAGTCGTTTGTGATTATGTCGTGCGCCTCTATTGACGCCGCCGCGGCGATGACGACCAAGCTTCGCGAGATGCTTTCGCTCAAGTCTTTGAACTTCTCGCAGTCCCGGCCGCTCGTGAGCATCTGCGACACGAAGTACTTGGTTTTCAGTTTGTGGCAAAACGCCAGGCCTTCTTCCATTTCGAACTGAAGGGCTTCGCACGAGTCACGCACAGACACAAGCTTGCCTTTCGCCGCGACCTTGGTCATGATCTGTTCCGCGGATCTCACGTTCGCCACGAAAATGGTCGCATCTCGTTTCAGCGCGTGCACGTCGCACGCGGCTTGCGCCACCCCCGCCACGACGAACGCGATCGGCGCGACCCATGGTAGTTGTTTCGCGAACCCCAGCAAGGCGCTGCCCACCGCCCCGGCCGCGGTGCCCAGGCCGCCCCGCGCGTCCGAGGAAACCGCGCCCGCGGCGAGGGTCAGCGCACCCGCGACGCCCACGAATCCAGCCACCGCATCCACGGCGCCGGTGTTGATGTCGGCGTCCGCCAGCTTCGGGTCCTTGCCCTGCTTCTTTTTAAATGGGAGCTCGCCGCTTGGCGCGAGCGCGTGTTCGGGGGACGAGCTGCCGCACCCCATCGCGGGTCCGCGCCTGTGACCAACAGGCCAAAGCGCGTGCCACGAAGTGCACATAACGTGAGTCGGACGTTCAACACAGGTCGAAGTTCGAAGATTCGACTTGGTGTCAGCTTTCAGTGTTGACCCTGAAATCTGCGCAACTGACCCAATTTTACGAACTTCGCCTGCAGACCTATCAAAAGGTGCAGGTTGATAGGAGGAAAACGTGCTTTTCAAAAAAGACGTTACAAAAACTAGAAAAAAATTGTCCCACGCCCTCGCACCCGCGCCGCCTCCACCTACGCCCTATGCCTCCGCCACATGACGGCGGGTACCTCCGACCGCTGTTGGGACGGTCTTGTACCCACGATCGGGGGTTATGGAACTCCGTGCGGCGATTTCTCATGAGTGGATCACCCATCAAAGCGCTTTTCGGGTCAAGCCCGCGCCTCGAACCCGGCCAAGACCTCCGGCGCGCGCGCGAGCTCGTCGGCGGTTTCACGTGTAGACGCCGCCGCCTCCATCGCCGCCGTCGCCGTCGCCGCATCGTTTGACATCCGGCTTGACAGGTCACCCACGGTTTCGGACAGGCACCTGGCGGCGGCGACCCCCGCGGCGACGTTTCGCTCGTTCCTTTCGCGCGTCTCCATCACCGCTCGCGCTCTGGTCGCCGGGGCCACCGCGTATTCGTCCCACGCCTTTGCGTACTCGTTCCCTTTGTCCCACCCCTTACTCGGGCCGTTCCAGTGGATGCTTCCCATCGTGTGTCTGTCGATGGGTAAACCGGGCTTCCACCCGTAGTTCACCACGTTCCACTCCCACTTTGAGGGTTGTACAAGAAAAGTGTCAGTCTTGTGTAGCAGTATAGGCAAACGTGGAGGCGGAATTGCAGGGGAATACAGCCCGTACCTTTTCGCCGTGCGTGAACTCCCACAAAAGGCACATCATGAGCGGCTGCGTTTCGGAACCGGGAAAAAGGTCAGTCGGGACCGCGACTTGTGCGAGCAAACAGTCAGAGAGTTGGATTCTAATACTGGCAACTGTTACTAGTAGTGCACTCCATACATCACAAGTAGCGCACAGTAAATAGTCACAGAGGGGCGGTAAACGGTGTTTGGATTTGGGAAACACAAAGCGCACCTGCGTGTTGAACTGGCAAATGTCAAGCAGCCCTAGGGAGATTAACCTCTCCACCTTTTGTGGGGTGTCTTTCCCGAAAAGCCCAATAGTCGCGACGTAGTACCCCGCGTTGAACGGGCACATCTTCCGGTGGTCCAGTGCGTGTTTTTTGCAGAAAATCAGGAACCGCACTCGGTCGCGCCATGACTGCAGGCCCAGGCTGCGAAACACGGTTCGGGAATCGTCCAGGCCCACCACCAAGAACTGCCCGTCCTTGGTCGCGCCTCGGTACTTACCCTTCAGCTGCGAGTCGTGCTCCCGGATATCCCCGTACACGATCTTATCCACGTCCAGGAAGATGTACGTGTTTTGGCTGTCGGCTGCTAGGCTCGGGAACATCTCGGCCACGAAAAACCGCGCGTAGTTCATCAAGTTCGAAGTGCGTTTCACCCCCAGCTTGGTGTTGATGCGGTGGTACCACTGCGCGATGTTGGGAAACGCGTTCACGTCCACCACCTCGATTTCGCGGGTCTTGTCACCGAACAAAGCTTGGAGCTCGTGTTCCGTCTCGCGTACGCGGCTGCTATCAAGGCCGACGTGGAACACCAGATCTTCGGGGGTGGCGCAGTTGGCAACGATCGAGTTCACCGTGGCGAACAATCCTTGTTCGATGTTCTCGTCGCACAGAAGCACGATGTGCGTCTCGCCGGCCGGCTGGTCGTCGTCGCAGGGGGAGGCGACGCACATGACGTTGGCGGAACGTGGGTGGGGGCGGGTGGTGCGGGTGGTGCGTGTTTAGGGAAGGCGCGAGCCTCGTTATGGCCGGAGGAAGGGGGAGAGGAAAATGAAACGCGTCGTTGCAGAGTTTATTCTTTTTTTTTGGAATTTTTGTCCATTTCCCAAATCCAACGACTGTTTGCCCATACACGACTGACCATTTTCTTTAACAAGCGCAGAAGAACCGTCGCACCGCGCAGTGTGCACAGCGGGCGTGCTTTTGGAGTCGGACGCCGCGCGCGCGATTTCCTTTCCACAGTCATTGCCGAGTGGCAGTGCGTGGCCACGGACGACACAAGGAGACGCGCGGCATGGCTGCGGTCGACGGGCGCCTTTCAGGCTTCGGCGCGAAGCGGCGAGTGCCCGCACCAGGGAGCGTGGCTACAGCATCTCGGCCAAGAGGCACGGATGTTCTCGGCAAGGAGAACGCCTATTGACCGGCGAATTCTCTCCAAACGCAGGACGCGTGGCGGGACCTTCGGTGTTTTCTGTCGAATCCACGTTCGACACGCGTCGGGGCGCGGCGATGCGCCGCTTCCGTGAGCTACCCTTCTCGTGAACTCGCCGACAGGACGTTCATTTGACCCATCCCCTTCCGTACATTCTCCGACGTGGAAAAACTTCAACCTTCGAGGTCACGTTCTGAAGCGAAAGATCTTTCTCGACGTCGCATCACCCGGTCAAATCAGTTTTTTCACCGCGTCGCGAACGCGTGATAGGACTGGTTCACCCTCGTTTGCTTCGCCCAAGCGCCCCTGTCCCATTTTTCACGTGCGTCTGTTTCCTTCAACTCCAGCAGCGCCATTGCCTCACGCGCACCTCGGTCGAACGCACGCACTCGCTCCGCAGCACCACCGCGTTAAATGACGTCCAAGGTCACAGGAAAGGTACGTAGGAACCTCGGTACAGCACTTTGGAAAGTCGTCAGGGACAACACTCTTGACTGCCGGGACCCTTTCGTTTCCCGGGATTTTCATCCCCGCAAAAACAACAACGCGTAACTTTTTTCCGATCGCGGACTAACCTGTTCCGGCCTTCCCTCTCCCCCCCCAGGTCAAGTGGTTCAACACGCAAAAGGGGTTCGGGTTCATCACCCCCGACGACGGGTCGGAGGAGATTTTCGTGCACCAAACCGCGATTCACTCGGACGGGTTCCGGTCGCTGCGAGAGGTACGTCACGGTCACGTCGGTTCGCTCTCGGGCATTCGTTTCTTTCTTTTTGACGGAAGTCACAAGTACTTTTCGCGCAATAAATCTTTGCCAAGCACGGTGTCCCAGGCCCCGGTGGTGAAGCGACGCGTGTTTTGAGTTTCAACCGACGTTGATACGTGGAAACCCGGAACCATCTTTTACGCGACGACACGCGACCCCGGAAATCGCGGAACCCGGAAACGCCGTGGGACCGCGATCCGACCAGGCGCTTCTGTCATTCTTTGTAATGGGCCAAGTCCGATTTCCCATTCGGCGATGGCGAATCACACGTGGAAAGTTTGCCAATTTTGCCAAAAGGAAAAGAACATTCAGACGGTCAGACGGTACCAGAAACAACGTCCCTCGCTCGCGTTACTAACCACCGTGACCCCAAAAAACCCCACCCACACCCACAGGAGGAAGTCGTTGAGTACGACGTCGAGTCGGGGGATGACAAGAAGTCCAAGGCGGTGAACGTAACGGGGCCGGAGGGGGTTCACGTGCTGGGCGCGCCACGGAGGGCGTCGCACGGCGGACGCGGAGGAAGAGGCGGCCGCGGCGGCAGGGGGAAAAAGAAGGGCGACGGCGAGAAGCCGGACGGCGAGGCCGCGGATGGAGCCGCTGACCCCGCGTCTTTAGTCGCGGAGATGGTCGGGCTTAACGTGGTGGAGTGAGGAGACGAAGGGATGGAGGCGAGGGTGATGGAAGGCGAGGGGACCACGCGGTGATTTGAAGTTGATTTTGGAAATCAGTCTCCGAATGCAACGCGCACATCCATCGTCGCGCGCGCGTAAAGAGTAGAGCGAAAAACGGAACCATGTTCCACCATCGCCTTGTAGTTGTCACGTGAGCGTAGTGCCGCGCCTTTTGATATTTTTTCTGGCCGAACGTCGCATCGTTTGATGGGGTACGCGTAAAGGAGACGTCGCGTCGCCGTCCCCGTCGTGTTTCTTGCGAAAAAGGCACCCGGCAGCTTTTTCTTTTCGTCTGTTTCTTTTCGTTTCCGAATGTCCCCACATCCGCCCCGCCCCGCGGATGTCTCCCGAGGCCTTGCAGGCTTTGGCGCGTTCGTTTTTGCAACACGGCTTCGTGGTGATCCACGACGCGCTGTCGCCAGAGGAGCTGCGGGTTGTGCGTCACGAGTGCGATGCGGTGACGGCGAGGTACGCGGCCATCGCGGGGCATCCTTTGTCTTCCGATGTGGAAGAAGATGACGAAGATTGCGAGACAAACATCACGCACGAACACCACGGATCCATGGAATGGCTCTCCACCAACTTCGGGTGTGTTTTAGAGGTACCGGGGTGTTGCGAGTGTTGCGTCGATGACTGGGACGCGACAAGCGGGGGATACCGGCGGAAAACGTGCTTGGTGACTGGTGGAGCACCACCGGCCACAACAAGAAAAGACGACGCACCAAAAAACACAGAACTAAAAAACACGCCTTCGGTGGATGAAATGTTGCGACCAAACGGCGCGCTGGGCGCAATCGCGACGGCGATGCTACGCACATTTTGTGCACCACAACAAACCCTACACTCAAACCCGGAACAACACCATACACAAAGCAAACAAAACCAAAACCAAAACCAAAACCAACACGTGTGCCTTTTCAACGACCAATACATCGTCAAGCCCCCGAATTCCCTCACCGCGCGGTTCGGGTGGCACGCGGATTCGCAGTGGTGCGATGGGTCCGCGACGAAACGAAAACGAGCCGACCACGAAATCGAACTCGAAATCGAACTCGAAATGGAAAACGAAAGCGAAAACGAAAACGTTACGGCGCCGTACGTAAGTCTGTGGACCGCGCTTGACGACGTGGACGCGTCGAACGGGTGTTTACGTGTGCTTCCGTATCCGGCGTTTGGGAAGGAGGCCGTCCTAAACGGGTCGACGGAGCCCGGGGAGGACGGTCTGGACGGCGAGACGGGTTCGACACCCGGGGGCGGCGCAAAGAGGTACGCGTCGCACGAAGCGCGCGCGTCTTTGTACCGACAAAACCCGGCGCAACTGGATCGCTTGTCCATTACGCGGTGGTGTGGTGACTCAACTGGTAAACAAGTAACCCTCGCAACGAAAGCGTTACGCGACGTCCAGGTAATCGCAATGAAAGCGGGGGCGATACTTTGCATGAGTCACCGCGTGTTGCACTGCAGCGGGCCGAACGCGTCGCAAACCCTGCGACGCGCGTGGATGCCGCAGTTTTCAAGAGGCGCCGTGTTGCGACGCGAAGGCGAAACAGTGAAACCGGTCGCGCTCGCGGTGGCTTTGGGTAACATTTAACACAGGGAGAGGGAGTTGAATTCATTCCTTGCACTACTATCTGACTTTGTACCTTCGGCATTCCTTCGTTGATAAAATACACGCGTCAATAAAAACACCTAAAAGAATATGGTATTCTAAACCTGAAAGCCAATCGCGCGTTCCACCATCCGCTCCGCGGTTCCCCGGTGCTTACCAGTCACGGTTTTCCGCCCCAGCGCCGCGCTGGAGCTCGTGTCCGCGGAATGCAAATCGAACCCGAGCGCGTTTTCAACCGCGCGCTCGGCGGTTCCGAGGTGGTGCCCCCCGTTTTTCTCGTCTCCAAACTTTTTCATCACTCGCGTCTTGCGCGCCCCCAAAACCGAACTGTCATCGCCATCACGCGTACCTTCCGTGACAATCGGCAAATCGCTGGCGTCCGGGAAACCGTCCACGCCAGACGGTTCGTCGTCTGATTGAATCTGCTTAAGCATTGCGTACACTTCATTGCGTTCCGGTTGCGTCACGGGCTCGGGCACGTCTGGCAACACAGCCTTCGCCGGTCGCGGAGGTTCCGGCACTGAAACCGTGGCGTCTTTTGTCACCGAAACCGTTGTGTCTTTCGCGTCATCCAGAGGAAGCAACGTTTCCAGAGAAGTGTTTGCCTCTGCATCATCCACCGGACCCACCCCCTCCTCCGCGTCAATCACCGCCCTCGGAACGTCGTCCACGGCCAACCCGGCGGTTTCAACAAGCACGGCCGCGAAACACCCGCCCGATTGTTCCACCCTTGCCACCATCCCACCCAGCCCAACCGCTTTTTCGTGTTCCGACCGCGAGCGCCTGGCCAGTTGAAACGCGTCTTCCAACACTCGGTCGCTTCGAGTCTCGCAGTTCAAAGCGGCGTTCATTTCACTCAGCCCAAGGCGCACGTCGACGGGTTCGGTTGTTTCTTTGGAGTTCTGATTCGAATTCTCGACTCTACCAACCTTCGCTTCGTGCGCTTTCTCCTGCGCCACGGCGACTAAATACAACGCCGCGTCAAGTTCCGTCCACCGCTGCAGCTCCCTCCGGTGCTTGTCAGGCAATTTGGATGTCACCACGGAAACCTTGGGACCGGCCGCTGAATCAAACGCGTCGTGTGTGTTCAGGGCGTCGCCGACGCTTTCGCGTACCTTTTCCGCCGCGCGCCTGTCGCCGTCAAGCAACTCGGGGTGCCAGTCCATTACGCGCGCTAACCGTCGCAGCCCAGAAAGCTGGGTATCCGTCCTTAACAGCGCGACGTCGAACTTAGTGATCAACCTTTGCGCTACCCTGGTCACCGTTTCCAGCGCGGCGTCGAACCGTACGCTTAAATCCCCACCACCCAGTAACGGCGTTTCGTCCAAGTCGCTCGCGCCGCCTTCTTCGCCTTGGTTTTTCACTTCGTGTCGCAGCACGCCCGCGACGGTGGCGTGCGGCGCCTTCGCGTTCGCCCTCCGCTCCGCCGTCGCCGTGACGTCCTCTATTAATTGAAACGCTTCAACCGCCACCTTCGCGTCATCGCCCGCCATCGCCGCGCCGTCCGCGGTTTCAAGCTGCGCCGGCGCGCTGCCGAACTCGTCCATGAAGAGAAACTCGCGGAGCTGTTCAAACGGCCGGCTGCCGTCCGCGATTGGAAAATTCGGTTCTTTCCGTAAAACTTCACTCAAATCGGAAGTCAGCGCGACGTCGGCGTGAAACTTGAGGTACTCGCTTGTCCTGTGACCCACCGGGTCTCTTGCCAACGCGGTGACCAACAAAACACACCCGCGCGACGCTAAGTCTTTTTTGAATTGTGTCAATTTTCGCTCAATCATCAAAAAACCCGGCGTCGCGATGTGATGCGACACTAGGTAAGCGCCCCCGTTTCCAGCGTCTATGTTACGTAATATAGGTTCCGTGATGGTTGCGTCTAGCTTGGCAGCGACGTCACTCGAGTCCGTCCCGAACGCGTACGCCTGCGTGAAGAAAGGGACGTCGTGCAACACGACGGCGTCGTCTTCGTTTGAATCAGATAAATTAGATGAATTTGGCACATTCAAATTCGCGGCGACCCCCGTCGCCGCGAGCAAATCCCCCAAACTCCTCTGGAAACTCGTCCCCCCCGTGAACTGAACGTGGTTGAACCAGGTAACGGAACACCGGTTTTGTTTGTGCGTCTCGGGAGTTTCCGCGTAGTATGTCTCGTCTATGCCGGGGGTCTGCGCTAGGTTCGGGAAAGACGTCGTTTCGGGCGTACGGCGCTGGACCTGTTTGATACATCAAGTTTTGTCAATCGCGATATTGTCCCCCGGGGCGGGGTCGGTTACCGGGTCAGATTCCGGGTGGTACCACTCGGTGTAGATGTCGAGGCGTGCGTGTGTGTTACGTCGTTGTCGTGTCGCGAAACCGACCCATAACGGTCAGGTTGTGCCCAGGTTTGCCGCAGAGTGCGAGCGTGTGGAGAATCTGACTTGTGGGACGTAACCCCTTTTCTGGGACCAGACGCACCGCCACGAGCGCCACTGCGCTGAGAAGAAGGAGGCCGACGACCTTTACGGCGGTGCTTGTGTTGCACGTGAACCGCCGCGCGCGCGGTGCGGCGGGGTCCAGCAACCCCGCGGTCTCACCGTCGGTACGCGCGTCGCGCATCGCGGGACTGAGGCGCGGTTTCGGAGTCGGAAATAACAGAAAAGAAAAGAAGTTCTGTTCCTGAGAAGAGAGGAAAAAAATGTGTTGCTTTTCACGTCAGTGCAACGCGCGCGTCTGTGCGCGCCTCACTACCCGAGGCGGCGTTTGGGGCGGGGGCGGGTCTGACGTACGACACATCCGGCACGCGATGTCGCGCTTCTCAAAAACCGCGTTGACGCTGGTGGAAACCAGCGTAGTTTTACGCGAGGGAAGGGTCACCGCGAGTGATCTGCTGCAAAGCGCGATTGCGAGGATGACCATCACCCGGCACCTCAACGCGTTCATCGGGGGCGTTTTGCCTGGCGCGGCGAAAGCGGCGGAGACGAGCGATTTGCGCCGACGAGGAAAACAACACGGAGCTTCTGGGATTGAACCCGGGTGGCAGGAACACAAGGCAGATGGCACTACCAGTACGCAAACGACCCACACACATCGTTCCTTTTCGTTCCTGGACGGCGCCCCGATCGCGGTGAAGGATAACTTTTTCGTACCCGGCGCGGCGACCACGGCGGGGAGTTTGGTTTTGGCAAACTTCGCACCGGGGAACTTTACGAGCACGGTGAGTCACCGGCTGGCGAACCGAGGCGCGGTTCTTTTCGCAAAAACGAACATGGACGAGTTCGGAATGGGAAGCGCCAACGCGAACAGCGCGTACGGCGCCGTCGTTAACCCGTTTGCTGGGACGACGAGAGGGACACATCCCCGTATGGGCAAACAGTCTCTTCCCCAAGAAAGTACCGTTCCGTCGTCGTCGGAGACCCACTCGGACGAATCATATGCTCCCCCCCCCGGGTCTCTGGCGGTAGCAGCGGAGGCAGCGCCGTGGCGGTTGCGTCTGGCGCGGCGGTCGCGGCCATCGGAAGCGACACCGGCGGTTCCGTCCGCCTTCCCGCGGCGTACTGCGGGTTAGTGGGGTTCAAGGTAAGGAACTTTCCCACCCACCACATTAAG
>TARA_B110000261_G_scaffold120094_1_pt1 | contig 13292 bp, 17 predicted proteins | sample TARA_B110000261 | Tara Oceans TARA_B110000261 (sample SAMEA4397705) | marine metagenome | biome: Polar Biome; feature: [DCM] deep chlorophyll maximum layer (ENVO:01000326); material: water (ENVO:00002006), including particulate matter (ENVO:01000060) such as... | depth 20 m | reverse complement strand
CCATGGGGTATTCAAGTACTTCGTTATGAAATAAAAGACATTGTGCCGCCTCAGTCAGTTATGGAAGCCATGGAAGCACAGATGAAAGCCGAGCGGGTGAAACGTGCCCAAATACTGGAGTCAGAAGGTGATAGACAATCAGCTATTAACCGAGCTGAGGGTGCAAAAGCATCGGTAGTGCTAGCAGCCGAAGCAGAAAGGGAGGAGCAGGTTTTACGTGCAGAAGGTGAGGCTAAGGCGATTGTGGCTGTTGCATCAGCTCAAGCAGAATCTCTTAGACAAGTGGGTCAAGCAGCGGCAACTGAAGAGGGTCAGAAGGCAGTACAACTTGATTTGGCGACCAAAGCAATTGAAGCTAAACTTGCTATAGCGAAAGAGTCTTCAGTAGTTTTATTGCCCGATAACGGTACTGATGCGGCCAGCATGGTTACTCAAGCAATGACGATTATAAGCACGCTTAATAAGAATGTTGCGAGCTAAAAAATGAATTGGATCAGCAGTAATTTGTCTGAAAGTTTGATTATAGCTGGCTTGGCATTGCTTGTTATCGAAGTTGTGGTTTTGGGTTTCTCAACCTTCGTTTTGTTTTTTGTTGGTCTTGCAGCGGTGGCAGCAGGGGTGCTTATGATCGTTGGTGTTGTCCCCGATTCAATGCTCAGTGCATTATCCAGCGTGGGAGTATTAACAGCCTTATCGGCCATGCTTTTGTGGCGCCCGTTAAAGTCCATGCAAGGTAACGTTGAAAGTAAGAAAGTTACGAATGATTTAGTTGGACATAGTTTTATTTTAAATGACGCTGTGTCTATGACCAAAAACCCTACATACCGTTATTCAGGTATCGATTGGAATCTTAGCAGCCAACAAGAATTGTCAGCAGGCACCCTAGTTGAAGTGACCGGGGTTGCTGTTGGGAAATTCATCGTTCAAGAAAAAGCATCATAGGCCTTTATTTTTCTTCCAACACCATTGCTAGTCAGCTAAAAAATAGCGTTAGGCGGAGTATCTGCAAAGTAAAATTAATGTCCATTATGTTATCTTCTATTCTTTATCAATTAAAAGAATTTATTCCAGAGCCCCAAGTCAAAATCATCAAGTTTTGTTTCTTTTTTCGCCGCTTTTTTCCACCTGAAAAAGTCATAGAATTGTCCATAAAATATTAATATTTTGAACTTAGATGCTAACCTAAACATTACTAAAACAGGCTGCTACCCTTTTTTTATTTTTTATGTGAAACATAAGGTGTGGTTTTCAGGAATCGGGATTACCACCTGCTCTTGAGCTGTCCTATACTGTAGCAGTACTATATCGATTATATGCCGATGCAATTGAGCACGATAATAACAAGAGGATAGTATCCATGAAAAAAATCAAAGCTGTGGTCTATGGTGTTGGGACAATGAACTCGATCATTACCCGTATGTTGCTCGACAAGGGAGTCGAGATTATTGGAGCTATTTCCCGTAGCCCGGCAAAAGTCGGCAAGGATTTAGGGGAGCTCACCGACCTCGGGCGCCAATTGGGAGTTGCCGTAAGCAATGATGCAGCAGAGGTGTTGAGTCGTGGGGCCGATATCGCAGTTATTGCTGTCAACAGCTATATGTCCGATGCACAGGAGCAGCTTCGCCTATGTGCTGAGCACGGCGTCAATGCGGTGACACTGTCTGAAGAAGCACTGTACCCGTGGAAGACTTCGCCGGAAATTACTGCGGAACTCGATGAGATCGCCAAACGCACCGGTGTGACTTTGACGGGTTCCGGCCATCAAGATAGCTATTGGCTCAATATGGTAAGTATGCTGATGGGTACGACTCATCATATAAACAACGTGCTGGGGCAGGCTAGCTGGAATGTCGATGATTATGGTCCCGAATTGGCTCGCGAGCAACAGGTTGGAACCACTACGGAGCAGTTCAGCACCTGGCTGGAGTCCGCTTCACGTCCACCCACCTTTGGTCGTAACGTGTTGGATGCACTAGTGGCAGATACTGGGCTGACGCCTATATCGGTTACGACGACGTCGCAGCCGGTATTAGCGATTGAACCTCTACCAGTCGCCTCGTTGGGAATCACGGTTGCCGTTGGCGATGTTCTTGGTTTTACCGATATCGATGAAATTAAAACTAGTGAAGGGCCGAGTTTTGTATTCGAAATGACCGGTTGTGTGTATCGGCTTGATCAGACTGACATGAACCACTGGAAAATAGCGGGGGAGCCCGACGTTGAGCTGTCCAATGGGGCTGTCCCCACTGCAATGACCACCTGCACCCAGCTGGTCAATAGGATTCCCGATGTGATTAACGCCCAGCCCGGTTTTATCACTGCCGAGAAATTACCCCGGCTGCGCTATCGGGCATTCAGCTTGGAAACCTACTTATCCTGACAGGGTTGGCTGGGGGTCGGAAGATATGAGTTTTTATTGACGGAGGCCACAAAACGATGACTACTGAATCCTCAACAAAAAAAGAAATACTCAAGCTGGAGGCTACAAAAGAAGCCCTGCTCAGTGAAGATGACATCCTCTGGGATGAAGTTAATGCCGCTGAAAGGGACTTAGTTTACTTAAGGCGAGCTCTGGAAGCCAGCCAAAAAGGATAAGGGTTAAAAGATGAAAAAACCGCTAGAGACTATAACTTTTTCTAATGGCGATAAGTACATTGGTGAGCTAAAGGATGGCTATATCAATGGTCAGGGCACTTTACATTTAGCTAATAGTGCTTTTTATAAGGGTGGGTTTAAGAAAGGAAAATTTCACGGTGAGGGAATTTTAAATAGCCCTAGTATTGGCGAGTACGTAGGCCAGTTTAAGGAGGGTCATGCATGCGGCGAAGGAGTAATGACTTATCACATTGGGCATACATATTCAGGTCAGTGGAGCAACGATAGAAAGCATGGAGAGGGAATCTATACAGATAATGCTGGTGCTGTATATGAAGGCCAATGGAGAAATGACAAGAAGCATGGAGAAGGAACCTTAGCTTTTGACGATGGTAATAAATATTCTGGTAGCTGGGTGGATGGGAAAAAACAAGGAAAGGGCTCATACAGCTATCCTGATGGTTCAAGCTATGTCGGAGAATTCTTTGATGGCGAATATCATGGATGTGGTGTCTATACTTATCCTGGTGGTGGTAATTATGCTGGTGAGTATGAATTTGGTAAGGCTAATGGGCGGGGTATGCTGACCAAGCCTGGTATTGGAAAATATGTCGGTGAATTCATGAATGATAAAGAGCATGGGAAAGGTATTTTTACCGATATAAATGACAAAGAGTATGCATGTGAATGGAGAGATGGAAAAAAGACAGAAAAAGAATTATGAACCAGCAAGCTTCCACTCGACCTGAGTCAGCCATCAGCTTATTTTCGGTTAAATATACGCTCATCTATATTTTCTTGGTGCCATTTATCAATTGGACCTTCACTTGGGCTGTGATTTGGGAGGTTTTACCGGGCTGGGCCTTTAACCCGGTGACTATTGTGACTGGCCTAGTTCTGGTGTTTCGTGATTTCTCGCAACGTGAAATCGGCCATAAAGTCCTTATCGCTATGTTTGTTGGCTTATGTCTCACCTATTGGACAACTGGAACTGATTTAGCCTTAGCCAGTGGACTGGCTTTCATTATTGCTGAGCTGGTCGACTGGATGCTCTATACGTTCTCAAAGTTGCGTCTGTCATCACGAGTTTTGCTATCATCAGCTTTGGCCGCGCCGATTGATACCAGTGTGTTTTTGTTTATGGCGCAAGCTATGGTGCCTGGAATATTCACGGTGCCAAACATAACGATGTCTGTCATGGGTAAGTTGGTAGGTGCATTTATTGTGTTTTTGATGTTACGTAGCCGTAAACTCTAACTAACAAAAGAAATAAGGATTACAGACACTAAAAATTTTAGTGTCTAATAAAAACAAGCACTTACAAGGGGCGTGAAATTTTTATGTAAACAGAAAACCTAATATGGGCAAGTTAAGCCAATGCGACATACGGAATAGCCACACAGCTAGAAAATCCCTAAAGGTCTTTATCGGTAACCGCCCCATATGAAGCCGAGTTTACTGTTTTAGCGAATTTTGCAAGAACACCCCGAGTATATCTTGGGTTTGGTTTCTCCCATTTTTTTAACCGATTCTCAATTTCTTTCTGAGATATGGCTATAGCCAGTTCTTTAGTAACTGCATCAATCGTAATTTCGTCACCATCTTCTACAATCGCCAAAGGACCACCTTCATAAGCTTCTGGTGTAATGTGCCCAACTACAAATCCATGGCTACCCCCTGAAAAACGACCATCAGTTATCAGCGCTACATCTTCTCCCAAACCTTTGCCCACTATTGCAGAAGTTGGACTTAACATTTCCCTCATGCCAGGACCACCTTTCGGACCTTCATATCGAATCACTACCACATCGTTTTTAACTACAGTACCGTCTAGTATGCCTTTTAGGCTGTCCTCTTCAGAGTGAAAGACGCGTGCTTTCCCAGTAAACTTTAATCCTTCCTTGCCGGTGATTTTTGCTATTGCACCTTCTGGTGCCAAGTTGCCGCGTAGAACGACTAAGTGGCTGTCTTTTTTAATAGGATTATCTAAAGAGCGTATGATTTCCTGGCCTTCTGGATAAGCTTGAACATTAGCTAAGTTTTCTGCTACAGTTTTACCAGTTACCGTTAGGCAATCACCATGTAGATGGCCTGCATCCAGGAGCATTTTCATCAGAGGCTGCAAGCCACCAATTGCAATTAACTCAGACATTAAGAAACGACCACTTGGCTTCAAGTCAGCTAACATAGGTGTCTCACTGCCAATTCGAGTAAAATCCTCGAGCTGTAAATCTACGCCAATGGTATGCGCCATTGCCAGCAAATGGAGCACAGCATTAGTAGAGCCTCCAAGAGTAATAACTATTTTAATAGCATTCTCAAAAGCTTTTTTAGTCATAATATCCGAAGGTTTTATATCATTTTTAACTAATTCAACAACCGCAGCTCCTGCTCGGTTGCAATCATTTAGCTTTACATCGGATATAGCTTCTTGAGCTGAGCTATTTGGCAGGCTCATTCCTAAAGCTTCAATGGCTGACGCCATGGTGTTTGCAGTATACATTCCACCACAAGAGCCTGGGCCAGGAATAGCAGTTTCTTCAATATTTTTAAGTTGTATGTCGGAAACAGTGCCTTTTGCATGCCCACCAACAGCTTCAAACACGGAGACTATGTCAGTTCGATTTTTACCAGGCTGAATAGTACCACCGTAAACAAAGACAGAAGGCCGATTCAATCGTGCCATGCCCATTAAACAACCAGGCATATTTTTATCGCAACCACCAATAGCTACAATGCCATCATGCCCCATGCAGCCAGATACTGTTTCAATCGAGTCAGCAATAACCTCACGTGATACTAATGAGTACTTCATACCTTCAGTACCCATAGAAATACCATCTGAAATCGTAATTGTATTGTAGATAACACTTTTGCCTCCAACGACCTCTACGCCTTTGCCAACCTCTTCGGCCAATGTGTTGATATGCATATTACAAGGCGTGACCATACTCCAGGTGGAAGCAACTCCAATTTGAGGTTTTTTAAAGTCAGCATCACTAAATCCTACTGCGCGTAACATGGACCGGCTAGGGGCTTTTTCAGCGCCATCTACGACGATGGAGGAATGTTTACGATTTTTTGTATTGCTCATTATTTGATCCTTACTTTATTGGAGTAGCTAAGCCGCATTATAGAAAGAATCCAGCACTCTGTCAGGGTTCTCTAAGCAAACATATTTATTTGGAGCTTTTGTTTCCTTCCAGCTTGGTATCTGGTTTTTTTAGCGAGCTCATGTAAATCTAATTGATGTCACCATAAAGGTATTTTAGCATGCCTCTGTATAAACCTATTCTCCAACAGTAATTCCTGTCACTAGGTGCAATGCAATGTTTCAGTAGCGTTTTTGCGCTCAGAAGCTTAAGGTAAATCAGTAATCATATGCTGATGGAGACACAAATGGAGCACGCGCAAGTTTTACAAATACTAGAAGGCGACTCCTCCCAAGTCTTAGTTCCAGATTGGGGAAAACCGAAGCAATTAAATTATTGGCCGCATCAATTTTAACTTTGGTTATCCCAACATTAGTCGCTTCCTGGTTAGGGTTGACACAGATCCTTTGGATAATTCCACTAGTTGTTGGGTATGGATTATATTTAGGTTTAACGAACGAAGTTGTTTTTTATGCTGACAATAAAGATGTTTGGAATATAGCTGGAATGGGTGTAGCACCGATAGTCGTATTATTGATAGCTGGAAGTTTCATGCCAAATGACAGTAGTTCATTTGTAGCAGGCATAGTTGAACTTATAATGCTTGCTGGCATGGCGGCATCAGCGGCATGGTTTGGTATAAAAAGTTGCAATGCAACTGTGCTAATGAACACAGGAGTCGATTTTCTTAAATTGGTCGCAGTATCTGTATCTAAAGTAATCTTGGTATTTGTATTTGCATTTTTAATGATTAGTAGTTTAAGTAAAGCACTTAAGGGTGACAATCCAGGTGATCTTGAAAAGGGCTTAATAATTTTCGCTATTGTCGGTTCTATCGGGGCTTGGTTGCGCCCAAAGATAATAAATACACAGAAAGTGTTTGAGAAAAGAGGAATGGTTTTCTGAAAGGAACCTAAATTTCCGCCCTTTTTTTAAATTCGAGGACTGTTGCATTAATACAATATCTTGGCAGCCCATTGGGGCCATCAGGGAACATATGCCCTAAATGTATGTCTGAAACAGCTGATCTTATTTCTATCCTGCTCATCCCAAAACTATTGTCTATTTTAGAATAGACTGCGCCACTTATTGGCTTTGTGAATGACAGCCATCCACTAGAAGAATTAAACCTATCCTGTGTATCAAATAACGGAGCCCCGCTAATTTTATCAACAAATATTCCATCAGGAGTATTTTTAAAAATACTATATTCTTTGCAAAATCTTCCATCAGTCGCATCCTCAAAAGCTACTTTATATGCATCAGAGTTGCCAAGCTTGAAATAGCCGAGAGCTTGATAGAATTCTTTCGATGACATGTAGCCTTGATGGCCAAAGACCTCCTTACCATTCTGTAAGAAAATAATAGTTGGCGTGGCCCATGTGGGCGAATTAATGTTTAAACCATCCAGTTGACTGGCTAACCTCAGGGTTATAGGTATATCTCCCAGGTAATGCTTGATCGTTTCAGACTTGAATTTTTCACAGTAAGGGCAATAGCCTCGAGGCTCGATAATGACTATGTGCTTGCCCTTTTTCAAACCATGATTATCTGGCATTTCTAGTTTGCTGTTAATATTAAATTTGACTCCTGTGGAGTGATCAGGGCAGTATCCGTTTGGATTTTTTGCAATATAGTCTTGATGATGCGCTTCAGCGGCATAAAATGTTTTTAGTGATTTGACTTGTGTCACGATTGTTCCGAAACCTGATTCGAAAAGGAGCTTCTGGTATTCCAGAAGAACTTCCTCTGCAGTCATTTTTTGTGCCTTACTGGAATAGAGAATTAGTGATCTATATTGGGTTCCTACATCGTTTCCCTGTCTATTTAGTTGTGTGGGGTCATGAGATTCAAAATAATGCTTCAAAAGCATTTTGGTTGAAATGATGTTGGTGTTGTAGGTAATCTCAACAGCCTCGGCATGATTGTCAGGATTGAACTTATTTTCTAATTTCGTAATCTCTGTATAGGCAGGCTTAACGTTTATGCCGTCGGAATAACCTGATACTGCGCTCATTACACCTTGTAGTGATTCGTAACCCTTTTCGGCCCCCCAAAAACAACCCGAGCCTAAAACTATTCTTTCGACGTGGGAAGTCGATAGCACTTCGTCGTTGGCAGCTAAGGAACCAGCGGCAAAAACCAATAGTAAAAATAAAATTTTCTTTATTTTAAAAGAACTATTTTCCATTTCAAAAAACCGTATTAATTAAATTAACGTGAAGAATCTTATACTATCTTTGCATGTATTTATTAATATAATTATTATAAATTTTTATTCCCTCCAATTCTCACTCATCATAGAGATAACTATTACTAAGGACATTTCTTATGAATATTGAAACTCAAGCGATTCATGCTGGATTTCAGGATGATCCAACAACCCGTGCGGTCGCTGTACCTATATACCAAACCACATCATATAGTTTTCGTGACACCCAGCATGGTGCAAATCTTTTTAATTTAACTGAGCCTGGAAATATTTATACACGCATGATGAACCCAACCACTGACGTACTCGAACAGCGTATGGCTGAATTAGAGGGTGGTATTGGTGCGCTGGCACTGGCATCTGGCATGGCGGCAATCACAGCAGCCATCCAAACCGTTGCGCGTGCTGGAGATAATATTATCAGCGTTAGTCAGCTGTACGGAGGTACTTACAATTTTTTTGCGCATTCTCTGCCTAATCAGGGGATTGAGGCACGCATGGCTTCAGGTGATGATATAAATGCGCTGGAAGCCTTAATTGATGACGATACCAAAGCACTTTTCTGTGAGTCTATAGGTAATCCTGCAGGTAACATCGTTGATATTCAGGCATTATCAGATATGGCGCATAAGCATGGTATCCCCGTCATTGTCGACAATACAGTCGCAACACCTATTTATTGTCGTCCATTTGAACAGGGTGCAGATATTGTTGTTCATTCCTTAACTAAATATATTGGAGGGCACGGCACATCTGTGGGTGGCATTATTATTGATTCAGGTAATTTCCCATGGAAAGACCACCCTCGTTTTTCTGTGTTTAATCAGCCGGATCCGTCCTATCATGGGATCATATATGCCGATGCAATGGCCGAAGCTGCATTTATTGGCCGTGCTCGTGTTGTGCCGCTACGCAATATGGGTGCTGCAATTTCGCCCTTTAATTCATTTTTAATCTTGCAGGGTCTAGAAACCCTTGCTTTACGCATGCAACGACACACTGAAAATGCCCTAAAAGTTGCCGAGTATTTGTCTGTACATAGCTTGGTTGACTGGGTAAATTATGCAGGCCTAAAAAACGATAAGTATTATCAGCTTTCCCAGAAGGTTGTTTCTGGGAAACCATCAGGAATCTTAAGTTTTGGCATTAAAGGTGGAGAGATTGCTGGCGCGAAATTTATCGATAAGTTGCAGCTTATCAAGCGTTTAGTAAATATTGGTGACGCTAAATCTTTGGCATGCCATCCTGCAAGTACAACTCATCGCCAGCTGAACGATGATGAGCTAAAGTCTGCAGGAGCTAGTCGTGAAATGGTTCGAATTTCTGTAGGTATTGAGCATGCTGACGATATTATTGCTGACATAGAGCAAGCTCTCGGAAATAACGTGTGACAACAGATTGGAAATGAAAAAAGAATATTAAGTTAGAACTTAGAGATTGATTTGGGGTCTTTCGTTAGTGGTTCATCCGGAAGACTTAAATTATAGAGCTTGCCTGTAAAGACTTTTTATTATGATGCATCTTTGTCTTCTTTAAACTCTTTCTTTTTTTCAAGGCTTACTCTATCTTTTAGGCTCATAATGTAAGCTGATCCTGACAAAATTAGTATAGCCCCAGCTTCTCCAACTAAAACTAATGCGTCCATATCTTTGCTTTGCATTATAATTAGTCGGCATAGAGCGGTTATTGCAATAATTATCGGCAGAGTAACAGGGATTCTGTTGGTGCTATAAAAAGCACCTACCATTCCTATAATCTCAACATATATAAAAAGCATAAAAAGATCAGACAAGAGAATATCTCTTGCTTCGTACATCGCAAACAGATACTGAGCTGCTGCTATACAGGTTGCTATACCAATTAATGCTAGGAGGGCTTTTTCACTTACGACGGTGGTCCAGTGAAGGCTTCTTTTTATTTTGGGTAGCTTAAAATCCATAAGCTAATCATAAGCCACTCTAGAGCTTTAAGCTAATTTTATGCATTATGCCTGCACTTTAGATCTTTACAGAGGCAATCATATAATGATCAATTTTTTTGACTTTAAATTTTACGGCCCAGGGAACCTGACTGGCTCTTCTTTTAGTGCGCTCCAGTCTTCCATTGTATGCTTCGGGTTGCTTCTCTTGCAGAGCTATAGTTTTTGGTTAACAGCTTGCTCACAAGCTGTTTTGAGCGCAGCCCCTTTTGACGCAGAAGAAGTATGAGCGAAAGGATATGCCCATTCTTTGTCATGAGTATTTTCAGTAATACTATCCCCCTGACCCATCTGCTGCTTATGGAACATCCATCTAATTCCCCTTTCTCTTGATCGTTTGCAGTCTGCCTGATGGTATACAATTACAGATAAATCGCCAAATACCGGCTTTTTGTAATTTGTTAATGAGTAGTAGTATAAAAAGTTATCAATTTTTTTTATTTTACCAAAATCTACGTAAATAGTATTACCGCTACTAGTACTCTTGGCCACCTTGATCCATTCTGCATAAGAAGGAAATGAGAGCATTACTGGTATTATCAAGGTAAGCAGTCTTTTCATTTCTCTAATTTCTCTTGGATTAACTTTATGTATGTATCTTGTAGTATTGGTTCTAGCATTTAATCAAAAGCTTGATTTAGCATTAATTCCCGTAACTAGAAAATATCTAATTTTAAGACTATTATTTCAAAAAATAATATGGAGTTGAGAATGAATATGTTGTGTGCACTCTGTCTTGCTGCATCTGTGGGCTTAGCGCTCTCTGTTTTTGCTGACCCACATGAAGCAAGCGGCCATACTAGGGAGTCAGCCAACAAAAAAGAGCAAGAGAAAAAAGTGCGTAATTTATGCGATAAAAAAGCACGACTGGCTCCCACATCATACTCCGCGAAAACAATCAAAAAAGCCTGTTTAAAAGAGGGGGGTATCAAAAAAAGTCGCTAGACAGGCAAGTAATAATTGATGCTACAGCCCAAGAAGCGTTGCAAAATAACCTGATTGCTAAAAGGGACAGAACCCCGCCCAGTGTTCATATTAGGCACAAGGTAGTCACTTAGTTTGTATCGGTTCTCTTTGGTTTCCACAGAACAGTATTTTTTGTTTTTAAGCGATTTACAAATAATTTGTATTTTGACTGCTCTTTTTCCCATTCAATTAGCCATTTGTGCCCGTCACGCTCTGCGTCAATAAATACTGCATTCGTGATTATTAATGGAATTATCACAGCCAAATGTATGATGATGCTGGTCACAATACTGTAGTTGATGAAACCTAAATAAAATGAGGCAATAAGTCCGAAAAAAGCGCTCCATATAGCAAATAACACTAACATGAAATATCCCTGTAAGACTGGGCATGGAACATACTTTAATGGATTATATTTTACATCCATGACAGCTCTCCAAATAAAAACAAGGAACATAGTTGCTCTTCTAAAAAGATTTGGTTTTTTCATGTCGCTGATTGTCCCCATAAATGTTTAATCGATTGTACAACTATAAAGAATTGAGACAGCATCGCCAAGCTATATTGTCATACTGTATATTTAAGATTAGAGAATAGGGTCAAGCAGATGTATTCTGTAAGAAGGTAACAAAAGGGTGGAGATATGAAGATATTACAAAAATATGCTTTGTTTTACTGCTGGATTCAATCTCAAGTGCTTATGGCGCACATCATAGGGCAGTTGAAGCGAATGAGCCTGACGCCGCATCCTCGGGCCATGAGAGTCATAAAGACCATAAACCTATCAAGAGCTCTGAATAAAAAAACAAAAATATAAATATCAATATAAAAGTTGATCGAGTTAATAGGGATGTTAAAAGATGGTACAAGCAATCACTGCAACAGAGGCTTTTGCTCTTATTAAGGATGATAAGGCAATTTTAATTGATGTGCGCGAAGCTGATGAATTCAAAGGCGAACATATTGTTGATGCGCTATCTGTTCCTCTTAGCTCGCTGGAGGATGGATTTAAGATACTCGATCTTCCAAAGGATAAAATATTTTTATTCCAGTGTCTAAGGGGAGGTCGAGGTCAAACAGCATGCGAGCACATACAAAGGCTTGGGCTGTATCAAAATAAAATCATTAACCTCGAAGGTGGAATTCAGGCGTGGAAAAAGAGTGGCCTGCCCGTGATAAAGTCATAATATGAGACCACCAAAAGATTCAACCCAGGTGTTAATTAATGATAAATCTAAAGATTGGTTTGACTGGCAGAGGAAAATAAAAACTGATGAACAATTTAATTTTAGCCACTCTTTTCTTGGTCTTAGGCAGTGCTAGCTCTATGGCTGTAGAAGAGGCCACATATACAAGTATCTTTTCTGATGAAAATTTTGAAACAAGATATTATGATCCGCAAATCCTTGCTGAAATAGAAGTAGATGGAGATTTTGAGGGAGCGGGAAGCAAGGCATTTAGCCAGCTATTTGCGTATATTTCCGGAGAAAATACTTCTCAGAAAAAAATTAAAATGACCGCACCTGTTGCTCAGACTAATGGTCACGAGATGCTAAACAGGACTACACCTGTTAGCCAACAACAAAAAAACGGTAAATGGTTAGTGAGCTTTATGATGCCATCGGGCCTTTCTTTGGAAGAACTGCCTCAACCCAAAAATCCTACTATTAACCTTCGTCAGCTTCCTGCGAGGCATGTTGCCTCTATTCGATACTCTGGATTTTGGACCGAAAAGGACTATTTTTATCATTTAAATTTGCTGAATAAATGGATATCTAGTCAGGTGTTACATGCTTCTGGCGCACCTATATGGGCGCGTTATAACGCGCCATATATGCCATGGTTTATGAGAAGAAATGAAATATTAGTGCCGATTAAAAAGCCTTAAAGATTCAATATAAGGCGCTATTATGCCCAATATGCCTTAAGTAAAGTCAAAGTTTTAGTCACTGCTGCTTTGCTCCTTAAATAACTTATCCCAAGAAGAGATAACCTGCGCTCGCTCAATGGAATATTTTGAAGCTTTTGTAATAAGTGGTAATTTTTGCAACTGAAGCCTATGTCCTTCGGAACGATAACTCACATAAGACTGGATTAAATTTTCTGCGTCTTTAGGCATCATCAAGCCGTTGCTCCCCAGGTATTTTAGAATTCTAATGTTATCACTCCAGCAGGCTAAATTAGTAAACTGATAGGCGTAAGATAAAACCTGAAATTGAACTATAAATTCGATATCAATTATCCCGCCAGCGTCATGTTTTATATCAAAAGTGGCGCTATCAGCACTTATGTTTTCTGGCTTGCTCGCCTTTTTTAATTTTCTTTTGACATTATTTTTTTCGATTATGCTGTTGCGCATTTTTTCGCGCATCCTGTATATGTCATTTGC
>TARA_B110000261_G_scaffold132420_1_pt1 | contig 13325 bp, 15 predicted proteins | sample TARA_B110000261 | Tara Oceans TARA_B110000261 (sample SAMEA4397705) | marine metagenome | biome: Polar Biome; feature: [DCM] deep chlorophyll maximum layer (ENVO:01000326); material: water (ENVO:00002006), including particulate matter (ENVO:01000060) such as... | depth 20 m | reverse complement strand
ACTTTCAACATTAATTAATTCAATAATTGTTTGATTTAATTTTTTATGATTAAAAATTTTGTTTAAAACATCTGATGGAAGATTTGATAGATTCATTTAAAATTATTTAAATGAATTTAAATAATTTTTTAAATTTTTTATTCAAACATATTCAATAGTATTTCTTGTTTATAATTTTTTAATGAATTTGTAATAATCTTTAATTCCAGCCAACTAATGTCATTAATTTGTTCCATAATTGGTGTGAGTTTGTTACAATCAACTAAATTTTTTTTAGCATCGATTACATCATGGATCATTTTTGGTGTAATTTTTATAAACGATTGATTTAGTTCTTTTGGAAAAAATCCATAATACTCGGATATGTGATTTTCAATAGTCATCGTTTTAAAATTTCTTAAAGTTGATATGTCTTTTATAGATTTTCCAGTTTTGAAAAGATTAATTGTTTCTTGTACAGTGTTTGACACCGTTGAATTGTTTTGTTTTAAAGGTGAGTTACTTTTTGGGTTTATTTGTTTACACGAGGGTTTGATAAGTTCTAAAAATTCTGATCCATAATTAAAAACAAAATCTTCTGTAATGCCATCTATCATCAGTAATTCAACAGCGCTTGAAGGTCTCGATTGTTTAATATTTAATAAAACTTTATCGTTAATAAATGTTTTTTCTTGTATATTATATTTATTAGAAATATATTTACGTGCTCTGTCGTAAGAATGTGTGTTTTTCATGATGCTTTCGTATATTTTTTCAGGTAATAGTATTTGTAGATTTTGACAATGTTTTTTAATTGTTACTTCATACAGTATACCGTATTTTGAGTGAAGTTTGTTGATATAATTTTTTTTAGATAATTCGTTAATGATAATTCTGATATAATCTTTTAATCCGACATTTTTACACATTTGAAGAGTTTTAACCATTCCATAAGAGTATTGTTCTAAAAATAAAATATCTAAAATTTTATTAGCATCAACCGTTGTATCATAATAAATACCTTGTATTTTATCATTACAGTTATCACAAATTTTACATTTTTCTACTACAGGGTTTTGTTCTGGTAAAGAACCGTTACTTAAATAATAATTTATCATATGTTGTCTACAAATATTAGGTTCTTGTAAGAAATTTTTGAAAATGTCTAGGTGGTTGTATCTTTTTTGTAATTGATTTTCGGCTCCTTTTTTGATTAAAAAAACAGCTTTACTAAAGTCTTTGTCATCGTAATATAAGCTAGATTTACAAGGTAAACCATCCCTTCCAGCTCTTCCAATTTCTTGATAATACGTTTCTAAATCAGTTGGTATTCCGTAATTAATGACATGTCTAATATCAGATTTGTCAATACCCATTCCGAAAGCTATTGTTGCTGTTACTAGTTTAATATCACCTTCTAGGAAACGTTTATGTACGTTAGATCTATCTTTGTCTGGCATACCAGCGTGGTAAAATAAGCATTCAATATCATTATTTTGAAAATCAGTAGCTAATTTTTCACATTCTTTTCTTGTTTGTGTATAAACAATGGTTGGTTCATCTTTTTTTACTATATTTAACGACCAATAGCTCTTGTCGAAAATATTTATAGCTAAATTTGGTCTTTTGCTACCAAGAGAATATTCGGATATTTCTTCAATGTCTAAAATATTATACATATCTTCTAAAACGATAGGTGTTGCGGTAGCTGTAACCAATAATATTGGTGTATCTCTAAAATTTTTTAAAGCATTACCTATTTTTTTATATGATGGACGAAAATCATGCGACCAATTTGATATACAGTGAGCTTCGTCACATGCTATTAGCTGTATTTTATTTTTTAGTTTATATAATTTGTTAGCATGTAAACTAAACCATTCTGGTGTTGAATATATAATAGATATATCTTTTTCATTTCTTGATAATTTACAAATATCACAAGTACATCTTGGTAAATTTTTACAGTAAATACCTTGTTCAGACAAATTAATACAGTTTATACCTTTCGATGTTAAGGCTAAACATTGATCAGCCATTAATGAAACCAATGGAGATATTACCAGTGTTACTTTGTTGGTAAAAGTAGCTGGGAATTGGTATAACATTGATTTACCACCTCCTGTTGGCATGATAACTGAAACATTGTTTTTGTTTAATATATCGTTTATTATATCTTTTTGATAAGGTCTGAATTTGTTGTATCCATATATATTTTTTAAATGATTTTCCATTTATACTTAAAATACTGTTATTATATTAAATTTTAATTTAATTTTATTTTTAGATTAATCTATTTATTTTGGTGATTTTAAAAATGTCATTGACGAAAACATGTTGTTAAACATACGTATTTGTGAATTTGTGTGTTCTAGACTACAAAAATATTGTAATATTTTTTGTAGAAGTATTGTAAATATACCATTAAATCGTATATCTTGATTTTTAATTTATCCACGACAATCCAGGTGTATTATTTGGTATTCCAGACCAAAAATGTTTATTACTAACCAATCTATTAGCGGTAGTTGGATTTTGTCTGACATGACCTAATATAACACCTGGTGCACTTTTTCCTATTTTTACTCCACCTGATGCATCTATGGCATTATTTCCATAAATTAAATAATTTTGATAATCAGAATATGATAATGTTACTGGATTATATCCTTCTTTAATGTAATCAAATTTCGAACAATTTTTAAGTTTTTTATAATTCATTTATATAAATGAATTATAAAAAGAATCTTTTGGGTTTAATGTATGACTAAATGATAAAATTAGTAAAGATAAAAATTTTGAATAATTTTTGTTATAAAAATATATTAAATTTTTCAATCAACATTTTATCAATTTTTTCATAAAATTCTTGAATATTTCCATTGTTATAAATCTTTAAAATAAATTTTAAAGATTTGTTTTAAAGATTTGTTTAAATTTATAAAAATGCCTAAAAAGACAAATAGTGAAAAATATATAAATAAAGGAGGGAAAAATGATTTATTTGAAGGAGAAATTGCCAAAGCAGCTATAGCATCCTTAAGTAACGAAGATAAAGAACGTTATAAACAAATAGGAGAACAGCTATATGGTACTATTGATTTTGAATCAACCCAGCCTAAATCTTCTATGTCAGATAATATGTTAGAAGCTTTAGCATATGTAGAATCGCAATTAAACTCTGGTTTACATCCTAGTATGCTAGAAAAAAATGAAAAAGCATTACTAAAAGATGCTTATGGTGATGAATGGTATACTAAATGGGAATATGTATACGAAGATCTTAAAAATATTGTTACTTTTAAATAATCTTAATACATTGTCAGTATTAAGATCAAAATATTATATTAAAATAATAATCAAAGAAAGGGAGGATTGTATTAATAAAACTGACCATGATCTTACTAATATGAATCTACTCTCAATTCAATAAAAAATTAATAATAATTATATTTATATTTCTAGTAAAGAATTATAAATTTACAAATATAATACTGTTAATGTAATAAGTTATCGTCAGATAATTTGGTTTATTTTAAAATTATACATATATATTATTATATAATATATATTATTCTTTAAGTCTTAAAAAGTCACACCAGCTCTTCTTTTTACCACCATCATATACTTGTTCGTATTTATTTTTTATTAACCATTCATTTATAGAATTTTCTTCATTGTCAATATTTAAAATAACTAATAACTTTCCATATTTATTTAAATTACCACAAGTTACTTTAGTTAATTTATTTATAATTTTTTCTTCTTTCGACTTTGATCTTATTTTAGGTGTATCTATACCAGATAATCTACATGTGTTAGTTTTTAATTTTACATTTTTTTATAAATGATTTTTTTATAACTTAATAAATGAATATATATTTAATAGGTTATTTAGGTACAATTTTTTCCGCCTTAAGTATACTCCCGAATGTTTATAATGCGGTAGTAAAAAAGAAAACTGTTTGTTTTAGTTATTTTTATATGATTTTAGGATTAATAGCACAGATATTTTGGTTTATATTTTCTATTTTTAATAAAAATATTCCACATTTAATTATCTCTATTTATCTTTTCATATGTTATATATTAATTATATTATATAAAAAATATCATGAAAAAAATAAAGATTTGTATTGAGTTTTTTTATTACTAAACATTTGATTAGTAATATCAATATATTCTCTCATCGCTGTTTCTTTTGATTTATCATATTGTTCTTTCCAAGAACTCCATTTTATTCTTTCTCTTAAGCTTCCTGTGGTTGGTTGATTATTATTATTCGGACCTTTTTTAATTTGTTTATATAAACCATATAGTTGTATCAATACTTCATTATTGATACCATTATATGAATTAGCTAATTTATCAGAAGCTATATTAAATAATTTTTCAAGATTATTATCCATTTTTATAATATTATAATATTATAAATGTCAGAAAAACAAAAAAATGATGAGAAATGTTTATCTAATAAAAATAGAATAAAATTTGGTATATTTTCTCTCTTATATTTATAATAGTTATATGGAAAATTTTAATTACTCCTGAAGCATTGGAAAAAACTAAACAATTAATTAATAAAAAATGGTTGTTTGGTTTTTTTATTATATTAATATTTTTAATTTTATATAATATTTATAATGGTTCACCAAGAGTTACTAAAGCTAGTATAGCATCTATCAATGCTTTTTTTATATCTTTTTTAGCATATGTAGATCAAATACAATCAGCTTTTTGGTTTGTATTTTCGTCTGTATTGTTTTTTGGAGAAGTATAATTTGTTATAATAAAAAAATGTGGAGTATTTGTAAGTAACACCTTGAAAATATCATGGAATTTATTATTTTAAATAAGAATTATTGAGACTTTAAAATAATAAAATCATTTTTGATTAACAAGAAAATAAATGGGTATTATTGTTTTAGGATATAGTCATATTGTTTATTGGAGCGTTGTAAATATTCAATATGACTATATATAGGTTAAATATAATAATAATTTATTTTTACGTATTTTTATTTATTATAATTTTTTATAATAAATGATAAGTAAAATAATGTTGATAATATTTATTTGTTTAATTATTTGTTTAATTATTTGGTTAAATATTCGTTTAATTAATTACAAAAATCTTACTACTGAAATAGTCGGACAAAATATTTTACCTTTTGAAAGTGAAGATCAAAGATTTGAGTATTATGTAGGAGCTTTAATAAACGATAAAGCTATAAAATTTAATTTTGATACACAAAAAGGTGGTGAAGGTAAATTTAGAATATTATCAGGACTTGATAATGACATTTATATTGATGATTTACGTAATATTAGCAATATCTGTAATATAACTATTAAATTACCATACGTTTCTGGTGATACCGATACTAATTTTGACCATATAGTTTTATCAAAATCACGTCCAAGTTTAAATAATAATATCTTATCAAATAATGTTTTATTACCATTGGAAAATAAACGTCATATGTCTTTTGCATATGATATTATTAATAAAATTGCCGGAGAACAAAATACTAATGATAAATCTGATAAATTAGTATGGAGAGGAACTACTACAGGTAACGATATAAATAAAGTACATAATAGATTTACACTTGTTAATAAATATTTTAAAGAAAATTGGTGTGATATTGGTTTTAGTAGTTTATGTCAAGATAAATATAATTACAAAAAATTAGTAAAAAATGAAATGTCTCAAAAAAAGTTGTTAGATCATAAGTATTTATTGTGTATTGAAGGTAATGATGTTGCCAGTAGTGCAAAATGGATGTTAGCATCTAATTCAGTTGTATTATCTCCTAGATTTACTATAGAAACTTGGTATGCGGAAGGTAAATTGATACCTTATGTACATTATGTACCTATTAATCCATCTTTTGATGATTTGAGACAAAAATATGAATGGTGTGTAGCTAATCCAGAAAAATGTAAAATTATAGCAGATAATGCAACACAATTTGTCAAATATTTTTGTAATGAGGATAAAGAAAATAAAATGATACAACGAGTTATTAATAAATTAACTAAAGAAGTTAAACTTAAGGAATTTCAAAATGACTTAAAAGAACTAATGAAATTATTTGATGAATTTTGTGATGAAATTAGTATTGAATATTGGGCACATTATGGAACATTATTAGGAGCTGTAAGAAATAAAAATATAATTTTCCACGATGATGATCTTGATGTGGGTATGACCAGAAATGATTATAATATACTAATTAATAATGAAAATATAGCAAAAAAATTTGGGTTAAAATATAAATATAGGGATGACATACCTAGAGTAATATTAATAAATTTCAAAAGTAATACAGAACCATATTTGGATATATTTATTATGGAAAATATAAACGGTAAATTTAAAGTAACCGAAGGTAAATGGGCGAACCTAGAAAAAGGATATTTTACTCCAGAAGAATTATACCCATTAAAAGAATATAAATTTGATACTTTTAACATTAAAGGTCCTAATATATCAATTCCATTTCTTGAAAGGGAATATGGTGATTGGGAAATCGATAAAAAAACTCATAGTCATCATAATTTTAATTGACAAAGTGGGAATGTCAATATATAGTAGGTTGGTTAAGTTTGAGGACCAATTATTTAACTTCTAATCCAGCTTTATAAAAAGCATTATGTAGACTTTCTTTTCCTGTTAAAATCATATCATATAAATTATTTACAGCGTTTAATCTGATTTTATTATAACAACAATCAGATAATTTTATCGAGTTATTAACAATCTCTTCTATGTCATTTATTGCTATATCAACACAGTAAGAACCCATTAAACCTATATTTTTGGATCGGTTCTCAATCCATTTAAAATTATCTTTATTTTTGGTTCCTAAATATATATTTGAATGGGGTTTAATCATCATACAATTTATTTTATCTTTTAACATCTCATTCAAAGGAGGTATATCTGTTGTGATTAATAAATTACCATTTTCTAATGCCTCATAAGCAGTATGACCAAAACCTTCACAAGAACTTGGCATTATTACGTAACCACAATGTTTTTGTAAAGTATAAAGGTTTTCTTTATTTAAAAATTTATATACTTTAATATTTTTACTATTACTAATAACATTATGATAATTAATACAATGGTCACTACAAGTAATAATTAATAAAGGCCATGCTGGATTCTGTGACCAGGTATTTATAAGTGTAGTTGTATTTTTCATATATGATTTTCCTGCTGGGTGAAAAAATATATTTCTATCTTTTGTATAATTATAAAATTTAGTTGTTAATAGGGGTGGAAATATAAAACTTGATACATCCCATTTACAATTAAAATTACGTTTAAAATTCTCAAATATTTTTTGAGCGTATTTGCTTTTACACAATACAAGACGTACTTTACCTGGTAATAGTAACATTTTTTCATCCATATTAGTTACTAATTCTTGGTTTGGAATAAAAATTACATTAGAATAATTGGTTTTTGTTGGAATATGTTCTAATACTATAATATTATTTCCTTGTGTAATTATTTGTGAATCATTATAACTATTTTGATAAAAATTTGTTATATAATCTAATATATTAATATATACATTAAAATCTTTTCCAATACCTGTTCCTATTCTAATTTTATAATCTTTAAAAGATTCTATCATAGGTATATTGTTAGGTAATAATTTAGAATTTTGTCTCATATTTTTATAATCGAAAGGATTAATAAATTTATCATTATTATTATTATTATTATTTAGTATATATTTTAATAAAAATGATAATATTAAAACAAATAATATTATTGTTATAATTATTTTATACTGAATATCCATTTATTATATTATAATATAATAAATGAATAAAATAATATGTTAAACATATTATTTATATCTTACATCAACACCATTGTTATTAAAGTCAATAGTTAAATCATCCTAATCAAATTTTGTAAGTGCTCTGATATGGTAAAATTACTTTTTTCTAAGTTCACTGCGTAATTTTTGATTTTTTATTTCTAATTCGTGAACTTTTCGTTGTAAATCTTTAAGTTGAATTAATAATTCTTTATTACCAGTAAATTTTCGTGGACTATCTGGGCTTGGAAAATCATCACTACTTTCTGAATAGTCTGATGAAGAAGCACACATACTTTCTCCAGATGATTCACTGTCAACATACATTGTCTTGAATTTACCAGGGTTTTTGCTAAAACCAGTGTAATATTCTACAGCATCTTTTTGTTTATATTTTGAAGAACTTTTCGATTTTTTGTTGTTAGAGTAATCATACTTGGGATTTTCTCTTCGTCTAATTTCTTTTTCTCTTTGTTTTTCCATAATTTCTTGTTTAAACGCTCTCATGTTATATATTTTTTTATCACCACTTGTGGTATGGCTTTTTTTAGATTCTTCCGAATTGTGACTATCATCACTATCATAGCAATACCTTGAATGTTTTTTTTCAGATTCATGATCTAGTTCTTGACGCTCTAGTTCTTGTTTTTCTAGTTCTTGACGTTCCAGTTCTTGTTTTTCTAGTTCTTGACGCTCTATTTCTTGTTTTTCTAGTTCTTGACGCTCTATTTCTTGTTTTTTTATTTTTTGACGTTTCAGTTCCAGTTCTTGTTTTTTCAGTTCTTGTTTTTCTATTTCTTCTATTTCTTGACGTTCCAGTTCCTGTTTTTCTAGTTTTTCTAATTCTTGACGTTCTAGTTCTTGTTTTTCTGAATTATAATTATAATTAAATTGTTCTTCTTCTTCATCTTGTTCTTCTTCTTCATCTTGTTCTTCATCTTCATCTTGTTCTTCGTCACTATTATATTTTTTTGAAAAATCATTATTAATTAAATTATTTTTTTTTAATAATTGAAGAACTATAGGGTTAATATCTTCACAATCTTCATCTTCACTACTTTCAAAAACTTTTTTGTCGTTATCAACGACATCTTCGTTTATGTATGATTTAAGGCTCTCTTCTCTAATTGATGGAACAAACCAACCTTCTCCACCTTTCATTCTCGAGTTCCATCTTCCACCAATTGTTTTCATAAAACTCGAATATTTTTCTTTATCTCCTCTTACTGCGAGTTTTTCATGATTATATTTTTCATATGTCAACATTTTAATGTATCATAATTTTTTTTTAAGTAATGATATTGTTGAAAAATAAATTTGTTTTTTATTTAATACTAACAAAAATATATTATAAAATGAAACTTAAATTAACAAATTTTTTATGTCATGAAAATTACGAAGTTGATCTTGGTGAAAATGGAATAAGTTTACTTTCTGGTAATTCTGGTTCTGGTAAAACGTCAATTTTAAAAGCTATATTTTTTGCTTTGTTTGGAGAAGGAACTAAACTAACTATGTATGGTAAAACATCGTGTTCTGTTGAAATAGAATTTGATAACTTAAAAGTTATTAGAACAAAAAGGCCTAACAGATTATTAGTTAATGATACATACGAAGATGCAACTGGGCAAGAAATAATAGATAATAAATTTGGTCATACTTTTAAAACAAGTGGGTATATTCAACAAAATAACTTAAGTAGTTTTATGCTTATGTCACCTATAGATAAATTAGAATTTCTAGAAAAATTTTCTTTTAAAGATGTTAATATAGGTAAAATTAAACATAATACAAAATTATATATACAAAAAAGAAATGAAGAACTTATTAGTATTGATGCACAACTAACAATAGCTAAAAGTCTTTTACAAGAAATAAGTATACCCAAAGAAGTAATTTTTCCAATTAGTTATAAAAAGAAATCACAAATTACAAAAATAATTAAGAATGAAGGAATTAAACACAAAAATTTACAAATTTTATGTAAAAAATCTCAGAAAAGATGTAAACAAACAGAGAAAGAACTGAATAATACAAAAATCTTAGAAGCATCCATAAGTTCTAAAATAGATAGTGTAAAAGAAATTTCTAAAACAATAGATAAACTAAATGATACCATAATTAGTACTAATTATATAGGAGATGAAAAATTAAATGAGTATAAAGAAGAATTCAAAAAGTGTTTAGAATACAGAGAATTATCAGAATTACATAATATAAAAAGTAAAAATGATATTCAACTTGTTGAAATGAAAGAAAAAGAAATAGAATCATTAGAAAAAGAAATAAATAATATAGAAACATCTTTATGGTCTGAATATTCTAAAGAAGAAATAATGACAATTATCAATGAACTTAAGACATGTTTGAATAATGTAGAGAGAACACAAAAATTATATAGGGAATTAGAAGAAATAGATATAACAGATATTTCTAAAAAACAAGATAAAATATCAAAATTTAATGAGTTATTAATAGAAAAAGAAAAAATATTTAATTATATTAATTTACAAAATAATATGTATGATTGTCCATGTTGTAAGGCCAATTTAAAGCTTGTTGATAATAATTTGGAAATTTTTAAAGGTGATAGTATTGTTAAAACTAATCTAAATGAAGATATGGATTTAGAAAACTTAAAATCAGAAATAAAAATTTTAAAAGAAAATATTACTAAACTAAATAAACTAATAATAATTGATGAAAGTAATAAAGAAAGATCTATAATAATAAAAAAAGAAATAGATACTATTAATAATCTATACGAAGATAAAATAATAAAAAATGATATAGTCCAAGATTTGGAATATTTACGAGAATATAAAAGTACTCAAAAAATATTAGAAAATAGATTGGGAGAATTCAAATCTAATATTGTTAGCAATACTTATTCAAGTTCTTATATATCCTTTAACAATAATAATATTAAAATTATAGAGCAAATAAAAAAACTAGAAAAATCTTCTTCTAAACCAAAATACGAAGAAGATTTTTTAAGAAACATAATTTACGAACAATCTATTTTTGAACAACGATTAAAAGATTTAAAAATTGAATTAAACAAATTAAATTACCAGAAATTTACTATTTCTAATAATATTAATAAACAAAAAGAAGTACATCTTAATATTTATGGTGAAATAAGAGAAGTTGATAGTTTAGTAGATTTTCTTGAAAACACAGAGTTAGAACTAAATAATTTGTATAATAAAATAAAATACCAAAATAACGTTTTGGAATCAATAAATATTTGGGAAGAATATAATAAAGAACAAACTGTATATAACAATTTTAAATTGAAAATATTAAAAATAGAAAATGATGAAATAAAAGTACGGTCTGAGTATGCTGCTTCAACTAAACTTCGTGATAAAATTTTAGAAGCGGAAAGTTTAGCAATGTCTAATATTATTGACAGTATAAATCAACACGCTAATATTTATTTAGAAAGTTTTTTCCAAAATGATCCTATTACAGTTACACTACATGCATTTAAAGAAGGAAAAGACTGTATTAAACCAAAAATCAATGTTAATGTTGAATATAAAGGTATGGATACAGATTTATCTCCTTTATCAGGAGGGGAGTTATCGCGTGTTGTTTTAGCTTATACTTTAGCTTTAGCAGAAATGTTTAACACTCCATTACTTATGTTAGATGAATGTACGTCTAACCTTGACCAAGATTTGTCAGGTGTTGTTTTCGATGCTATCAGAGAAAATTTTAATGGTAAGCATACTATAGTTATTGCGCATCAAGTAATTGAAGGTACTTTTGATAAAATTTTAAAAATTGGAGTTTGAGAATGATATTATGTAACAATTAAATTATATTTTCATTATTTTAAATAATGAAAATAGTAACATCTTTTTATGCTGTATATTTGGAATAACATTGGTTGTGGGTAGTTTAATGTTTATATAAATTTCTGCAAATAACTGTTCACGACATCGAAAAATAAATATAAATATAAATATTATAAAACAACCCATTCTTCTTGATTTACATCTTTATATTTTGGTATATAATTATATATATACCTACAAATAGTATATACAGATTTTGACAGAAATCTTATATCTTCAAAAATATAATAATTTCTGTAAAATTTATATAAAAAATAACTTGATAAAAAATAATAATACATTTATATTAAAGTAATAATAATTTTTGTAAAATTTATATAAAAAATAACTTGGTAAAAAGTAATAATAAATTTCTTATTATTAATAAATGTCTTCAAACACATATTCTAAACTCATTAATATTAAAAATGTTGATAATGTAAGAAAGGATATAAATAGATCTAAACACGGTAATTTACCAACAAGTAATTTAGTAAAAGAAATTATAACTGATTATGATACTTTTCCATATCCTAGGTGGTATAGGGGTCAATATAATAGTTCAGAACCAATTATAGCAGAACGAGAAGCTGGGTATAGGCCACGTGAAGATAATTGTTATAGAAAAAATAATTTTATTGTCAATGTTGAATATCCTACTAATTGTTTTGAATCAGCATGTTCAACAGTTTATCCTTGTTATCCTGAATATTTAGCTAAATTATCTGATAGAAAAGCTATGAATGTTTTATTAAATAAAAATTGTATATCTCAACATCGGTAATTGTTATACTATAAAATAGTATAACAATTAAGTACAATTCATATTATTATAGCAAATATTTATATAATAATAATCATGACATACTTTATTAAATTTTTTATATTTTATCTGGATTTACTACTTCAAAAATTATTTCTAGGATAATTAAATTGAGAAACAGAAGAAGTTGAACTTTGTGGTAATTTTATATAACCTTTTTTATAACCACCATAAAAGGCTAAACCACCAAAAGATGCTAATAACAAAACATTAAATACTATAACCCAAACTGAATATTTTCTAGACTCTTTACAATTATGATGAATATAAGAAGATAAAATTAATGAAACCATACTAATTACAGACAATAAACCCAATGTTACTTTATGATTAGTACATCCTGTAAATATACAAACAGCAGTTGCACCTAATGCTGTAGATGTCATAACTAAAAGTGCGGATGCGGCATTCATAACATCGCTACAAACATTTGAAGATTCTGTTACTCTTGTAGCAAAATATACCAATATTAAATTAAAAACAAAAAATCCTATCATTGATAGTTTATCTTTTTCTTCTTGTATCATTTTATTATGTGTATAGAAAAAAAATATAGTAAATATTTATCATTTTAGAAAATACATTTTTTTTTCCCAAAAATCATTCAATATTTTATTTTTTTAATATTAAACATAGTATTACAAACTTAATGTCAATCAAGACAAGTTTGTGTTCTTACTAATTTTTGGGGAGAATTTTTAACTGGATTTTCATCTTTAGTTTTATTCTCAGTCTTAGTCTCTTTGGAATTCTTATCCTGTCGATTGGTATTATCTTTTTGCGGAGATGTCATTTTATATTTATAAATATTTACTTAAATTAAATAAATATTTA
>TARA_B110000261_G_scaffold160461_1_pt1 | contig 13379 bp, 7 predicted proteins | sample TARA_B110000261 | Tara Oceans TARA_B110000261 (sample SAMEA4397705) | marine metagenome | biome: Polar Biome; feature: [DCM] deep chlorophyll maximum layer (ENVO:01000326); material: water (ENVO:00002006), including particulate matter (ENVO:01000060) such as... | depth 20 m | reverse complement strand
GGAGTACAGTATACCCTTTCCAATCCCTCATACCAATCCCGGATATATACATGGTCCGAGAGACTGACACTTTCTTTTTTATCGGGCCAGGGCAGGGCGGGCGGGCGGGGCGGTTCTTGGCGCGGCGGTTGGCGAAACGAAGAGCGCCGATTGATTCGGATTCGCAAAACCTCACGCTCGTTACCGACGTGCCATCCTCGGCGCAAGCCTCCGATGCGCTCGCCGCGACCGCGTTCGCGCGACAAGGCGGTAGCACCGGCGTAAGAAAGAAAGAAGCCGTCGTCGACGCCGCGTCGGTTGCCGCGGCGTACGTCCACGCGCGTTCTATAACTCAAAAGAAAAAAGCGAAAGAAGAACCTTGCGGGATTTTGTCAACCTACGCGCGCCGGGTTTTCGCGGCGCAGGTCGTGGAGACGACTCAGACACCGGTGGTGGTGGATTTGGAAACCACGACGGAACGCGCGGCGCGACATTCTTGCGCGACGACTTCGGCGCAGACGGAGGTTGTGTTTTTCGTGGACGAAAACAAAGCGCCGACGGCGACGAGGAAAAGCAAGAAGGACAAGAAGGACAAGAAGGCCAGGAAGGAAAATAAACCGAAGAAATCGAGTGAGAAACGCAAGAAACGCACCACAATCGCCGCGCCACGTGATGACCTAGGTGATGACGACAGCTCCGTGGAGAGCCTTGTTGCTCCGGGTGAGTTCTTGTATGGGCAAACAGTCACGCGAAGTTTGCCCGGCGACCAACGTTTCGCAAAACTCGCGTCCGCGTCGGTTGACGAGGCCGACGCGGACAACGCTGTTGAAACTCTCCGAGCGACGCCCGACGATTTGTACAAACGACTGCACAGCGAGCTGGCTCTTTACGACGAGATGGGGGATATTTCGTCCGAGCTTGACGCCATGCGCCTCGCCCGGGACACCTTCGACGCCGAGCAAGGTAAGTATTTCCCATTTACCACATTCCCAGACCGATTGCCCATACGAGACTGACACTTTCTTTTTTATCTCTCAGCCGCGTCGACGTTCGCGTCACTCGCGAACTCGCGTTTGGAAGCGCTGACTGAAATCAAGCAAGCCATCGACGCGGCGAAGGAGTACGAACAGACGGTAAGAACAGAAGAGAAGTTGACGCTGCGGGAACAAGCCATGCGCTTGGTGGGTGACGGTTCTGTTGGTGCGTGGAATGCGGACACTGCGGCGAGTCCCTCGAACCCGAATGCTCCCCCTGCTGTTACCCCAACACCCCAGCCAACCTTGTTCACCGAAGCGGACGTGCGACGCGTCGCGGAGGCGGTTACGACGTCCGTCAGAGAAGAGAGCTTGGCGCACCTGAAAGACGTGACGGATTTGTTTCTCGCGAACGTCGCTCGCGGACAAGCGGACGCGAGCGACGTCGCCGCGGCGGCGTTGCAGGCGCGATTCGAATCTGGCAGTGCCGCCGCTCACGTCGAGCGCCTTGACGAGGACGACGTTAATAAACTGGCGATTTCGCAACAACTCACGACTTATTCGCCGTTGGACACCGACTCCATCGCCGACGAGCTCGGCGCTGCGTCTGTTTCGGGTTTAAGCGAAAGTTTCATCCCGGTGGAGATCCCTGATGAGGAAGACGTTTTCGGGGCTGAGTTCGACGTGGACAAGCTATCGGACGACGAAGCGTCGGCGTTGCGGGAAGTCGTCGCGAAGCACGATGATTTGCAGCGCAGGTTACTTGCTAAACAAAAACAACTCAGGGCGGATGAGTTAACCGCGAAGCGTTACCAAATCGCGGAGTTGGAAAAACAGCTCGCGGCGCTTGACGAAGACGAAGACTCGAAGGTGACCGCGCCTGTTACGCGCGAGGAAGCGTCCTCCGCGCTGGCACGCGAAGTTGACGATTCGACGAACGTACGCGACAAGTTGGAGGCGCACGAACTGCGGATCCAACACCTCACGCATTTGGTAAACACGCGGCGCGCGGAAGCGCTTGCAACGCTGAGTGGGAAGGAGGTTGCGTTGCAAACAGAAATGCGACGTTTGGACCGGGAAATTTACACCGCGAACAGTGCGTCGGCGGCGGCGGAGGCGTCTCCCGATCGATCCGCAAAGTCCCCGTCGCCGTCGCCCATTCCGCCGGCGCCCTGTTCGGCGTCGTCAACAGAGACGGAGTCGGTGGATTCGGGCATGGGTGAGTTTGAAACCGGGGAGAGCCCTGCATTTGAAAGCAACAAGGAACTGGTTGCGTTTGAATCCGGCAGCCCTACACAACCCGCGCTGACCACGAACAACGCGTTCCCGGCCGCGGCGCCCGTGGCGACGCGAGCGTACGCGTTTGACCCGAACGTTTTGAAAAGTGTCGCCACGGCGAGCCGCGTGGAGTGCGCCGTGCGAATCGCGCTTGACGTTTCCGGGGCGTTCCGGTTCGGCCTGACTCCTGAAACGCTACGCGCCCTTCGCGACGAAAACACGTTCGAGGCGGTGATGGCTGGCGTTCCATTGAGTTTGGACGCGCTGTCTGTGGTGACTAAAAACGTGGACGCGCAAAAACGCGCGGCGCAACACGCGAAACTCGCCACGCCGGGCGAGTTGGTGTACGACACGATTTTGGAATGCGTCGACGGGCTAGTTTCCGAAAACTCGTTCCCGACAACAACCGCGCTGGCCGGTAACGTCGCGGGCGGCACCGCGCTGGCCGGTAACGCGACTGGTGTTCAAACGAAAAGCAAAGGCGGTTTGGTCGGCGATTTGCTGTTTGAAACCGTCGCGACGAAAGCAAAGACCTCGCTCGCGCTGCCCGCGCGCGTCGCGGCGGCGGACAGTACGACTGAACTAAACGACACCTCCGGAGGCGACGGGACGGCCCCCACAAAATCGACCGACACGACCGCCCCGCTCGACGCGATTTGCCGCGACGACGCGCGCGCGTCTGACGACGTCGGGTGGTACGCCGTGCGGGCGGTGGAAAACGCGATCGCGAAGAGGTTAGCGGATGAGCTGTTTGATGAGGTGCTCGCGGACACCGTCATGGCGATGGCGGGAGTAAGGTGAGAGTGTAGTTGTTTCTTCCTTGAAAGGAACACTATGTAGAATAAAAGCATGATAGAGTAAACTTGGAAGGCCTATATCATACCCGTGTCCCTCTTCCCGCCTTGCCTTTAACCGACCCCGGCGTGGGCGGCGCTGCGCCTTTGGCGAAGACGCCTTTTTTGCGCCCCGACGTGGCGCGCTCCGTCATCGCCTCCGCGGTGCTTTTGAGTTGCTCCCTGTCCATCACGGACTCCTCCCCGGGAGAGTCTTCGTCCCCCGATTCGGCTTCGTCTCCGGATTCGTCGTTCATGTCAGGAAACAGCGCGAGGCGGAAGTTGTGCGGGGTGGTCGTGGTGTCCCCCATCGTGAACGCGTCGTCGATTGCCCCGCCGCCGGTGGCGCCCATACCCTTCCCGGTCCGGCCGCCTGAGAGTTTCGCCTCACCACCCTTCTTCGCCACCACCTCAAGCGCCTTCAGCATCTTCTGCTCGCACATCGCGAGCACCTGTACCACGGTCGTGTCGCTCACAGCAGGCGTCGCCGCGCCGAAGGAAAGAGTATCCAGCTTGTCCACCAAGTGCTCCGCCCCCGCGGCGACGCCCAGCAACAAACGGTTGCTCGTTTCAAACTTGGCGCGCGCGCGGGCGTTCACCACGCCGTTCGCGCTTAAGCTCATTTCCAAGTCATCCACCGCTCGTCGCGACGCGGGCCCCACCGGCCCACCGAACTGGAACCGCTCCAGCGTGTTTTTACATTTCTCAATCTCTTTCTTGAGCTGTTCGATCCGGAACGACCCGTCTTTCCGCAACTGCTTCAGCGACCGGTTCGTGTCCTCCTGGGTCATGAACTTGGAAATCACCTGGTCCAGATCGCTGACCCCGGTGGCGTCTTTAATTTTTAAAAAAGCGCCTTCGAAGTTGGACAAACTGCCCTGCTGTTCCGCTTTCTTCCGTTGCTCCACGTCCGCGTTGGCGGCTTTGCTGGCTTCGAGTTTCTTTTTGTTTTGTTCCGATCTTTTTTTTTCGTCCACGTCGCGCTGCGTCCGCGCCCGCGCCACCTCCACGTTCATGCTCTCCCGTTTCCGAACCGTGTCTCTTCGGTCTTTCAGCTCTTTTTCCCGTTCGGCTCGTTCCTTCGCGAGCTGAGTATCAACTTGCGCTAGCTCCGTTTTCGCTTTTTCCTGATACGATAAAAGCCGAAAGTGTCAGTCGGTCGTGACGTGTATTACGTAAACAGTCAGGGTAATGGCAGAGGTAATAACCGTCCCTTCGTCAGGACGAGTATGGGCAGAGGTAATAACCGTCCTTTCTGGTACGAATATATCGAGATGTATGGACAAGAGTCACTAGCTTCGGTAAAACAGTGTGTCAGGATTTGGGAAATGGGAAATCGACTGACGTACCTTTGCCGCGGCGGCGTCGTGGGACATCATCACGAGCTCGTCCAGATCTTTTTCCTTTTGCCGCAGTTTCCGGTCCGCCGTGCCGATTTGCCCGTCAAACCCGACCCGCTCATCACTCAAGCGCTTGATGATCGTGTCGTACGTCTCGCCAACCGCGCGGGCTTCGTTGAACTTTATCAAAGCTTTGTCCAGACGGTTTTCCAACGTACGAATCAATCGCGTCGCGTCGTTGTGCAACGTCGTCGGGTCCACCGCGTTTTGCTCCAGGTCCCGAATAGAATCAAGCCGAATTTCCAGTTCCTTGGTTTTCCGCACCGCGCTTTGTTTCAAGTCGTCGTACCGCTTTTTCAAATCTTTCGAGAACTGCCTTAACCGGTAAAGCTCCTCGCCCCCCGCGCCCGCGATGGCTGATACGGTGAAACAGAGAAAGTGTCAGTCTCTCGTAATGTGTATGAGTAAACAATCAGAGGTGATAGTCCCTTCTGGTACGAGTATGGGCATTCAGTCGGCGGAACGTGTTCAACGGGAAAGGGCCGTACCTTCGTTTTCCTTCGCGCTCGTCACGCCTGTCGCCGCGTTTTCCGTGATTTGCCGCAACAACTCCTTGTATTCTTTCTTCAAACCCCCGATGGTTTCCTTGTTCTGCTTCATCGTCCATTGGCTCGTTTCGAAGTAAGCCTTCCGGTCACCCTCCAGAAGCGCGTACTTCTTCTGGAGCTCCGCGAGCTCCTCTTCGGGGGTCATTTTGCTTTTTGTGTAATTAGAAGGTGAACTTTGGACTTTTGGACTGTGCGAGGAAACGCGCCTGGGCCGCGCTTACGTCTTGGCGTTCAAGTCTGACACAAGTCCAGGCGCCCCCACGGTTGGTTCGTGCGATACGCACCCACACAGAATTCAATTGTGTATCCCGACCGTCCGTACCTGCCTCCCTTCCTCCGCGCCGCGCTCCCGCTCGCCACACGCAACGCAACCCCAATTCCCGCCTTGGAAGTCGACGGATTGATTGAACCTCCAACGCCAACGCCCGGCGCCTTTGTATTCGCGCGATCCGTACGGCACGTCGATGAAGAGACACTGGTATCCGCACGCAACGTTCACAGTACGTCCACACGTGCGTGGTCCAACTCCGTGGTGTCGACGGCACCGCCGCGACGCAAGCCTGTGATCGTCCTCTGCGCATTTGACCCGACAACGGGCCAAAAGACGAGGCAAGACGCAAAAAATGGGCCATTTTTGGCATTTCCCAAAGTTGTGTATTTCCCAAATCCCAACACTGTTTGCCGATGCAAGACGGTGCCACTTTTCTTTTCCATGGACATACTCATCAACGGCTCCAAGAAGAAAAGAAGAAGCTCGCCGACGCTGGAAACTTCAAAAACGAGAAGATCGGCAAAAACGCGATCTGAGAAGTCAACGTCGAGCGCCCTTGGTCCGTCCCACTCCGATCCGCGATCGCCAGAGGTACACGTGTATCCGCGACAGTGTGTGCTTGTTGCGTACCGTTGCTCGTGTTTACGTCCGCCTTTCTCAGGGTAGACCGACTTTTACGCACTACTTCGCGCCCGATCTATCTAGAGGCGGCAGAGTTTCAGATCGGTCAAAGATCCGACAGTTCCTTTCCCGCTCTAAGAACTTCATCTCATCGCGATGGTCGCCGTGACGCAAACCCCGTCATCCGGCTCGTCCGCGGGCGAGCGGTACAGCGACAACAAACTAAAGCACGACATCAGGATGTCCAACATGAACGCGGCTAAGAAGTTGGCGGATGCTATTCGAACATCCTTGGGGCCAAGGGGGATGGACAAGATGCTAGTGAGCGCGAACAACGACGTGACTATTACGAACGACGGCGCCACGATTCTGAACAAAATGGAAGTCACACACCCCGCGGCCAAGATGTTAGTGGAGCTTGCGAAGAGCCAGGACATCGCGGCCGGGGATGGTACTACTTCGGTCACGGTGCTGTGCGGGTCGCTATTGAACAAGTGCATCGGTTTATTGGAAAGAGGCGTGCACCCCACCGTGATCAGCGACGCGATGGGTCGCGCTTGTGACAAGGCGTGCGAAATTTTACAGTCAATGGCGATTCCTCTGGATATCGACGACCGGGAGGCGCTTATTCAAGCCGCGACTACTTCGTTGGGGTCGAAAGTCGTCGCCCAATACTCCAACGTCCTCGCCCCGATTGCGGTGGACGCGGTGTTGAAGATCTTGGACAAAGAACGGCCGGTAAGTGTTGGGGCTTTCCCAAATCCGGGCACACTGTTTGATGCCACGTATGGGGTGCGGTTACGCACGTCTTACCACTACATTGGTGCAACAGAAATCAAGACTGCCTGTTCACTGTGCATAAATTGCCCGACTACCAGACTCGCCGACTCGGGACTGACCATTTTCTTTTCAAAATCGCAGGAGATGGTTGACCTGCGTGACATCAAAATTCTGCGCAAGAGCGGCGGCACCATCGACGACACCGAGATGGTCCCGGGGTTGATTCTCGATTCCAAATCCTCGAAAGCCGCGGGCGGCCCGACTCGGGTGGAGAACGCGAAAATCGCGTTGATTCAGTTCTGCATTTCGCCACCCAAAACGGACATGGAGAACTCCGTGGTGGTGAGCGATTACCAGCAAATGGACCGGATTTTGAAAGAAGAACGCAACTACATCATCGGGTTGATTAAAAAGATCAAAAACTCCGGGTGTAACGTGTTGTTGATTCAAAAGAGCATCTTGCGGGACGCGGTGACTGATTTGAGTTTGCACTACCTCGCCAAGGCCAAGATTTTAGTGGTCCGGGACGTGGAACGCGACGACGTGGAGTTCATCGCGAAGACCTTAAAGTGCGCGCCGGTGGCGCACGTGGATCAACTAACCCCGGACAAGCTCGGCCACGCCACCCTGGTCGCCTCAGTGCAGTGCGGCGCGGACAAGATGGTCAAAATCACCGGCATCGAGAACATGGGAAACACGGTTTCCGTGCTGTGCCGAGGGTCCAACAAGCTCGTGATTGAAGAAGCGGACCGGTCGCTTCACGACGCGCTGTGCGTGATTCGGTGCTTGGTGCAAAAGCGGTTCTTAATCGTGGGCGGCGGCGCGCCCGAAGTCGAGGTGTCGCAGCAGCTCGGGAAGTGGGGAAGGACTTTAAGTGGGATGGACGCGGTGTGTGTCAAGGCTTTCGCTGATGCGTTAGAGGTGATCCCGTACACTCTGGCGGAAAACGCCGGCCTCAACCCCATCGAAATCGTCACCGAGCTGCGGAACAAACACGCCACCACGGGCAACGCCAACTTCGGCATCAACGTCCGCAAGGGGACGATCACGGACATCCTGTTGGAAAACGTGGTGCAGCCGCTGCTCGTGAGCACCAGCGCGCTGTCCCTAGCCACGGAGTGCGTACGCATGATTCTGAAGATTGACGATATCTGCCCGGTGCGTTAAGACAGGTTAAGGTGAGGTTAAGAGGAGGAGGTTAAGAGGAGTTATGGAAGGAGTCCACAGGAGTTGGGTTCCCAGGGACTGAAACGAGGGAAGAACGCGAGACGGGAAGAGAGCTCTTCCAAATTTTAATTGAATGTTTGTCTCGTCACAACACGCGCCCTGCCAGTCACACCTCACCCAAAAAATGAATCAACGCTTCATGGACGACGAGTAGCACCTTTCCTTCACCTCGGTCGTGACGTCCGTGGGGTTTTGCGCCGCGTGCGGGTGCTCCGACCCGGAGTACACCTTGAGCTGCGTGAACAGCTCCCGTCCCATGCGGTTCTTGGGCAACATACCGCGCACAGCTTTTTCGATGATGCGCTCGGGAATGCGCGCCTGCAGCGCCCGGAAACTCTCCTCCTTCATCGCACCCGGCCGGCCTTGCGTGTGCCTTTTGTACAGCTTGTCCTCGAACTTCTTTCCGGACACCACGACCTGTTCCGCGTTGATCACGACGACGTAGGTCCCCATGTTCATGCTCGGGGAGTACGTCGCGACGTTCCCGCCGCGCAAATACGTCGCCAACAACGTGCTCAACCGCCCTAAACGCAAATCCGCCGCATCCACCACAATCCAAGGCTTCCGACTGCAATCCGTGTCCTCGCCTTTGGGGTAGTACGTGCTGTTGAACACATCCGGCCCAAGCTTCGCGGGCGCCGCCATGCCTTCCGGGAGCTTCACGGTGCCGTGGGCGTACGCCATCGCGACCGAGCGCTTGCTTGCGAGGCGCACAGCATCCTTCGACGGGACCTTAACGCCGCTGAAACCCGCGGACTTAGCGGTACCTGTTTGTTGCAATGGAAAGCGAGGAAAACGAGGGGGGAAAGTCAGTCGTCGTGCTCGGTGCGGGCGAGTTACGGGCCATCGAGCGATGGGTAAAAAAGTCGCCATCTCGCATACGCATGGCGACGTGTCGTGTCCGTCGCGCGCGCGTGCGGTGCGCTGCGTCGCCCCACACGACAGCCGGAGGTCGGCGCGACGTACGCGGCGCGTGAGTGCGCGAGGTACGGCGCGCGCCACGACACCGAAAATCAAACCAAGCGCTCGACCTCGACGGCACACACACTCGCCGGCGGTGGAATCGGCCCGCGATACAACCCTGAAAAGGTATAGGGTTTCGGCAGGCATGCGTCGAACGCGTCTTCGATGGGACCCGGAATGGGGGACGTACCCGCACGGCGAGATGACACCACACCCGCGACGTGCGCGCACACGGGCGCGGAAACGGCGAAAGCAGCCATCGTTCGAGTCAACGAAGATAGAGGCACGTGGGAACGCGCGTCTGACTGTAGATGAGGGAGGTGCGCGTCGTCGGCAATGCATTATCCAAAGCGTTTCAGTAGGCTGGGAATCGGGCCCATAATAAAGGAAATGAGAAAGTTGGCACTTTTCTGTTTGCCGTTGAGGCGTTTGTTTCTTCCGAGACCCGAGACCTCATCAAAGAGACGACGCGCGGGCCTTGGCGGGGTGCCTTTGTGGCATGTCCCCGAGGTCCATGGGTCCCCGGGTTGGCGGGGCACCGGCGGGTGCGCTGGTGCTCCCGCCCGCGCAAACGCGGGTTTCCGCACACGCGGTGGACAGACCCACCGTGGCGCTGCTCGCATCGACCGCGAATTTGTTGCGAGACATGCTTTTGTCCCCCGCCGTGCGTGTTGAGGGCGAGTCGGCGAGTGTGTTGTTCGCCAGCTTCAAGGGGAACACGCCTGTTTCGCCGGGTAGCATCTTAGCGGCGGCGACGTACGTGGAGACCAAGGGAGTACACGCGGACCCGGACGACGCGCGTGCTAACCACGGCATCACCGCCGGAACCTTGGGCGCGGTGTGCGTGTCCCTTCTGAACGATCTGAGCGATTGCTTGTTAACGGCAAAGCTGCACGAAGCGTTCCTCGCGGCGGTGAAGATTGGGGATTACCGCAGCCGGCTTTATGTCATGAGGTTGTTGTTGGACCGGGTACCGGCAGACCGATTGAGTGCGGTGAAAGCCCTGGTGCAAGCCCTGGCGTTGTCCAACCGGTTGGCGAATGAAAATGAAAATGAAAACGACGCGAGGAGTTCGGGCGACGAAAACGCGCGCTCTATCCTCCGCGCGTCGTCCCGAGGAGACGACACCCGCACCGGAAATTCTTCCCTGGACCCGGTGTTACGGTCCCTAACCCCCAAGCTGCTTCGGGGAAAGACGTCACACGGCGAAAGTAACACCCCGCCTTCGGGTTTGTCCCCTTCGAACGCGTCGGCGCGAAACGCCGATCCGCTTTTGACGGCAACGTCAAAAGCGGGCCGCGCCGAAACCAACACCAACACGAAAGTGCCGTCGCCCACGAGTTTAGACGCAATCAGACTATTAGTTACCGAAAGAAGGTACCTGCTGTTCAAGGGCGCGGCTACCGTGAGGAGCGAGGACACGGCGCAAAATGTGCAGACTAACAACGCGGGTAAACAGAAACCCGTGCAGCCGTCGCGCGACACGCGCGTGGACCGCGCGTACGCGTCTCAGTACTCGGCGAAGAAAAAAGAAAAAGGCGGTTCGGTTGGTACCAAAAAAACGGAGGGGACCGATACCCGGGGACCGGATACCGAACCCGGATTTGTGCCGCGCTTGGACTTGAAAGGACTCAAATCGCCAGCACCCGCTTTAAAACCTGCTTCCGCACCCGCTTTAGTCCCGGGTGAAAGCCCGGACCGCAAAGACCCGGGCGTCGTGTCAAAAAAACGCATGGAGCGCGCGATGGCCGCGTCGTTGGAACAAGCGGTGGCGCGCGCGCGGAAAGCGAGGGACATGGAGTTGCGGTTGACTTACGTGCGACCCCAGCTGTTGGACCCGGTGGCGCCTGCGAGACAAACGCGGGTCGCGACACGAATGGCGGAAGAAAACATGCGCGGCTTGCGGCACGGGTACGACGACGAGAATGGCCGGTTCCCCCCGGTCACCCCGCGAGCGTCGTACGCGCGCATGCACGAGTCCAGGGAGGACAAACAACTTCGGTTGCGAGAAAAAGCGTTTAGGAAAGCGTCGGGCGAGGCGGTGTCGGAGGACGATGACGACGACGAGGAGTCGGATTTCAACGACGCACACGATGATAGAAACACACACGCAACAAAAACCTGGGACCCGACGAACCCGCTGCGCAAGGTTGCGACAAAAGAAATGGGGGGTGGGGTCGTTCACTCGTCCCCGATCAAGAGCATCGCGCCTTGGTTACGGGGCGACAACGAGAGCCGCGGCGGTTTGACGCGAGACGCCGCGCAGGCGCTCGGGCGAGCCGCGGCGGAGAACTTTGGGGCCGGTTTTGATTCGTTGGTTGACGGCACTGGCGACGCGTACGCAGAGGACGACGTTGGTGCCAAACACTCAAAAGTCGGGTCCAGGAAAGCGGTTTCCCTTGGTGAGTTGAAGGCGCGAATTACCGCGGCGGATGCGCAGCGGTCGGTGGCGGTGCGAAACGCTTACGCGAAGAAAAAAACTGATTCGGTTACGGAAATTTCCGCGAGGCCGATACACGAAAGCTCTTCGGACCCTACACCCAAAGCCGCGGTCCCCGCAGGTGCAACAGCGGTGCCCGTAGCTCGGGTCATCGGTACCGCGACTGGGTCTCCGTGGAAGACGCCGTATGGGCATTTAGTCAGTAACCGCGGGTCCCAGCTCGCGCCGCCGGTTTCGCCGAACAAAAACACCTACGGCGTTTCGTTTCCCACTGTGCCGCTTCCGGAAGAAACCTCCGAATCAAAGCGCGAACGCCAGGAGCGCGCCCGCGTTGCGGTCTTCGTGAACGCGCGCGCGCCGTCGCCGGCGAAACCGAAAAACAAACGCGAAGGGTCTGTGGACGGGTCTGCTGGCGTACCGCGGGGACGCGTGCGCGAAGGCGACACACGTGAAGGCGTCGCGAGTGACGCCGACGCGCGTGTTACCAACTATGAGACCAGAACTGCCGGTCCGCCTAAAAAACGCGCCATCCGCGGATTCGAATTCGAGGATAGCGACAGGACCGGCGTTTCCGTGGACGCGGCGAACCCTGGTGATGTACAACACGGCGTCGCGCCGGACACGCTCGTCGCTGTGGACGACGCTGCAGGTTTCAGCGATTGCGATAACCACGGCGAGTCCGGCGACGCGACGGACGAGGATGATGAGTTCACGGACGATTCGCGTGGTGAGTTTACGCACGGTGGTTGCGACAGAGGTATCGACGCCCGAAACGTGCGCGTTGGACGGCGTGTTCCGCGAGGACAGAAAACGTCTGGTGCCCGCGTCGGTGTATCCGGCGGTGCGAAAACGGACTCGGGAAAATACTCAAGCCGTTTCCTAAAAACCCAGACGGGGCCTTTTTCCAACTCAAAGCCACCGGTGTTCGAACCACCTCGCGTCACAATTCCCACCGGGTTCCGTGTGGCGCGACCCGGTGAAGCAGGCGCGATTCGCGCGGGCGACGCCGACGCGATTGCGGCGTCGTCGGGGCCCGCGGGCTTAACGGGTGAGACTCTTGTTCTGAATGAAGACGACACTCCACCTGATGCGAACACGACTGCCAACGACACAAGTTACGCGGGAAGCGCGCGTTTGAAACGCATCGCCCAGCGGATCCGAGGCGACGCCCCAGCCACAGCGTCGCGACCTCCGACTGTGGCATCGGTACTACCTTCAAAGGTGGTACGACCCGCGTCGAGAAACGCGGGAGTGCGGAAACGCGCGAGCCCGAATAAGGCGCGCGCGCGCGGGTCCCTGCCCCGTCCCACCCCAAAACTTTCCGGGTCAGGGAACGAGTCCGCGAATGATGCGCCTCGAGGTACGCGCGCAAGCGACTCTTTCTATGGATCGAACCAGTCCGACGGGTGGTCCGAGCACGATCCTACGGATGACGTGGTAAGCCCGGACGCAGTCCGCGGAGTCGGCGCCGTTCCTGAACAACGCGCGCGGGACGCGAACGGTCTTTTCGCTGATTTGGACACCCGCGGCTCCCCAGGTGACGCGTGGATTGCCACAACAGGTGAGTCACCAGGCAACGGCGAAACGTTCGCACCAAGCGACATGTTCCAGATGTTCTCCGGCGACGTTCTGGAGCGGGTGTTGCGCGAGGTCGCGGCGAAGGGTGGGCTTGACGGGCTCGTCGAGGGCGACGAAGGCGACGACGACGACGACGGCGCGGTGACCGCGGAGGACGTGGCGAAAATAGTGGCGCTCGTGAAGGAGCAGAGGAAGCGACAAACCGAGGAGGCGGCGAGGTTGAAACGAAACGGCGACGGCGGGCTTCGGGGGGCGCTGGCAACGAAAATGGTGGGCTCCGGCGTCGACGAAACCGAAACCGAAACCGAAAGCGTTTCGGTTTCGGCGGGGCCGGGCGATTCGGAGGCAGAGGGAACCGACGCGGAGACGGCGGAAAACGCGAAACTGAAAGAGCGACGCGACGCGTTCGCCAACGAAAAGGTGGGCAACATCCAAACGCAGCTTGAAGAGGCGAGACAGGGGACAGGGAAGGCGACAAGCGCACCAC
>TARA_B110000261_G_scaffold6626_1_pt1 | contig 13448 bp, 12 predicted proteins | sample TARA_B110000261 | Tara Oceans TARA_B110000261 (sample SAMEA4397705) | marine metagenome | biome: Polar Biome; feature: [DCM] deep chlorophyll maximum layer (ENVO:01000326); material: water (ENVO:00002006), including particulate matter (ENVO:01000060) such as... | depth 20 m | reverse complement strand
CGCGAATTCTTCAAGAGCCTCGGTTTCTTAGAGGCGCACCCGCAGAACCGTCTCAGCATTCTGGCGGCGTGCGAGGACCCGTTCACCGTGGCCAAGTTCGATTACGCGGACAAGGTGTGGCCGCTCCCGCAGACGGGCCAGATGTGGCTGGAATACGAGCTTCTCAAGAACCCGAAGGCGAAGGGGTACTTCTGCCTTTCCACCAGCTACCGCCAGGAGCAGACGCCGATTGACGGCAGGCACGACCTCATCTTCCCGCTCTTTGAGTTCGAGATGCACGGCGGCATCGACGTGCTAATCGGAATGGAGAAGGACCTTCTGCGGTTCCTCGGCTACGACGAGTCAAAGTTCGTAGAGGGTGCTTATGGAGACGTTGCAAAGGAGTATGGCGTGGAGGAGCTGGAGAGCGAGCACGAGGCGCGCCTGGCCGTAGAGAAGTCGGCCACCTTCTTCCTGAAGGATTTCCCCGAGTCCACCGACCCGTTCTGGAACATGAGACGCTACGACGGCGACAAGAAGGACATCGCCAAGAAGGTGGACGTCATCCTGAGCGGCCAAGAGACCTTCGGGTCGGCGGAGCGCGAGGTAGACAAGGAGGTGATGCGCAACCGCTTCAACACGATTAGCGACGGTGGCTACAAGAAGAAGTTATACGACCTCTTTGGCGCGGAACGAACGGAGCGAGAGATGAAGGACTACTTAGATTTTGAATTTTTTGAACGCTGTGGTGGCGGAATCGGAATGACACGTCTCATCCGCTCAATGAAGGCGGAGGGACTAATGCCCGATTTTAAAAAGGATTAAATTCGTTGAAATCAATAATATTAATTAATAAATAATATTATTTATATGAGTGATAAACATAAAATCGGATTTCTTATTCCTTGTACGTCAAAAAAGAGGGACAGTTGGAAAAATATGGAGGATTCATATTTAATGAAAATTACTATTGATAGTTTTTTGAAAACATACGACGACGAGCATAGTTACATATTTTATATTGGCTATGATTCAGACGACCGCATATATTCTAAACCGAACGAGCAAAATAAAATTATAACACTATTGGAAGAATACAATAATGTAAGAGTAGAATATATTTCATTTGTAAATATCGAAAAAGGATTCCTCACTAAAATGTGGAATGTCCTCTTCAAGCGGGCGTATGATGATAAATGTGAATATTTCTACCAGTGCGGCGATGATATCTCATTTAGAACAAGCGGATGGATAAACGATTCGATTAACACGCTTAAGAAAAATAAAAATATAGGATTAACCGGTCCAATCAATAATAACTCAACTATATTAACACAGGCGTTCGTTTCTAGAAAACATATGGAAATATTCGGTTGGTTTTTCCCCGAAAGTATTAGAAATTGGCATTGCGATGACTGGTATAATGTTGTTTATAAACCTCGTCACTTTTTTCCTCTCGTAAAACATTTATCTGTAAATGTTGGCGGTCTTCCGCGTTATGATATATCCAATATGAATAGTAATATAATTTTAGTTAATAAATATAAAAGAATGTGTAATTCACACAAAATCGTAATTCGTGATTATATAGCAAGACATTACTGATTATAAGATAAGATAATTCAATTAATATAAAAATATTTTATATATTAATAAAATGGTGAATGTTAAAATAACAGATAAGGATCATATAGTTGATACCGTAACAGAATACTTCCATATTCCAAAAGATTATTTTAGTGAATTATTATTTCCAAGTATTAATAATATTACATATACAGATAATAATCAAAAAGCAAACATTATAGGATTACAGCACGAGGATGATAGTATATTTAACGATGATGAAATAGTTATATTGTTTTCGGTTGAAAATATCACACCAAAAGAACGAACCTGGTATAAATTCCGCAATAAATTTGGTCATTTTGGCAATAAACGCATAAATGTATTTATTTATAACGACATCGATAAACATGGCTATTTGGGTAACGCAATGGTGATACCGACAATATATTTTCGTATGGTTCACTATCATAACCACCCCGAACGAATGATCGCGCGTAAAAGATTTGATTGTAAAAAATTAATATTGTTTATTAGTCGTAATACGATGAATAATGTTAAAACGGGATTAATGAATTTATTTAACAATGCGTATCCTGGTCAATGTGGACATATTATGAATCATCCCGAAATAGTAGGAAAAACGTGTTACGCATCGCCCGAATTAATAGAGGCAATGAGTAACTATAAATTTGTAGCGGTAATAGAGAATAGTATTCAAGATGGGTATATAACAGAAAAAATATTTAACGCATTTTATGCAAAAACAATTCCAATATACGATGGGCCAGTAAATAGCGAACGATTTATAAACGATTCTTCTATCATAAGAGCTCGCGACCCACAATTACTACAAAAAGTGAATATGTTGGCAAACAACGAAGAAATGTATAATAATGTTGTTAATTCGAATAAATTAAATGAGCAAATGTTGTATCAGGCTACATCTGTGGTGAATGAATTTTGTCTTAAGTTGGAGAGTAAGTAGATTATTTAGTTTCAAAGAAATTGTTACCTGTATATGTATTATTATCAATACTAATATAAACACTATATTATATATTAGTATTATGATTGATTTGAAGGTATTTAAAAATCGTCACGTTGGTGAAGATATATACATATTGGCATCTGGGAAAAGTGTCGATTTCATTGACAAATCATTTTTCCAAAATAAAATTATTATTGGTGTCAATCAGGCGTATAAAAAGTGTGTTTGTAAATATTTATTGAGAAAAGAAGCTAAATATATGAATGAAGTTATTAATGCCAATGATAAGAAAACAATTCATTTTGTCAGTGAAGGAGATTGTGGATCGACAGATACTCAAAACAAAAAAAACACACAAAATGCCTTAAATAAAGTTGACACATCAAATGTTGTATTATATCCACACAACAAAAACATGTCTGGAACACCAATAACATCTCTACCACAAGATGATATGTTAACCGTGTCTCATTCGACGATAACAACAGCAATTCATTTAGCAGCATACATGGGTGCCAAAAATATCATATTAGTTGGACATGACTGTGGTACAATTAACGGCGAATGTAATTTTAAAGGTTATCACAATAATGAAACATACAAAATTGCTCACGCCAAAGGAAAAGATGACTATGTCTTGTGGTTGAAAAAGATTGAAGACAATACGATACGTTTGAAAAAACTGTTGATTGAGAAATATGGATGTAATATATACTCGTTGAATCCGTTTATTAATTTTAATTTAGAGGGTAATGTTTATGAAAATGATTACAACTAGGTCCTCTATGGATTAAATACTATAGAGAAATGCTACAAATATTCATGATCTTTTCAATTCATATTCGTTCGTATTTTTTCGAATTTGATCATGAACCTTACAGTTTCTATAATTTGTTCAAAATTGTTACGATTATATATTAATTTATAATATATATGAATTTCTACAATGTAGACAATAACCACATCGCAGACATAAATTATCCAGACATATATTTTACACCCGAGTATGGAAGGGCGTGCGAATACTCGGACAATGCGGAGTGGGAAGTATGTAAGTTTAAGGACTTAATTTATGTTTATTTGAAACAACCTATCGATATTGAAGGTAATACCTATTATGACTTGATAACACCTTACGGTTACTCAGGATTCTATTATACTAAAGAAGATACATACATTGAGTTCATACCTATTTTCCGGGAAAAAGCAAAAGAAAGAAACTATATAACAGAAGTTGTAAGACAAAACCCTTACTTAGATATTCAAATTACTGAATATGAAAAAATAACTACTAAACATATATACGGAATAGAAACAAGAGATTTTGAACAATATTTCAATAGTAACCTACATAAATCAAAAAGAAATAAATATAAAAAAGCTCAAAAAATAAATCTATCATATAAACTAATACATGATGTACCCGAGGAAATAAGCCAAAACATTATAGAATTATACCATAAGCATATGAAACGACTAAATGCTGAAGAATATTATTATTTTAATGAACAATATTTTAACTCATTACTAAAATTACAAAATTCATACTTAGCAATGGTTTTAAACGTAGATGGCGAAATCGTAGGTTCATCAATTATTTTGAAATATAATAATAACATTCATTATCATTTATCTTGTAATGACAATAGCAGTAGTTGTATTACTGACTTTTTATTAGTCAATACAGTAAAGGAAATGTGCATGAACAAATTATTTATTTTGGGGGGCGGATTAACAAATGGAGATGGCCTTAGTATATTCAAACAAAACTTCTCAAACAAAGAATTCGAATACAATATCTATAAAAATATTTTAAACCACAAAATATATGACAAGTTAAACGAAACACATACCAAAAAAGAGACTAATTTTTTCCCTATTCATCGTGATAAATGATATATAAGTATTGATAGTTATTAATACTTTTTAATACTTATTAATACTTATTAATACCTTATTAATATGATTAATATAAATGAATAAATATATATAAATATATATAAATATATATAAATATCATATGATTAATATATGTGTTTACTGTAACCCAAATTATACTGGAAATGACAGATTACAAACAATAAAAAGAGATATAGATTTAGTATCACAAATGCTCATTTTGTTTCAATCTATTAAAAAAAACTGGACGAATGTCGACTATAATTTTTATTGTTTTTACAATAAAAATATCATATGGAGTGACGAAGATATAAAACGAGTTACTATGTTTCATGAATTAAACTTAATTGGAGTTGACAAACCAGACCATCGCGATTTACCTTGGCAAACTAGGATACCTTGTTTTGTACATCCACTGAAAAAAAAAGGGACTCATAGATTAGTATTAGATTGTGATATGATCGCATTGAAAAATCCCATCTTTAATTTAGATCTTGATTGGCAATGCAGTTTTGATGGTGGTGTAATCGGAGAAAATTACATAAATTATATACTAAGTTATTGTAATTTCAATATAGATACGACATTAAGAAAAAATTATAAAAAGAAAAATTTATTCGAAACTTTCATTACAAATCCAGAATCATGGAAAACTATATATCCGCATTTTAACGCAGGTGCCGTTTTGATAAAAGAGAACTTGACAGAAACGTTTATTTCACATTGGGCTCCTACATATGATTTAATATCAAATACCTCCTTACCAAAACATATATTACATATGGCACTCCAATATACATTTTCATACAGTTTATTGGCAACATCTGACAATTGGGAACCATTTCAACCTGGGTTTAATTACTTATTGAAATGCTACGAAATAAACAATTTTGGCAGAGACAATGTCTCTTTAATACATTACTGTGGTGTCGGTGGAGAAGATATCGCTAAAATTCGTTTTCCTGAGTATTTTAAAATGTAAATATAAATAAACATGAACAACCACGTGTATTTGGTTAATTGGAATTTATTTTTAATACAAAAAAAAATCACTATGAGTTTTTGAATGAAATCACATCAAAAATCAAGAGTATAGATTTTCCAGATGATACTGACAATAAAAAATTATTATCTTTTATTAATAATTCAAATGATAAAAAAATAATATTTCCGTTTCAGCTGGTAGGAAAAGATTACAACAAGTTATATAATTTTTATTTCAATATAATTAGACAATTACTCAACACAAATTTAAGGAATAATACGTGTTATTTTTTCACAAACGATCCGTTTTATCTAAACAACAAAACAGAATTCTGTATAACTTTTAATAATGTGTTGAATTTATTGTACAAAAATGCAAATGAAAATATTAAAATTATTAGCCCTCTTTTTTCGTTGACCAATGTGAGATTTAGTGATAAAAATGAACCAGGACACTTCCCTTTATTAGAAAATTATAACAATGTAGTATTTTTCCCATACATTCATTATTGCTACAAGTTGTCTCAGACTTCTTTCAACTCAAAGCCTATTCAAAAAATCTTATTGAGTGGAGCTGTGGCATCGGAAGGATATCCTGATAGATTCAAATTACAATTTCTTGCCAATAAATATCCACAATACATAGACCAACATAAATTGAGCACAGAACAAAGAGACAAGGAAACATGGAGTGCAAACAATACATACAACGTTATTTTAAATAGTTATTTGGTAGTATTTTACAGTGGTGTTTACAATACAGACAATAACTTTATTCTACTAAAATTATATGAAATATTAGGTTCTGGAGCTTTACTTTTATTGGAAAAAAAATCACAAAACATATGCAATTCGCTAGGACTTATTGAAAACAAACATTATTTAACTATAGATTTTAATGAAGATGAATTCAAAGTTATGTACAGAATAAAAAATATTTTAAATGTTAATAATGCAAATCATATACTCAATGTAAGAAGAGAGGGTATGGAATTTTGTCATAAAAATTTGAATTATAATTTCACAACTAAAAAGTTTCTAGATTTTGTGGGGAAAAAAATCTGCGGATACGTTTATATGGACGAAGAAGAGAATGAGTTAAATGAATTGAAACTACAGATTTCAAATGAAATTAAAAATGGTAACTCATTGGAACTATTAAATACAAAAATAGTTGATGATGTGTATAAATCATGTCACAATCAAATCCACATATTATACGATATTAGGAACTTACTACAAAAGGAAAAATGTATTTACGTAGAAATAGGAGCATGGTTAGGAGACTCAGCCAGTTTATTACTCAATAATGATCATAAAACAGATATATATTGTATAGATTCATTTCATAACAATTATATTGTATAGATTCATTTCATAACAATTATAAACCTGAAATAATTTATAAAAACTATCAAAAGTATGATAGACAAATCAAAAAAAAAGTGATATGTTTTCAATGTTTTCAAAACCGTCAAGAATCCCATTTAAAACACAAGAAGAAATACTTCATATTAGATTAAATAAACATAATTTATATAACTATTATTTTGAAGTATTAAAAGGACGTTCTGATAATCCAGATATACTTAAACGTATGTCAAATTTAAAGATAGATATATTATTCATAGATGGATGTCATAATTATCAAAATGTCATAGACGATTTTGTAAATTATGAAAAATATGTTGAAAAGGGAGGTTTCATAGTTTTTGATAATTATCAAGATACAAAGTATTGTCCGGATGTAAAAAATGCTGTGGATTTTATAGTTTCTTACATGAACGTTAGTAATTATATTGTTGTAGGTTCATTAGAAAGACACTTCGATTATAATAATTGGGCAAGTGTTAACTCAAAATACTCCACTGAATTTATCTTATATAAAAAAAAATAAACTCTTTAAGATGAATCAATATTTGATTAAGAATATAGATTCAATAATGACTCACCGTATGTTTTTTCATACTCATCATTAATCACAGAAAAGATTGAATATTTAAATTCTTCGAGATCATGACTACCTGGGTAGTGTATAAGAGAAATTTTATTTTCTCTTAACAAGTAGTTTATTTTGTCTCTTGTAAAACAAGGGGATAATAAATTAAATCCTGGATTAAATGGTTTCCAATTATCTGAAAGTGTTTTAAGTATATAACTTCCAACATACTCTAACGCACAGTGCGGTGTTAACCCGATCTCTTTAAGTCTATAACCAATAATATAATATTCTGCAAATTTTTGACATAAATTTTCTCTTAATAAAATTGCTCCAAAATTAAAATGAGGATATAAAGTTTCATAATTTATATTATTATTATGATGATATTCAGTATGTATATGACATTTTTGTAAATTTTTTTTTTCATATTCTAAACAGGATTTTGATAAATTAAAATTATTTTTTTTTAAAAAATCTTTTATTTCATTTTTTTGATTTTCGCTTACATCAAAACAATTTCCATTACATTTTTCATAAAGGGAATAACCTTTAAAAACTTTATGAGGTAACTGACCACTAATAGAATACATGGCTTGCCAATCACAACTTAGATCAAATTCTGGTTCTTCTAACGCAATCATATCACAGTCTAATACTAATCTATGTGTTCCTTTATTTTTTAATTGATGTGTAAAACACGGAATTCTTGTTTGCCAAGGTAAATCAGGGTGATCTGGTGTTTCAATCGAGATGAAATTTAAAAATTTCAATTCAGTTATTCTATTCCAATCACTATCTGACCATTTAATATTCTTATTATAAACCAATGAAATATCATATGTAAAAGACTTCCAATTTTGATTTATGGAATTACATAACAAAATAGCTTGTGTAACAACATCTATTTCTTTAACACAACCACCATTCCCCGCGACGTTATATTTATTTTCATAATTTGGATTACAATAAATGCAAATATTAATCATAGATATATATGTATATAATAACTTTATAATTTCTTTATTCAAACTTTATATTCACTAACTCTTTTTACTATGAATTAAAATTTATTCGAAAATAGGGTATAAAATAGTATTTTATTAACTTTAACTATTTTTTGAAAAAAGCATTTCCGGACAACCATCTTTCACCTAAAAACGACGTTCTTGTATGTAAATTAAGATGATCATTTAATAAAATACAATCACCCCTTTCCCATTCTATATTTATATCATACATATACCCTTTTGAAATTATTTCATCAAAAAACTTATAAATTTCTTCTTTTATTGCCATTTTGTCACTACTATTATGTTCCTGTTTTATTTGATAATTATTCCAATTTATATAGTTAGTGTCCTCATCTAAAAATAGTTTTTCGTGTATGTTAAACTTTCCATCATCGTCAACCTGAGATTTATAAGTGAATTTTAGTTTAATTATTTTGTCATATAATTCTCGATTATACTTTTTCATAATTTGTTTAACTTTCTTTGATGTTATTAAAGAGGTTATACCACCATATTCTGATTTTTGATAACAAAATAATGTTAGATAATCTGCAGCAGTTTCGTAAGGAAAATATGCAAAATCAGAATGAAGTGGTTGCATAATATTTGATGAGTAAAAGTGATTCGTATTTGGAATAAATTTCACATCTCTTGTATAATTTGTACTAATTGATTCATTGTTAACTGGTCTACATTTAATTATATTGCCTAAATTGCTTGATAATGTATTATATATATCTTCAATATCCGTATTTTCTAACTCTTTATCTAAATTAAAAATGTAATAACTGGTAAAGCAACCAAAGACCTTTTTAATATTTCTCAGTATCAAATCTTTATAATTATGATCATTTACATATTCGCAATGTTTATTCACATCTAAAAAAAATGTTTGGTGTATAATAGTCTGATGATTAGCAGTTTTCTGCGTGAGCTCATTGGCTGTTTTCTGTATTTTATTCAGTAATGATGGATCACATGATATATGAGAAATGATTGGATTTGTTAAATATTCGCTGATGTCTTCGCAACCATTATCAACATTTACACATATATCTTTCCCTATCAAGAAAAGAAAATGAACATTCTTGTCGTTCAAAAACTTTTTCTCAATTATAAAATGATTTAATCTCTTCAATATTGCGGTGTTTATTACAAAATCTAAGACTGACTTACTATCGATAACAACGCCTAATTTTTTACTCATTATACCATACAAATATTGTCCTTGTTCATCCAATGATTTTTTTGTATTAAACTTGTAATATTGTAATAAATTTGATACAATATTTGAATCGTAGTCTATGATTTCACAATCTGTTTGATTTCGTTTTTTCTTGCAAAATAATTTCATATAATATAACATAATGAAATATAGTTGGATTTCTAACAAAAACATAAATAACACAAAAGTTGAACATTTGTTGAATACATCATTGGCATCCAACCAATTTACAAATAATGGACCAAACGTCAAATTGCTTGAGAAAATGATAAAGGAAAAATTTCAAATCGACGACACGAAAGCAATCATTGCAGTAACGAACGGTTCCGTTGCATTACATGCTCTCGCATCAGGCATTCAAAATGATCACAATCATAAAATTAAATGGGCAACACAATCGTTTACTTTTCCACCATCTGCGCAAGGATCATTAACAAATGCTAAAATTGTAGATATTGATAGGGATGGTGGACTAAAATTAGATGAATTAGATGAATCAATAAATGGCATTATTGTAACAAATATTTTTGGTAACATTGTCGATATCCAAAAATATGAGAATTGGGCTAACGAAAATGATAAGTTTTTAATATTTGATAATGCTGCAACCCCGTTCACATTTTATAAACGCAAATCTTGCTGTAATTATGGACATGGTTGTACTATTAGTTTTCATCACACTAAACCATTGGGTTTTGGTGAAGGTGGTGCTATTATTGTTGATAGAAAGTATGAAAGCAATATAAGATGCTTAACTAATTTTGGGTTCTTTCCAGGAAATACCAATTGGGACAGAGAAGGAAATAACTATAAAATGTCGGATATATCTGCTGTTTATATAATACAATATCTAGATAACTTTGATAATATAGTTAAAAAACATAAAGAACTATATAGGTATTTTAAAACAAAATTAATTCAACATAATATGCCAATAAAATTATTTCCCTCTTTCCATGATGAAGATAAAATTATGCCCAGTTGCTTTTGTTTATTATTTGACAATTATGACGACAATATCAGACTTAAATTGTTAGAAAATAATATTTTTTGTCGTAAATATTATCATCCATTAAAAAATACACAAAATGCTGTTGACATATATCAAAAAATTTTATGCTTACCTTGCAATGTTGATATTGCCAAGAAAGATATAGATCACTTTATTCAGTTATTGTTGTAACATCACTTTTTACGCAAACTTTCTCTCTTGGCGTTCTCGCCAGAAAATTGTTTGCGCGGACCAGGACTGTATTGTGAAGCACTGTCGATGTCTTTTATCCCCTTGACAAGCTTGAACAAACCACTTGGTTCAATACTACTAGATTGGTCGCTCCCCCACATATTTCTATTCCGTGTGATATGGCGTTCCACCCATGTTGCGCCCATTGCTACGGCTGCAAATGTAGTGACCAATCCATATTCGTGTCCACTATAACCTATTTCTTTGTTTGGATATTTCATTTTAAGGTGTTCGATATATCTTAAATTTAAATCCTCTACCGGGCAAGGATACGTGCTGTTTGTATGCATGATGACATCTGGTTTGGCAGCATCAACTGCTGCTTCAATTTCTTCTTCTGTACTCATACCTGTGCTAATGATAACAAAATCAAATAGTTCACGTGTCAGTTTACAAAGTTCCAAATCGTTTATAGATGCGCTTCCAAGCTTGGCGATTTTGGTGTATTTTGCCATCAACCTAGCACTATCTATATCCCATACACTTGCGAAGAATTGTATTTTTAAATTGTCAGAATATTTGCACAATTCTTCAATTTGTGCTTCAGAAAATTCCATCTTATGTTTATATTCTAAATAGCTCATTTCTCCCCATGGCGTGTTCCGACGTTTACTCTTTTGTTCTTCAGGAACACACACATCTGGATTGCGTTTTTGTATTTTCACATAATCCGCGCCTGCTGCTTTTGACAACATGATTAACTCTTTACATGTTTCTAGAGAACCGTTATGGTTAATGCCTATTTCAGATATAAACGTTGTCATTTAAATTAGTATTCGAAGATTTCTTTAAACACTAATATATATCTATAAAATTAAATATTTGTTGTATAGATAAGTTTAATTGCTTACAGATTTGAATAACTAACATTGAATCTTAAACTATTTCAACTTAAATGTATTTTTTTAATTTCATAGTATGGATACAGAAGAACATATATTCATTGGTCATGATGGTAAAAAAATAATTAATGATACAGAATTTTATTTCACAAAGCATTTTGATTGGGTTTTCATGAACAATATGATTATTAAACGGAAGTTTGAACCCAATACATGTTATATAAAGACAGATTATCTTGACAAATATATTGATGATATTTTAGGAATCAAAAATAAATTTATTTTAGTTTCAGGATGTAGTGATTTCTCTCCAAGCATTCATTATAAAAAATCGTATGAGAAAATTATTGAAATTCCTAATTTGATAAAATATTATGCTGAAAATAATTTGTCAAATCATGTCAAGATGTCTTCTTTGACAGTTGGGTTGGCTACACATGATACAGCTTATGAGCGTAAACTTTTAGAAATCAGACAAACTATTGGTATTAAAAAAAATAAGATATTTTGTTGTTTCCGACAGAGAAGAGAGAATTGCTGCGGAGATAAATTTGTTGAGAGACAGTATGCTTCATTATTTATCAATAATCACCAAAAATACATAGATTATTACGACAATTTAAATAACAACGATTTCTTAACAAATCTTTCTCAATGTAAATGGTGTTTTTGTCCTCTAGGAAATGGTGTAGATCATTCCCCTAAATTACTTGAGTGTTTAATATTAAAGACAATACCAATTTGCAAAATAAATTTCAATTCTTATTCACTTTACAAGAAATATCCCATAATATGGATAGAAGATTTTAATGAAGTTTTGAAATATGATGAGCTAAAATATCCTACAAATTTTGAGTGGGACAAAATAATCGAAGATTTTAATCACAAAAACGTATATGATAAGATTTGTTCTGAATTGACGAGTTATGTAAAATCGTATGATATTATTATTACTGTAATTGCTTCGAGAGGTAATATATATGATCAATTAATCGAACAATATTGGGTTCCATTCATAAAATTTATAAATATTCATTATACAAACGTACATGTTATTTTGATGTTTGGAAACGACTTTGATAAATCTGGTTTATCATTGGAAGATGCAAATATTTTTTGTAGTAAGCATAATGATTCATATATTCCTGGTATTTTTGATAAAACATTAGATTGTTTTGAATATATCATTTCGAACTATAATTTTAAACATATCATCCGTACGAATTTGAGTAGTTTCTTGATCATACAAAATTTAATTGAAATAAGCAAGTCAATGAAATATTACAATATTTACGCAGGAGTATTGGGGAGATTAGGAAAGAATCATTCATTCTTAGCATTTTGTTCTGGTGCATGCTTTTGGTTAACCAAAGATATTGTTAAACTTTTAATCGATAAAAAAGACCATCCGGAAAGACTGAAATATCACGATGATGTTATTGTTTCCCTTATTTTAAAAGACATACCACGTACAGAATTACCGAGGTTTGATTTAATGTATCACAATGTTATTCCAGATAAAAAACTAATGTTGAATATTATTTCCAAAACACACTATCACATTAGATTAAGAAATGATAACGATCGCAACTTTGATGTAGAACACATGAGATTTTTTACAGAAATCATGTATTCATTGAATGTATCATAATAACTTTTTCAACTAAATTTTGTTTTGTTTTCAAAGATATAGTATGAATTGACTCTATATATATATATATTATTCATAATAATGTTTTTTATAATTGTCTGTATCAATAAATTTTC